>JGI24022J15233_10010396_pt1 | contig 10555 bp, 10 predicted proteins | sample Ectturendosymbi2_FD_15233 | JGI IMG/M metagenome (IMG submission 15233)
ACTTCTACTTGCGCAAGGGGGTCTGGGGCCTACAGGTGCCGATGACCAAACCTTACATCATGTTTGCCCCAGACACCGACCTTGCGGTGGGGTACATGGCGATTTTGGTTACTGGTTGCTCAATCAATCAATAATCTTACTTGGTTGAGTGGTTTTGTGAGAAAGATCGGCTAAGGCGGAAAAAAATCGGTTGGTCGTGTCTAATTTTGTGCAGTTCCTTTTTGAGTTTTTTCAAATTAAAAATGTTTTATAAAAAAATAATTCAACAACCACAAGATTTAAATAAAGCCATGATGGTAACATTTGTTTATGTCGTCAGCGACAGCCAAGATTCACTAAATGAAGCGCAACAGCGACACATTAGAGCAGACGATGCAGTGTTGGGAGAAATGCGTTCTTTGTCAGCTCGTTATTCTGTGCATTTTGCTTCTACGACCGCATACGTTTTTATTTTGTGACCATGGAGTAAAAACGTGTTTCAAGGCCGACGTACAGAACATGCTGCTCGCTGCAACTTATCGTGTGAAAACAACATCTGTAAAAGGTCTGAACCAGGACGAGACGCGCTCCAAGATAATCGCTCATTTCTGTGAAAAAGTGGCGGTTGAAAATTTGGCTCAGGTAGTATTCAATTGTTTGGCGGTTTCAGGCAGTTATAGGTTAACGAGCCGAACAAGACGCTGTATTAGCTTCCGTCTTGATCGAACGAAAATTGCTACGAAAAATACAATTTTTTCGCCGTGTCTTATAGCCTACTTATTTCTGCGCAATATAAGTCGAGAGAGGATGCTTGCTGACTGCAGTTTCTTGAAGCTTCTACGCGTTTTGTTGACAATTGCTGCAACAGAAACTTGCTTCTAATAACAAAGCTCACGCCTACAAATGTTTAGCTTTAGAGTGACTGCAAACCCTTTTTTGTCCTTTACTGCACCTTTGAGTTCAATGGAACGCACCGAAAATGATGAAAGTTACACAATGCGATCCTTGTTAGTTCAGAATGGCGCCAACATTCTTTTGTACCCTGTCGGTTCTCCTGATGTACAAAGTCGCACATCGGCGGGCCCCCAAGACTCCCCCAAGAACCTAGCCACAGCTCTGCTCAGTTCTGTAGTTCACCTTAAAATCCAGTCCCATGGCCTTAACGATGTCCAAGTTGTGCCCGTTTCATTTTGCTATTGACTAAAATTTTAAACAAAAAATGGAGTTTTTGCAAGGCAAAAGGTCCTGCGCAGACTGAGTGAGTGTCATCTTTTCGTCACCACTCTCTATGCGCAGAATAATTGTTTATTTGTTTTTACAGATACAAATTCTAATTGTTTTGCTCTCCATTGCACGAACGGTCGAAGTGCAAAGTTTGGCATCCTTTGATTTTTTTCGACGATTGAACGACATCTGAAACTTCCTTCAGCATTTTTAACAGTCACTGGCGACCTTCGTTGTGTGAGAAAAAATATGTCAATAAGTTTATCGTTTTGAAAACCAGTAGTTTTGAGATGAAATTTCAAAAATACCGTTAACAGCTACTTCGAAAAGTTACAAATGAATGTACAGAAACGACAAAGCTGTCTGCGTGAAGGACGGATGCGACGCCCAAAATATTTCCCGTCCCGCTATTCCTTCTCACATTCTACTTTTCTGTCATTAAATTTTCTTCTGGCTGAACTTTTAGTCGCGTTGTTCTGCTAGAAACTCCCAACATTTTAAAATTCAACACACATTTGTTTTTATACGCGTTGATGCAAATGCTGTTTAATAAGACAAGCAATTATAAACCAGGGTTTCCCGTCACTTCCCTTTGTTTTACGGCATTAAATGTTTATCGTTTCTCCAAGCAATCGTATACAATCTTTTTGCATTTTCTGTGCCATATCAAATTTACGAAAGTTGAAGACATGTTTCGAGCATTTTCACAGCGCAGTGATGTTGAAAAATCTCATCCTGGTGGATGTGGTATTCTGACCATTCAACTAAAGTCTATTTTGCAAAGTAAAAAACTATCGTGATCAAAAATGTAGACGTAGGTTTATTTTTAAACGAAGTAACCAAAGACGCAGAAATTTATAAAACATTTCCAATTTCAGCCCACAATGGTTTTCTTTCTAATAAATTAAATGAAATTAAACAACGGCCAGGTATACGCCTCCCCGTAAGAAGCGTTGGTTTCGGTTTATAGATCAAATTTTCACCTTTTCAAAAATTTGAGTCTCTAAGTTTGAATGAATTGAAGCATGCACCACGAACGTCTAGAAACAGACAGAAACTTAATCAGATCTACGATTGACTGTTAGTTCCTCTTAAGTTGAATTATGCGTGACGCGACGCATGGCGATGTGTAACTGTGTTGATAGCATTTATTTTCTGGCAAAGACATTTCCAAAACCGCAAAGTAATTACGCCACCAGAAAAAGCTAAGGTGAACAGGAGGAGACATTCACTTTTACCACCGCATGACGTTTCTTGAACTCAACCTTTTTCTTGAGGTAAATGGAAAAAAGGCGGGATTCGAAAATTTGTCTTTTGCCTATTTTGAGGTCGTGCAAAATCAACTTTTTGTGACATTTAAACTTTAGTTTGAAAAATAAAAAGCTGAAAAATATGAAATACCTTGAGAAAAAGCAGTGAAGGAAAAAAGTGAACTTGGTAATAAAGTCGAAAAACTCGAAATGCAGCTGAAAAAATCTATCAAAAACGTTACTCAAAATATCTCGAAAATACTGATATTTGTATCGAAAGTGGTGGATGTGATAAAATGAATTACAGCAACACAAAAAAATATATATCTTTGACTGCTTAAAACAGTAGTGGGTATGTCAAAAGTCGCAGTCAAATGGTTATCAATAGACAGAGGTCTTATTGGGTTGTGTGTGGGTTGTTCACACATTTTTTTCCGAATTCTCCGATCGGGATGTACAACACAGGCAGGCCAAACCCATACACACTGTAGAAACGTTTGCATCGTTTTTGTCATGTCGATCATCTACTTTGTTTCAGTCTTCCTTACAACCATAACCAGTGCCGGCCTTAGCAGATGCGGGGCCCAATGCAAGACCTGGGCGCGGGGCCCAATGCAAGACCTATGCGCGGGGCCCCTCTGAACAGTGATTTTATGACGTTATCGTGTTCAGTCAACTGTGTTACGATCGTGGTAGAGCGCAGATATGCAGTACAGCACTAACACAAGAATTGAGTACGTTTGCGTTTGCTAACGTTTGAGAGGAAATTTGCTAGTTCTGACGAGAGCGTTCTTTGTTAACAATGAAACTTTTTTGGTGTTTCTACTGAATTCTCAAGCGCAAGGTGTATCTGGCAAAAAGTAACAATCTACCCAAACACTATGGCGCGGGTACCAACGCAGCTTTATTAGTTGCACCGGCGTAAGGCTGGGTCTGACCATAATGGAACCAGAATAAACGCTTGTTGTTTGATTACGTCAGAGTCAAATAATTCTCAGTGCGACCCAGGGACGCCGGAGAGCGGGGGCATGACGAGGGCATTGCCCCCCTGCCCTTTCAAAAGGGGGACGGGGGCGGACATGCCTTTTCACAACAGTATTATGAGTAATTTCATGTTTTATCAAGATCGACTTGAAACAAATTTATTGCAACTATTCGCGCAGCCAGAAAATTCAGAATGGTTGTCTATAATGTATAATTTCTGTTAGTGACCATTCTTGTGGTCAACATTGCTGATGAACAGAAACAAGCATGATTGGTAACGATTTTTTGTTTTATATACGTTTCCATTGCCCTTAACCCTTTCGCCGCCCCTCCTGCATCACTGGTGCGACCTGCCCAGTGAATCCTTTTCATGTCTTTTAAGTTTTATTACAGTTTTTCGATCGCAGTGCTTTTAGAGAAATTTGCTAGTTTCCTCTCCAATGGATTTATCCAAGCTTGCGCGGATCAGAGCTTATTGCAGCAAACAATAACAAGTGGTTTTCTTGGAATAACTGCTGCAATTTCAAGCGACATGTTGTAACTGCTTCAATCTCAAGTGGCGGACGCTTGCAATACTGTACCAAGAAGAGGGAGAGATTAGTAACGCAATTGTGATCCAGCACATGCGCAGAGGAATTGAACGAATTCTGAGAACCACAAATGCAGAACCATCCCATCATAAAAATGCATTTAAATGAGCACTTTGGTAATTACGTCAAGTGTAAGCAGGTGTTTTTTTCTAACCTTATTGGGTGATTTGAAGCGATGAACTGGAGGTATTCCCAGCACCAAACTATTTTTGTTCAAAGAAAAAGGCTCGAACTGTCTCGTGTACGGCTGCTGGTAATGAAAAGCTTTGAAAACTCGCTGCTATTACTTTGCAAACACGCTGGGACAAAACCTCGAAAGATTTGTCTGTCGTAAACAGAAAATTGGAGCTACAATAAACTCACTCTGAATGGAAGCAGCTACATTCTCTCTTTAATGGGATCAGCAACGAAAGTAAAAAATAAATCAATGAGCGTGTTACAAATACTTTAGGCAAAATAAAAGATACACATCGTGTTAAAGTACTGGCTCATCTGCGTAACTTCTTTTTCTGAATATTTCCATAAAGTTTATCTTCAGGCAGGAAAGCGCACAACCAATCACAACATCAGCACAGTGATGTCATCATGCAGTAGGACAATTGCAGCATCTCTTAGTCCTATCACAATCGAAAGGATTAGATTAAATTCAGAACTACTGCAAATGTTCCAAAAGCGCAATAAGTTGCCAATACATCTTCTGTGTGAAGCAGATACGCAACAGTTTTGCTTTCAATGTGCAGGATGCCCGAAACTTTTCACTGGAAATATGAGTGTTTATTAAATAAAAGCAAGCAGAGTTGGATGTGTCAACAGAAACTGAAAAATTAAACGCAAAATGGGCTGAAAACTAGCTTGAGTGCTGACGACAATGGCAGCAGCTGTATAGCGCTCTGTGGCGGTCGGTAGATGGCGCCACATGTAAACAAATGGTCACCACTAGATGATGCCCATGAGTAACAAGGCCCTGTGATAGTCACCACAAGCGAATTATCGTAGTTCACTTATCCCTATATAATGATAGTGCAACCTAGTAGTAGTAGAGGGAACTCGTCGATGGAGCTCTGTTGCTGCAGGTTGCTTTCCTGTTAGTTATTGCCCCGAATTGCCATCCTTCTCTTGTGCTTGCCTCAGTAGTTCAAAGCGATGCAGTCAACTGCAACAGCTCNCATGCTTGCGAAATGTTTCAGAAAGAGAGCGAAACGTCATACGTTTTTGTCGCCAGTCATTAATTCCAGCGGAAAACATGCGTTNAGTTAACAGCATACCNGGCAACAACTTCGGGTGTGAATTAAAAAGTTGGTGTGAATTAACGTTGTAAAATAACGCTGGAAAGAAATTGTAAAATAAGGCAGCAGTTAGATTCACGTAAAAAGCCAAATCTTTTGGTGTCTCTTCTGCATCCATATGCAAAAAATTTCCGTGTTCCAATGCATTTTCTTCTCAGAATACACTGCTCAACAAGTTTTTGACGAACATCAGTTGCGATGTATACGAATCTGGAAACCGTGTTTCCTTGCCCTTGGCACGTCAGTCAGTCTGTCAGTTCAGTTATTAGTTTACAGATGAAGCAGCTTTTGCCAATACAGCTTAAGCTATTTCAGTATTTTCTCCGTTGACCTTTGGCGTCTCTTTCCATTCTTCGGTGCTTTCCGGTTCTTCACACTATGAAATCATTGTAGTGTCGTTAAAAACAGCAGTAAGCATTTGGTGAGTGCCGTTTTTGACGTTTATACAAGAACGTACATAGGTATTCGATGGTAAGGGTCACACCTCAAAAGAAATAATTATCAATAAATCATGCATTGCATTCACGGGATGTTTGACAACTGCGGTTGTACACAGGGATGCAGTGCTATCAAAAAAGGTGTGGGAACGCAACCAAAAAATAGCCATTTTGAAACAGCTTTAAAGCCATTTTAAAGCAAAACGTTCAAAAGGTGTGGGAACGCCGTTCCCACGCGTTCCCGCCCCACTACGCCCCTGGTTGTACAGAATATGATGGAATTTATGCCAGTGAACAGACATTCCACTTTCAAATATGCGTATAGTCAACGCCAATCTCTATGCTTTTAGCTCTCACGTAGGTTTACTTCTTTTCCTGAGTTCGAGCGAAACGAATGCGAAGACGTTGTTACGTTTAAATAAAGTGGTACATTTTAGGGAAACATTGTTTCTTGTTTTCTGTTCACAAACGCAACCGTGACCGCGTATCGCGCAGCCCATGCAAGTTGTCACATTCAAGGACACACAAACTTCAACGCTTTTGAATATGTACCTCCCAGAATATTTCGTCCTCGTACAATTCTTCGGTGGTGAGGTTGTCCCAAATAGGCAACTTCAAAAAAAAGCCAGTGATTGTTCCGCTCACAAGCGCTATACCCAAAGCTGCTGCCAGCGCAGCTATCTGGTAGCCTGCTTGCTGTGAAGGAGTCCGTCCAGAGGCGACAAACTTGGGCAAGCTGTGAAAGAAAAAAATATTCTAAATGAAAGACTTGCATTAAGCCTACCTCTTCCTAACCACTAAGAAAATATCTTGTGGGAAATAAAAGAAAATCAGTAGTATTTTTGGCCTTCCGTGTGTAAATAGTCTCATTGTCAGTCTTTGTAAACTGAGGGTGAAACGCTGTTAAATGCTAGGTAGAGCACCACATACATATCTGATCATCTTGTCCATTCATTGTTTAAGTGATAAGTAATTTCTAACAGATTACTGAAGTAATTTATGTAATTCAAGCAAATTAATTTATGTAATTCAAAGAAATAAGCAAATTTGACATTTACACTGGAATATATTCAAGCACATCAAAATCATTGCAATTTTTAAGTCACGTGATGGGCGGTTCAGACAAAATTCGAACCTGTTGGCCGCGATTCAGTTTAATGCAATGCGCTTCTAACTCCAAATCGTAATAACGATAAAGATCAACAAGGTTGACTCACAAAGCGTTCTGCACAAGCAAGAAATCCATTCGCCGATACACGTCATATATAATATTGCCTTTACAGCAACAGACGTGACTTCTAAAATCTCAACTTTACTAAAAGCAAATTACTTGAAATATCACGTAACGGCAAACTTACTTAATCAGGTATAAACTAAAGGTTTTCAAGTAAGTAATTAAGTAATTACTTACTTGAACCCAACCTCATATTAATTCATACAGATAATGCAAACGACACCATTTCCAAAATATTTGCGAGCTGAAATTCTATTAGGACAAATCTTATAATCTTCTTATTATTATCAAACGTATTTTACGTCGTTATAGCAACCGCAGTCATAGATATGGAATAAATGCTTATCACTGGCTGGCTGGAATTTCGGATTCTTTTCCTCTACTGTAGTTGTTTCGGCTAATTTCGAGACTCAACAATGTTTTTTCACTGGACCTCTTAGTGATATTTTTGCCGGTTTGTGTGCATTCCAAATTCAATTTATAGCAATTAAAAGCAAAAGACTTGCAAAACATCTAAGAAAGTTCAGGCTTGGCTTCAGACAATACAAGTTGCAAGTTCGTTGTTGAAACGACCTAACACACTACCACCTATCCTCATTTTGTTTGAGAAAATTCACAGTTTGCTTTATTGCCTTCACGTTTAGCTATTTAAGCATCTAGTATTGTGGAAACGCTTTGCTTTCCGCTTAGCAAACCTTTTTTCATAGAAACGACAACGCGATAGGATGCGTCTCCGCAAAAGCCACAGTCGCGCCAGCCCAGGAAACCGACCTCATCTTCAAAAGCGTCAGGGCCGCAGACTGCAATATTGTTTTTTCGTTCAAACCTTGCTGCAGCTTTTGTCCAACCTTGACTGCACGGTTTTCGCTTATTTGTGCAGCCACTCACCTGTCTTGATACGCTTGGGCGGTTGCCGCACCAAGGGCAATAGCACTCGCAATCGTTCCCAAGATTCCTGGCATGCCATGGAGGTTGTGCACACCACAAGTGTCGTGGAGCTTGATGACGCGCTGCAGCAGAGGCTGGAAAGTGATACATGAAAACAGTTTGCAACTGCAAGTGACTTTGCCGACATATTAGTCAATGAAGACGGTGCTGTATAGGCATGGGAGGTGTATTTTCTAAACGTCTCGGAGATATGGCTGTGCAGCCTATATCAGTGAATATCTTAAACTTTGAAAGAATGCCTTGCCCTAAACAACCCTTATAGTAGTGTTCTTGCCAAGATTTCTTGTAAACGTTTAGTTAAAAAATTTGTTTTTTGTTGAAGATCCACTTGTTAAAGAGAAGCTGTTTTAACATGCAAGCAATATTGAAATGCATGATTGGAGCATTGCAAAAAATCACAACAACGAGGTATTTGCTTGCCTGGATATATTTGTATCCAACTGTAGACAAGATTCCTGCAGTTGAGCCAATCAGGAGCGCTCCGAACGGATGAACGATCATATCAGCGCTTGCGCCCATCGCCACTCCCCCAGCCAAGGTCGCGTTCTGAATGTGAACCTGTTGTACAAAAAAACTTAAATATTTGACGTCACTGGTTTCATTAGCATCTACTAGCAAACGAAATCGTCAGTATGCATGTAAATCAGTACACAACGCGAACGAAACGGAAGTAGTTGAGGCTTTGCCGCCTAATCATATCGTGTTCGCCCACTGCGTATTTGGTTGCAGCACATTTTCAATGAGCTATAGAAAACAAGTTAGTGGCAATTGACTGCAGGCATCTTTCACCATCCCCCTTGGCCGTAGTCTATCTGTATGCCTGCTGCGTCCATGAAAATTCACAAATCCATCGTATTTGCATATATTTTTTGTAGGGTTGGCACTGTTGACGTGGTATTCAATTTGGACGGTTTTCGTGAGCATAGCCATGTGAAAGGGCTCAGTAACGCTGATAGAAGATTATTTCCGGCAGTAAAATCATTTTTCATTGTTTCGTCCCAACAGAGATGAGCATTTTTTCTTTTAATTCTTTGCTTCCAATTTGAGTGAAACTTAGCATTGTTTGCTGCCATTCTCACGATTAAGAAAGCCTTGCTTTCAAAACTGAAGTGTACTTTATTGTAAAGAAAACAAACCATTTTATTCGTCACATGCATAGTTATATACTCTAACACAGTGTTTCTTAAACGGGGGAGGGGCGTCAATAAATTTCCAGGGGGTCGCGAGCCCTTACACACCCTACAACATGGAAAGTTTGATCATGAAATCTACCAATGAATACGTTTGTTTTTACAGCTTATTTAGTCAGTGGGACTTGAAACAAAGAACAAGTATTTAAGGGAGGCGTGGAAGAAAAAAGGTTAAGGACCACTGCCTCTATCAGAAAATTTGAAAATTACAGAAAAGGACAAAAACAACATTGAGTTTGTCCCAATTGTTTTAATTTTCTTCACTCCTGCCATGTAAGACTTTACAAAGAAGTTGCTTTCCGCAGCATCGAAAATGTTGATCTGAAAAACTGACTTTCGATTCGTTGCGTAAATTTTCTTTTTTTCTTGCCAAGTTTTTTATGGGTTTGGTAAAATCTTACCATGTCCAGTTTGCTTTTTTTGTTGGTGATGGAGGACATAGCGAAGGTGGTTATGGTAGAAGCGGACAGGCTCAAAACCGTGTTAATAACCGCACGATGGCGCTCGTTGCCCACTGCCGGTCCGGCGTTGAAGCTCGGCCAGTACAACCAGAGGAAGAGAGTACCTGCGGTGGATAATAAATAATCCAATGAAGAAGAAACCAGCTTTGTGACGCACTAAAGTCCTAACCGTTAAATGTTTGCTGAAAGTTCACTGGAAATTAGGTAATGGATTCCAGATACGTATCGCCGAGTTAAAAATTTAAACACGCCCAAAATACAAAGACAGTGACTGATATTCACCAGACGCTCTCGCACCAGTTTGAACCGTGCCAAATTTCGTTTTTGGAGCATACCTGCGGTTTGTGGCTAGTTAGTCGGTGTTTTTCTGCACCCGCTATGGTGTTGCATCTTTGAAACAAGATATCTGGCAGCGTGGGTTTGCTGGAACACACCGCTAGTGAATTGTCGCTGTTTATCGCAAGTTTGGTTTCTATTTTTCCGTGTACAAACATGTAACTCATTTCGCAGCATACCTTTTAACAGGTAACTTTACCAAAAAATACTTTTTTTTCTTTACCGATCATTGCAAATATGTCAGAATGGTATACGGAGCCTTCTTTCTTGCTTTCTGTTTGGGCCTTTCTGTACAATACTCTGGCAACTGCGAGGCCGAAGTATGCGCCGAAGGCGTGGATAAATATCGACCCTCCAACATCGACGGCCTGCGAACACGGATTGTAGCGTAAGTTTACAAAACACGCAGTTCTCAGAACACATGACGCCGTTCCGAAAAGTCGTGCTCAAGGGCGTACGCAAGGGGGAGGGGGGGGTTAAACCCCCCCTTTGAGCTTGATATTTTACAAAAACTTTATTACCTTCGCAAGTAGATGAAATGTTTTCGCATACTTTTTGCTTGTTAATTTGTCGACTTAATGCAAATACCACGGAATAAATTTGCACGCAAATTTCAAGGAGCATTGTAAATGGGCT
>JGI24022J15233_10010398_pt1 | contig 10553 bp, 4 predicted proteins | sample Ectturendosymbi2_FD_15233 | JGI IMG/M metagenome (IMG submission 15233)
AGTAAAGACAAGCAAGGATTTATTGAAAAGGGTGTTTGATTGCTTTGGGCGAGATCTTAGACGTTTCTAGTTCCTGTTTCTAAGTGATGCTGGCAAGCCTTGCGAGGCCAAATAAATACATAATTGTGGTTTTGTTAAAGACCATGGCAATTTGCTTCTTTGTAAAAACGTACCCTGCTTAAAATCTGCAGATACTCTATTTTGTAACTTATCGCAATATACCTGGCTATTGCTGCCAACGAAGCGAAGTTTTTGTTACTATTGCTGTACAATGGAGCAATTTGTTTTTGTGAAGAAAGGGTAAAGCGCTCTGTAAACGTCCGTTTGCATTGCATCGTCAACAACCTGAAAAGTATGAGCAAAATGTCGATGTTGCCCCCTGGAAAAATTACTGCGGATGCCCATAGAAAGGGGGCTTGGGGCCATTCTAATGAAAGTTTGCCGATCACTGCTATACGCAATACTGTTGAACGGAGCTTCAGCAAGTTGAGGCTAATTAAAACGTTTCACAGATCAACTATGACTGATGAAAAACTAACAAATCTGGCAATGATATCTATTGAAAGTAAAACTGCTATAATATGTGATATGTTTGAGCTGACAAAAACATTTGCATTTATGAAAACTTGGAAAAGTCGTTTTCCTAGCTTGAAACATAGCAAATCCTCAAGTTTGTCAGCTTTATACGTTGTGTTGACGCTGTAGAAAATGCTGCTATAAGCATTTGTTAAAATAAATCGATGTTTTTGTTTACGTAAATACTATGTATTAAATGCATTGTTTTGTATACTGGGGGCCCAACGTGTTCGGGGGGGCCTCCAACCACCTAGCGCCGGACCTGCTTGTCAGTACAGTAACAACACGATGATATTGTTTGTATACGCAATATAAGAATGACAATACTGCTTTTCATCGGAGTTCTGCCGTGTCTGTCGGCCTTGAGTTAGAATCTGATGTTACGTCCGTCCTAAATTGCGAAAAACCTGTTGATAAAGTTCGTTTGTTTGAAGGCACGTAAAAAAACCTTCTTGATAGACTGTGACTGTTGGATGTTGGTGGCAAACATTTGTTATCGGTTGAGGCAGATAAATACATGTTTGCCCTCTTCTTCATAGAAGCAATTGCTTGTGCTGGTGATGGCTACCTGTGGTAACTGTTCCAAATGTGCTTTACAGAAACCAGAATTGTAAGTCGGACGGGGCTTTTCGGATCGGGCCGGGTTCGGGCTTAAGTTTGCCAAAATGTTTCTGGCCGATTTCGGGCGTGCGTGCAAAACTTTTTTATAACATTCAGAGTAACAATTTTTTTGTTTCGTAAGGTATATTTGCTATGCTAACCGCGGGGTCTTCTGTGAGTGAAGTGATTGTGATTTTTCTTCAGGTAATTCTCTTTGCAAGCACAGCTGCGTTCTTTGTTCTCTGCTCTGATAGTTCCAGACTCTTTTTGAGAAGACGGACACCGGTGAGAAAATTAGCACGCGATGGCATTGCGTCGATGAGATCAATCACTCATGCGATGTTTGGCTTATTTTCGAAAGGATGGCCTACAGACTGTTTTTTCATGCATACAACGCTATCCTATATAGTTTATTTTAAGCCTATAGCACCATCGTGAATAGTTTCGTGATAGCTTCATTTTTAATGAGAAACATTGCATTCCACAATCTTATCGCTCACTAACAAACCACGTTTGTGTTTGTTTAAGCTAGTGGTTCCCAAACTTGTTCGAGGCATTACCCAAATCAAGGTAGGGATTATGTCTTAATTACCCTCAATATTTCGCAGTGACCGCTCATAATATAGAACAACATTGTGGTTTTGGTTCCGCATTACCCCCGAAGAATCGCATATTACCCCCCAGGGGTAATTTGCCCCCAGTTTGGNAACCACTGGTTTAAGCCAATGTTTTGGTCAAGGTGGTTGCTATTTTGGGTGTGATAAAACCGTGCACCTGCAGATATACCCGTACACTACATTTTTGATACCCAGTTGCGCATATATTGACTCTCTCGGTAAATTTCACTTTCGGGACTAAATCGGGCTTCAAAAATGAATGTCGGGCTCGGGCCGGGTTCGGGCTTCAAAATGAGGCCCATTTACAACTCTGTCAGAAACACCTAGAGCAATAGTGCAGCCAGACATTTTGATTAGAGTGATAAAAACACGGAAACTTCGCTTTGGTCATAAATTTAGATAAATATTCATTAAGTGATGTCAGTTTGCTACAATAGCCCACGTGTCCCCTTTGGCAGCACTCCTGTCTTACAGTATGCTTTGTTCTGTATAGGCTAGTGTTTTAACGCTAAGGTAGAGTTTTAAAGCTTTACAAATTTCGATATTTATTTTATCAGCGGTGGGCTTCAGTTGTCAAAGTTATTGTAGTAGTAAATCATTTAGTCACTTCTGAAATACTAGAGCGCTAGTCGCTGCAGCACAGTGGTCTCTAGTAGTAAGCGATTTGTCAATTACGTTGTTTCTGAAATATACGAGCCTTAGTAGGAAAATTTGCAGCGTGTTTGATGCGGATCCCACGTTTGGTTGTTTAGAACTAGATTGCCAGTATACAGAATATGCTTGTTGAAGCTCTAGAATTAGATGTTAGTTAAATCAGCACAGTTACTCGCGAGTTTTACTTGGAAAAACGTGTCTACATTGGGCTTACTTCATACGGTTAGCTGAGGGTGTTGCGAAAATACTTTGCTGTGCAAAACTTGTCTTCCTGCTACTTACCATCAGCCTATAGCAGGGTCTCCAAACTTTTTTGTCCGAGGGCCACACAAGCTATTACACAAGAGTCCGAGGGCCGGACATCTCACATAATGTGAATGTTTCGGGATATGTTACTTTCTACCAATCAGTAAATGTTTCGTAAATATGCTGTCTTTTCAATATTGACAAAATGTCTCCGCAGGCCGGATGAAACGGCTTTGCGGGCCGGATTTGGCCCGCGGGTTGCAGTTTGGAGACCCCTGGCCTATAGAATAGATGATTACAACAATATATTTTGTATTACTTGGAAAATGACAACTTAAAAAAGGCATAAATAAAGCCTGTGTCCACTGAATGGATTGTGCTTGTTTGGTTGATAAAATACGCTATGTGATGACTATAACAAACGAGTTTACCTACAACTAATCAGGTCGACAAATAGACGATATTTTCGAGAGCGGCAACACGGCCCCGCATGAAAAAGTAAATATCCGAAAAATAAACCTACAAAAAACGCTAAAAATGACGGAAATTTAACGAAGAGAACTTCTGAACTACAAGAAAAAGCTATAAATTCCAAGAAAAGATCGCATTGCCATTTGTTTTTGAGAGGAATGTAGCAAAGGCTTTAATTTCTGTTGAAGATCTAAGGCAATCGTAGAAGCAAAGTCGGCACCACAAAAGATAAAATGTTGAGAGGATAATACACGAAAGAGGGGCATACTTTCATGTTTTTAAGACAAGCGACCAAATAGGTCACATCTGCATGGGGCCCCCAAAACTAACATGTCCTATGGCCCCGCGCTTCCTAAATTCGTCCCTGATGATAATCACAGGTTACGAATAATTTTCCAGAGAATTTCTTTTCTGCTTGAAGAATTCCAATACTAATTTCATCCCACCCTGCAGCCTTAAGTGTTTTGACACCTAGGGAGGCTTCAGTCACAGAGATGTTTTTTTCCAAAATGCACCTCTCGTCAGACTGGTGGAATGACAGAGATGAATCTCGCAATGTTTGATCTTATGCAGTGGAAACGCCAAATGGTTTTACAGAACATTTAGTTGGCTTGCTAGAAATTTAATATTAGTTTATACCCAAAATTCTCCAGATTACATTTTGGACATTTTACCACTTGACCTGCGGGCTTTCGCGCCTCAAGGTATCGATAATGCAAAGAATATTCAGCTGTGTTCTAAAAGCAGGCCTCGTAGGCTAATTTCTGTGCTCGAATAGTAGGCCTGCCTTCCACTTCCTGGTTCCACCAACGTAACGCCGATTCGTTTCTGTACCCGAGCAGCTGATGAAATCGCAGCTGTTTTGAAAAGTATTTACTCCTCTTTTATGGTCACTGTGCATTCCCGAAGCTCTCGAAACCTCGTAAATTTAGTCAACAACGTTAAATCTGAATTATCCACTAGGTCAGCTAAAACGTTGAGATAATGCCAAGCTTTTCCCTCTTTAAAAGACTACACAGTACGCAAGATTCGGTTATATCACAAAGATTGCAGATCGAGCATAGATTATAAGTAAAAGCATTCCGTTTTGAACGATCTGGGCTAACATCAAACTTACTCAATTGTAAGAGGGGTGGGCGAATTTATTTACGCACATGTGATCAAGTACGAAATGACAAACAAATTAGTTTATGTTTAGGTAAAAAGAAATTTTTTCTCGTGAGCAAAAGCAGTCGCAAGCGTTATGCAAATAAAAGCCCAACCAAGAGACAACAGACGACGTATAATTCACATAAAGTTCACATTTCATTAAAATATAATTAACATTTCAGACAACGTATAATTCATACTTCATTAAAAAATAAACACGAACGTAAAAAGAAATTACGTTTAACTGTAAAAACATTAATTTACACAAAACATAACAGATTAACTAAAGAGTAACTTTAGTCATCAAAACCATTTTTAATTAATAACAGCAGCATTCTTTACTTTGTGCACAGAACCTAGCTGCTAGTACTGCAGTAACGTTTTCGCACGACCGGGCAAACAGCAACTCTATTTCGTTAAAAGAATACAGAATGGGTATTTGCACCTTAGAATTAGGCATTTGTAGTAAAAAATCGAAAACTTTCAAATGTTTTGTGTTTTTGCGTCTTACAGCGTAAAAGTCTGAAAAAATAGCATACAAACGGAAAACATGTAAAACACGAACACTTGTTGCAGAGCACTGTGGGTTTGAAACAGTGGCTTTACGTTACCATGCAAGTCGTCATTGCATATTAACTATGTGCACAAATTTCAAATTTAGATTTATGAAATATAAGGTGTCAACGTCAATGTAACCTGTAACGCAGAAGAAAAGTTTCGAAACCACAACCACGTTACACTGCTTCAACAAAACTCCGCATGAACAAAAATACAACTAATAAAAAAAAAAAGAAATATACAATCTAAGAAACAAATACAATTAATCAAAACAAAATCGTGCGTAAAATCCGAGCATGTTAGATTTTCTTCGTAAAGCCTGAGTCCCCCACTACATTTCTCTCAATCTGAAAATGGGAGCGATTGATTGAACTTATTTGATAAACCACAACAATGACAATGCTTTTTTCAATCCCTTGAAATTTTAGGGCTTCATGAAATGATTTTCACATCATGTGCTTTATCAAGTGGTTGTTTTCGCACTGGTGCTTATGCTTTTCTTTTTACATGTCGGAATCGGAGCATTTTCTGTCTGGAATGCATAGTTTACAGCTTGGTTAACGGCGTCCATGTCAACATGATTTTTTTGTATAGGCATATAATGAGATTATCAGCAATGGTGGAGAAAAACAACACTGCATGCCATGAGCATCTTTTTGGGGAATACCAAAATACTGGCTACAAACAAACGTAGTCTGCAACTAATCGTTTTGATGTCACGTAAAGCAAGTGAAATTCGTGGAGTTCAACAATGAAGCAAGAAGAAAACTTCTCCCTTGCGTCAGCTTGTATCGGATGCAATGCTACTTCAACCCCTAACACAGAGATGTCAAACTCGCGTTGCCGGATCTGCTCACGGTTAGTGGCTCCTTTTCGTCCGGGCTGTATCGGACAGTTACCGACTAGTTGTGGCCAGCCATTTTCATAAAACAGTGGTTCCCCAACTGTGATACGCGTATCCACTGGTGGTACGCTNAGGCCTTCAAGGTGTTACGTGAATAGGCCCACTTTCTGTTTTTCTTCACAAAAATATATTCACAACTATAATTTTTACTTGGCGGTTTCTGTTAATAAATGCCTGAAGTGTTGTGTACTTCCCTAGTTGGGTTTTAAAAATGGCTATTATGATTTTCTCAACACCATTTTGTTCGTGCTGTATTGGTGTCAATTTTTGTTTTCAGAACTTTTGATTGAATGACATTTGGTAGATTGAGTTTTCCTGGGATAAGGTAGTACGTGGTAATAGTATGGGACCCACAGACGGTACGCGATCAGAAAAAGTTTGAGAACCACTGCAATACAATGTATAAGGACATGCTACACATCAGTCCCGTAAAATACTCACCTGAGTGAAATGAACGTATGCTGAGCAATAAAAACCAGCATTCGTTGAATGCAAGTTGCTTTTCACAATTTAAGTATTGTTCGCAGATGAACGATACTTTAAACAGGACTGGTTTGTGGCTCGCAGCACATCTGCAGAATATGACCCACACCGGCAAATCGAGATTGGCACACCGGCTTTAATACTTCTCAACCAATGAAGAAACCAGCACTTCTTGAAATAGGTGTTAAAATGCATGTGCAAAGCAGTTATTTAAAAAATTCAAAATGCTTGTAGAAAAACACAGAAGCAAGGAATTGATGCATTGAGAAAAGTCAGTAGCAACTCACAATATTTGAGATATCATCTGAAGGAAAACGCCAATAAATAAAACTTTGAAGCCAGCTTCACAAAGCGGTACTGACAAATAATTTCTGTTTTCTCACAGAAACGTGTCTTCTTTGTACATAACTGAATATAAAATAACTGCCGTTTACAAGAAAAATTTGCCATGAGCCATGCCTCGTGTTCTCAGTCAGTGTGNTTGCTACACTGTTACAGTTATCGTAAGTTTGCGGATGAGCAAGACTGATGGTTTTTAGTCAAACTGACTGTTCACGTAGATGTGCAGCGGTGCAAAGCTTGTCATAGGAGTCAATAGCCGCATTATCAATAAACACCTGTATTCGGTGTGGGTCGTACTTAGGGCTGTGGAGTTGGAGCCCAAGCAATTTTGCATGGTTGGAGTCGGAGCCAAAAATTTCTGGACGGTGGAGCTGGGGCCAGAGTCGGAAATTTGGGTTCCGGTTCCACAGTAATGGTTTGTGGGGAGAGCGAGCTCTGCAAAATGTTTTTTAGTTTGCATTGGACCAAATCGTTCTGAAGCCGGAGCTAAAAACTTCTAGATGATGGAGTCGGAGCCAAAAAATTTAGATGCCTGGAGCTGGAGCCGGAACCCCTACATTTAAATTCCGGCTCCACAGCCCTGGTCGTACTGCAGTGGATCGTAATCGTTTCAAGTTGGACGAAATCTCATTTTCCACGACAAGCAACTTTAACATTACATTCGTTTCGTTGTCGGTACAAACATGGAGGTGCCACCTTGTAGTTCAAACCCCACGCACGGAACCAAGAGGGAACACATATTCTCGCACTTTGTGAAAATAAATCACGAGAAGACGTCCATTCATTGCAGCGACATAAACAAGTTTTGCAGAGAGAGACCACTGTTTGTACTTTGCGTAAAGAGCAACAGCGAAAGAGTTTCCGGGCCAATTACATTTTGAAATTCCGTGTGCTTGCGTCCAGGTACATCTAGATCATTGGTTCTCAACCTTTTTTGGCCTATGGACCACTATTTTAAAAAACATCCGACGGATCACTTTGCTATGCTGATTCTCGTGAACAACTAGGCGAAACTGTATTGCACATAAGTGGACTTTTTGCACAGTAAAGGTTACAATTTTCAGGAACATTTTACCAAAGATTTATGGAACTCTCTGTGCACCACTAGAAATTCCAACTGGGACCACGTTGAGAATCACTGACCAAGATATATTCGTCAGAGAGAGAGCGAGAGGATATGGACTTGTTCAAATTTTTTTCAGTCCTCGTAAAGAATGTTTTGCATAATTTCAAGTCTGTATTCATCCAAACTGACTGTCCAAGAAGTTGGTCTTCCTGGTATAATGTGTTTGCAACCTGCAAAAAGTTTGGCTGAAAACAAACATCAGTTTTATTACATCGGATGAATACCAAATCCGTGGGCGGATCCAGCCAGGGGGGCGATTTCAGTAATATTTGGTAGTTAAGTCTCACAACGGCTTCGCTACTGTAAGAGAGATGAAGTATACTTCAAAACACTGCTGTGACAAAATAATGGACGACAGAAATGCTTCATATCACGAATGCTGTTTTCTGAATTGTAAAAAATCATGGTGAAAAAAGTTACTTTTGTAGGTTTTAGGAGGGAGGCGATCGCCCCAATCGCCCCCCTGGACGTGCCCCTGACCAAATCACACTTTTCATTTGGCTCCCATTGAATTAATGGCCTCGAAGAACTCTCGCAAAAATAGTGGATTTGACAATGCATGCAATAGCTATACTTGAGTAATTAGAAATGTATAATTTGTGTAGAAAAGATTTTTCTATTGTTACGTACCAGTCAATGTTAACCTGCTTCTCTCTGCAACTCTTTGTGTCATAACACACCCGTTGAAAACCCATGCGTTCCCAGCTTGTCTAAGAAGTTTTATAGGTAAAAAATGTTTCTTGGATTGCCGTACTCTGGTAACAGCGTGTTTTGTATACACATCCATGTGCGTTTTTAACAAACTTTATGAGTATATCTGTAAACGCACGGAACCTGTGAGGCAGAAAATATTGTAATGCGTTAAAATTACACATATTGCTGCGGTACTTGTCTGTTGGTGACTATAAGAAACTAATGTCTGTACTACGGTTTCATTTGTCGGTTATACACTAGCTTGGTTTGTTAGCCTTCGAATGAGCTCGTAGAAAAGAAAGAGCAAAAGCAGTGTTCTTCCATATCTTTTAAACTGAGCTTAGGTAACACTCTTGATGAATCAAAAAGTTCTAATCTAAAGACACGATTAAGGAACACAATGTATTATTTTGAAATTCGAGCGTCATCAATCTTAAGCCTCGGGCTTTGAAAAATTTGCTACAGGCGATCTTGCGCAAGGATCACCACACTGACAAATACCTTGACGATCCTGATGCCAGACTTGGAGAGCTAAATGATTCTAGTTTTCTAATTCGATAAATTAGAGCGAAATCACAGTAATTCTAATTCTAATCAAAGTCGCTAAAAGGTCCAGTGCTCTAATTTTAGTTCTAATATAATTTCCGGTTTTGCCAAAAATGCTAATTTGTCCGACGATATGTTTGAATACGAAACGAGAATGCACCCTCGTGCAATGAAAGTGCAACAAAATGGATAACAGCAATACAGATTCATCTCGACCAGGTTCGCTCCGCGATGGCTGTCACGACTTCAACTTTATATGTGGTGTGATCTCCACGCCACATTAGCCATGCAGGCGAATCGTACAGAGCGAAACGCGCCAATCGTGGCGTACGAACCTTTGCTATTCTCGTGCTTATGAGAATGAATCCACATTGGGCATGAATTGAGCTTGGATTAAAGTTGCTTTGATTTGAGCAAATATAGTTCTAAATTGCGTTTTAGTTGAATTTATGGTTTTCGCAAATTCCACCAATTTTAATTCTAATCCAAACGCCAAAGAAACGCCAAAAAAATTATAGTTGTCGATGTCTGCCTGATGCGTCCACACACGCTGTACGTTGTTGACATTTAAAAGAGTAAATTTTAAAGTTACATTAAAGTTTTTCGAAATTTTCAGTTTTTTTCCAAGAAAACACTATTTGCTTTTGTTACTAAGATGGATAATAGAAATCAATGTGCTGCAGATATTTTTCTGTCTAAATTGAATATTGAACAGAGCATGGGGGGAATTTTCAAAAATTTTCGCGTTCGATTGTCACTTTTGAAATAACAATGGTTTCGTGGATACTGTATTAACAACACCTTAAGTTTTTTTGACAGCACATGTTTTTCTTTACTTGAAATTGCGAAAATGTTCTCAGAAGCCGTGGCAAGAGCTTGGTGATTCTAAATAGCCTTTGCAGATAATGTAATCACTGCCTTATTTCTGGCAGTTTAATCGCCCCAGCACTGGCTGGTTCACATCTTCTCCATGATTTTTGTTCAACCTGCAGCTGTATTTATACTAGTTTGAGGTTCGTGAACAATTTTACAACAATTTGTTTTGCAAAATGGACCTTTGGTAATAAGAAAGCAGGTTGTAAATCGAAAGCTTCCTCATTTGTATAGATGATTTGAGCCAAACCAAGCGGGCATCTGACAAAATGTACTGTGAGAAACCAACTTTCTACAGCAGGGTTATGCACTGTGTTTTCACTTTGACGGGTTTGCGCTAGGTCATTAGCTGACTTAGTTTTCAATTTCCCAATTTGCACAAACACCGGCCGCAAATTTTCATTCCGATGCAGCACACCACTGTCGTTGGGAAACGATGCTCAGTCCGCCCCATTTCTGAACTACTTCCTCACCAGCTCTAATCAGAGCAGTGGTTGCACTGATTTATGGGAGTCGGCAGTTTAACCAGAAACGTCGGTGATTCCGTGCGTGGCGTCGGTTTGTTGCTCGCTGAGTGACCGACGAATTGTGCAACAGCTCGTGGACCAGGTCATGGAGGTGGGTTATGCAGCGGGACTTGAGTGCCGTGGACGACTCGCTGTACATAAATGTACTTGCGTTGTGCACGGCGTGCGTTGACGCTCTTGGAACAAAG
>JGI24022J15233_10010400_pt1 | contig 10551 bp, 4 predicted proteins | sample Ectturendosymbi2_FD_15233 | JGI IMG/M metagenome (IMG submission 15233)
TTTGCCCATCATAGCTCTTTGTGCCCTTTGAGTTTGAGATGTTTGGGTTTGTGCATGTGAGTGAGCTTGTATATTTGCAAGTTGTTTTGCCACTTTTACATATGGCTATGCTAGTAGTGTTGCAACCTTTCCAATGGCGTTGTGTTGAATGTGCGATTCACCATGAATGGGATGTGCACGAAGAATAACACCCATATATAATGTGGCACGAACAAGCAATAAAAGAGTGGTGACATATGATTTTTATTATTGCTTGCTACCATAGTGTGAAGCTTTGCACATTTGGTGCTTGAGCTTTCTGATCGCAACAATGGTAATGTAGTTCCAAACGTAATGGTTATTGCTTGTGTCTAACTGACTTTGTTTTAAAAATCCATTTACTGTCATGAAAGCTTTGTATTGAACATTAATTACTAGAGATTTACGGCTCATTTGTTTTACGTTATGGTATCAAAAAAATTTTCATTAGACTTGCTTTGCACTCCATTTGGAGTTTCACAAGTAGTTTGCATGTGCTCATCTTTGCTTATTCTGCATCAGAGCCTACACAGCTACTTTCATGGTGAATGCTACATTAGTAGCAAGTCAGTGGTTGCACAACATAGGAAGTTTTGTCTTCCGCTTAATCATTAATACCAAGCAAAAAACTATATAGGCTGCAAGCACAGTATTTTTTCTAGTCATCGCTATGGCTCAACTAGAATCGAAACCAACTTACCAGTTGAGCATATGCTCAAATCACCTGTACCACTTTTTTTATCTCATGAAAAATATTTGCAGCCTTGTTTTTATTTAGATGCAAAAATTAGAGAATAAGATTTAAAAAAATAGTAGGCTCAGTTGAGTTAGTTGCACATTCAAAACAGTTGATCATGAAAAAAATGCTGTTTTTTTCTTAGTTGGTTAGTTGTTGCCTACGTATTTCTTGTTTAAAGCTGTAGTGTATAGTTTTAGTATGGATATTACCTGGAATAATGCAGTAATGCTGATAATTTGCATCATAGTTTTAGTTAATGTGTCTTTTGAAACACAGCATTTATTCAACCCTTGTTGTGTTTAGGGTTAAGTAACCATTGTTTGTACAAGCTGAAATGGATGTGGAGCAAGCATTTGCTAAAGTTGGCGCATTTGGGAGGTTTCAAGCACTGTGTTTCTCACTGCTAGCAACAATTCAGGTAAGTTTGCCCAGCTTTTTGTGAAAACTTGTGTAAATTCTTCTGAAGCCATATCACATGGCTGTTTTGTTTTGTGCATAAATTATTTTTCTTAGGTAGAAATTATCTTCAGATTACAAATTTTTTCTTTGTATTGTTGAACTCTGAATATAGGCATGCTTAGTTATGGTTGGATGTTCTACGGAAAATCTATTCATAAGTCATCATTTGTTTGCTCATCTCATCGCTACAGCAAAAATAGCCTTCAAAGCCTTAATTTTACTATTGGGGTGAATATATTACAATGTAAGATATGGTTAGCGAAAAACAGTTGAGAGTTATTGCTTCTCCACATAATTTAGCAAAGTTAGTGTCTATTTTGCCTCATGAGCCAAATGCTATGCTGGGGCTATTTTGTCTTTAGTTGAACATGATTGGTTACAGTGGCCATGTGACTAGTACCATACAGAGATGATAGCTTAGGGTTTATGGTTAGTGTTTAGGGTTTCAGTTTACTGTGGAGTTAAGGTTTAGGTTTAGACAGTAGCCTACAGTTCACACAAAGCAGACAAGAAGCCGCTAACAGCTTGCCACAGCACTGAAACCATGACAACACTTGTCCATGAGTGTTGTGATGGTATTATGGCTTCTGAACTTGTCATGTGACCACTTCAATGAATCAAGTTCAGCTAAAGGTAAAATAACTCCAGCAATGCTTTTGCCTCATGAGGCAAAATAGACACTGCCTTTAGCAAATTAAAGGCTCTGATGAATATGTCAGTATATTTCAAGTTCAATGAATATGTTAAAATCTTAGTTCAGTTTTTCATACCTCAAACTGAGTAGCAATACCATAAAAAAACAAATAAGGTAACTTTTACTGTCTTGCTAACACACCATTAGGCATATTTTTCAAGAATCATACACATTGAAATAATTTTATTTTGCATTTAATGCATATCAGTATATTCTTGCCAACTTTGGATTGGGTGCATACAGTCTTCCAAGAAGCATGTGGTTGGTTTACAACAGTGGTTCCCAAACTTATTCAAGCCGTTACCCCAATCAAGGTAGTGATTATGTCTTATTGCCCTTAATATTGTGCAGTGATCACTCATAATATAGAACAACACTGTGGTTTTGGTACCGCATTACCCCCCGAAGAATTGCATGTTATCCTCGAGGGGTAATTTATCCCCAGTTTAGGAGCCACTGGCCTACAATAATGCTTGGTAAATACTACTTTCCAAAAAAGCAAGCGTATTTTAGTATGAAACTATTCTGTTGTCAATACATTTGATGATTTGATTCAAGGTAATTTGCATTAGTTTAAGCATTAATTTTACCTAACAGCTATATTTGGTCACTCAATACATGTATTGCTTTACACAAACCATCATTTTTACTTGTTATCTGACTCTTGTCTTTGATAATAGTGACACATTGCTGTAGTCAGTGATGCAGTCTTGTAGAAGTTCATTTTCATTCAGTATTGGTCATGTGTAAGATAATTGTACATCTACCCACTTTAAGTTGTCTAGTTATATACAATTTTATTGCATATTGATGTGTTTCCTATTTTTTGTGCTCTAATACATGTGCTATAAACCTTTGTAAAACAAAGAAGAATGTAAAATGTGCTGATGACATACTTGTAGATAGTTAGGAGCTGTGAAGAAGCAGGTTTGAATAGATTCGAGGATGGCTGGTCAGTAGGCATAATGTATATATAATGTGTTAATACTCAATGAGAGTAAATCTGCTGAGGAAGGTTTAAAATGGTTACACTCTTGAATCACTGCTAAAGCTGAGAATTAACGGTATCAAAGGTTGGTGTACATTGTTTAATTGATAATGATATAAATTATGTCCAATTATAATTTATGGTAAAAAATGTCAGAGAAATTATGTTTGGGTGGGCTTTCCACATTTAATAATTATATTTTTTGTGCTCGTCCAGGTATTCTTAGCATGGCAGATGGTGCAAAATGTAGCAGTTGGTGCTGCTCCAAAAATGACTCCATCATCTCGAGGAAAAATGGTGTTTAATATGACAACAATTGTTACTGAGGAAAGTATTATCTTTATTTTTAGAACTTTTAGTGTTTTTGTAAAAATGAAAATTTTCTGGTTTCACTTTTTACTGACTTTACACTTAACTTCCCATGTTTCCATAGTAATCTCCATGCCAATGTAGGGTGCCCTTCTGTCTGCAGTGTTGTGTGCATCACACATTACATTTGTAACTTCATTTTGTGAGGCTAATTACTGAAAAAGAGAGTTGCTGGTTATGCTTCTTATATCAAAACTATGCAAAACCAATAACCTTCAGAGTTACGTGCATTTCAAAATATCACATGCTTGATTGTGTAATTTCACATGTTTTCTTTTCTGACAGTGGGGCTTGTATGGTAATATGTGGATAGTCAGCATGATTCAGTCTGTCTTTATGGCTGGTGTTCTGGTGGGAAACATGCTTATTGGCCAGATATCAGATCTAATGGGAAGAAAAAATGTATTATATAAAGGTAGGCACTACTAGTGCTTTTAGCATGTTTATTAAAGAACAAAGTTATTGAACCTGACATGTTCAGCATAAATGGATTCTCAATGAGTTATGGTGTGTGAAGTGTGGGGCACAGATGGCCTGTCATGGTGATTCTATAGTTTGCTAAAAATCTGTAATGTAGTTATCCACCATTTGCTGCAGGCGCCATGTACTGAAATTTTTCAAAACAATGCTTGTGGTCAAGTGCAGCAAAACCTAGCATCATGAAAAGGCCTAACAGTCAAGATTATGCCTTAACTGAAATCAATTTAGCTGTACGGTTGTGTGGACCACCACCTGGAATTTCTAGTGGTCCACAGGAAGTTCCATAAATCCTTGATAAAACATTCCTGAAAATTGTAACCTTTACTGTACAATAAATTATGTAAGACCAGACTAACTAGTTGTTCATGAGGTGTCAACATAGCGAAGTGGTCGACCTGTTTTTTTAAAAAGATGGTTCACAGGTCAAAAAAGGTTGAGAACCACTGCCTTACTTGGAACCTATTACAGCACTATGCAGGGGTGCTAAGTATCATAGTAACTGTGTTAGTGCCATCTGCGTGTTTGTTTTTTTACTAGCCTGATATATCTATGCTTGTGTCCTTTCAAGGTAACCATGTTGGCACCATCTATGCATGTTCTTTGCTACTGTCATGTATCTACGCTTGTTTGCCTTCATCAACCTCTGTTTCTTGAAAGCACCATGTGTGTGTGAGTTGTAAATCGTTGTGTGTGGGATTGTGGGTGTAAAGATCTTGATAACAAAAAACTAATAAAAAAACACTATTTCTGTACATTTTGATTATTATCAACCCACTTCACATGGCTCATTTTAGAAATTTTGATGTGTTTGACCCTTGAGCTAGCATTTACAGGGTTAAGTAACAACGGGTTAATCCGAAGAAGTAGTGCCTATGACATTTTTCCACATATATACACTCAACAAGTCTACTTTCCTTTTATTATCAAATTTACTTTTCAGGGTTCCTATGCAGTGTTGAAAGTATTGAAAATGTATTGATTTCTGAAATCGGTTTTCAAGACCTTGAAAAAGTATTGAATTTGGCTAAAATGTACTTAGGTATTGAAAAAGTATGGAAATTTCACATTCAGCCATTTGTTTATTCAAATTTTGTTCTTTACCACAGTTGACAGTTTTGTAATAAAATTTTGGAAATATGAAGATAACTGATTGTATCGAAGTTTTTTCATTTAGAATTGAAAAAGTATGGAAAATAATTTTTGAAAATGTGTGGTAACCCTGACTATATTAAGCATCTTAGTAGCAGTGTTTGTGGTTTTGGTCTAGTGCAAAGAGTAAATGTTACGGCTTGTGAAGTTGCAGTCAAAATTTAGGGTTATTTAAAGCTGATTTCCTTGTAGGTAGCAAGGAATCCAAACACTTCATGATTGCTTCTCTTTCAGTTTCTTGTGTTTTTCCTTCACTGCAAATTACTGCTGGTTTTCTTTGCTATGTCTGAGTTATTGACCTTAGCAGCTAAAGTTGCTGGCTACTGACAGAATAAAACCATTCGAGTCACTGGTTGATTCTACTTGAGGAAGACTCGAATCTTGTTTTGAACGACTTAGAATGATTCGAGTTTTTTAGGAAGCTGAATAACTCAACCTAGGACTTTTTTTGAAAAAAGCTTGGCTTGACTCAAGTCAGCAAATGAGACTCATAATAACAAAGCTTTTAGTTTTTTTGTGACTTGTGCTTTACAGATTTTACGTTTTTACTTTGTGTAACTGGCGATGCTCCTTTGAGCAAATTTAATATTCCAGCTTTAGTAAACTGTGGCCTGTTTTTTTTGGAAGGGTTCTGTGAAACTTAATATGCATACTGACTTGTTGAGTAATTTGCATTAGGAGTTTAGTTTTTGTTTGGTCCAAATCAGTTTATTTTTTCACCTGCTTTATATCCTACTATGAAAAAGTGAAGGACTCACTCTAACTTAACTCGAGAGATATTGGTTCCACTTGACACAGAAGTGTTTAAACTCACTTCGATTTCCAGAAACATGACTCGCGCCGTATTTGGTCGCTTGCCCATAGTTTTCAGTTTTATCAGAACTCCACTGCAAATCTATTTTGTTCAGTCATAGCTGCAAATTTTTTGAAATGACTGAAAAAAATTAAGTCAGTTCGGTCAGAATGAATGTCTGAAAATATAGATTAATGAATACTGTTGCGGAGAGTTTTAATACAACTGTGAGACAAATGACCGAAATGTCTAAGCGAAAAAAAAACAGCTGCAAACATATCTGTTGCGAGTGTTAGTTACTTTACACTTGCGTTGTTAGTTACTTTACACTCCTCTAAACAGATGTTTGAATAATCGTGCAATTATTGGCTTGAAATAGATTCGATTGATCCGAGGTAATTCCTGTTTCTGAAAAGCACCTTTTGTTTCTTCAGTTATGGCTCTGCTCATTTTCACATCGTTTCTTACATCGTTTGCCAACAATTATAAGGTATTCGCGCTTCTCCGCTTTTTTGTCGGAGTCTTCCAAGGAGGCACGGTACTTGTCTCTTTCGTGCTTGGTCAAGAACTACTTGGCTCATCTGTGTGGACCATCACAGGTAATGATTGTGTTGACCATTTATTAAGCACTTTTCCGGTTGAAGATGTTGTCATGAAGATGCCAGCCCAGTCGGCTGATTCCTCGAAAGCTTGCAGCAAACCTACAGCTTTTACTTAAATGTCTTTCTAAATATACGTCGTAACCTCTTGTGTGCGGCACGCTCCGGCGCACTCGATTAGACGTCAAGTGTGCTATCAGAAATTAACTTTCAACCCAGTGTCTTTTTCTCAGTTGAAATGTCACTGGTGCGTGCAGGAATGAAGTTTCTTTTCTCTGTGGCAGTCCGCTGGTTCAATAAATGGAACATACTATGCTTTTTAAGCAGAACATACACGCAGGAGCGTAACGAGGTTAGATGGCGCCTGAGGTCTTTCGAAAGCAACTGTATTAAAGAAAGTACTTATGACATTGTTGGGTCTTTTCGGTGCCCCCCACAGTGATTTGGCGCACCCATAGTGATGATATCGGCCAGGCATTATATCGGTCTATCTCTAGTTTTTAACATATCAAGTCAACCATTTTATTTTATTGGACGAGCTTAACTTTTTAAAACTTGATAATTAGAGATTACTTGAGACTACTTGTTACACGTGTTTCTCAAAAGCAGGTTAAGCATGTCGTTGTTCAGCAGATACAACTTCATGCAAAAATACGATTATCACTTGTGCACCTTACGAAAGCTAACGTTTATCGCAAACATTATAAGGTTGAACCGTTGCACATCCAGGCATCCAGAAGCGATTGCCTTCCTGTTGTGACTCACTGCAGTGTGATCCTTTGTACTGTAACAGCTCAATCTTTCCTGTTGCATTGTACCCACTATCTCTTGTATTTTGCTTGTGTAATGTGGCTAATGAGCGCGTAAATTCGTGAAGCAATGGCCGTCTTTTCACAACACGTTAACTTGGTTCTATGAAAGGCGATCGCGTTTAACATGTTGCCCAAACCGGTTTAGGGATAGTTCCTTGATAATTTGTATGGTTTCATAACAATTTTGTGACATGACAAGCACACGACACGCAAATATCACGAAGAGTTGACAAGAAAAGCAAGTGACATAGAAAGCGAATAACATGACAAGTAGCAGAAATGACTGGCATATGACACAGAGTTGGAACTGGGCCAGAAATGCTTGGTTCGAATTCGGCTCGGCAGGTTAATTGCAAGCCCAAATTAGGCCTGATTGCTAAAAGATACTGCGAAGTAAAATTCAGCAAATACCCAAACTTAAGGTCAAATCTAAATCCTTGCATTAAATTGAATTTATGCCAACTCCCAGAAATTGTCTCCAGGGCAACCACGCTCCACCCGCTCTTAGCTACGTGTCTGTTCAGAGGGACAACTTCCGCAAATCCCTGACTATGCCCTTGATCACTCTTGTAATGTATATCCAAATGTTTTTAGCTCTTTAATCAAAAAAGTACCAGCATGCGTAGCTGCAAATGGTTGCAAGCACATCCAGGCTAAAAAACACATTTGCTAACATACGTTATTACTTGTAGTAACAGAATACTACGCCGGAAAGTCATGTGTTTCGACAGGGAAGCGTGAAACCGATTTTCCTGAAGTTTGTTTTGTGACGTTTTCCAGGAAACATCATGCCAGCTATGTTTGCTCTTGGTATTGCATCATTCGGTGGGTTAGCCAGTGTATTTACCAATTGGAGAAACTTATGCCTGGCCACTTCTCTTCCTGCAATCGCCCTGCTTGTCGGATACTTGTAAGTTTTCACGTGAAACCGTCTGTTGATGTTAAGAAGTTTCTTGCTTTAAGCAATTGCTCGCTCTCGCCAAGCTGCGCCAACAAAGCAAGATTTACTTGAATCACTATTTCAGGGACATTTTAACCCAAGTTCCCGTCTGCTACAGCTAACTGTCTTAGCGTTATGCCGCGTTTTTTTCAGTTTCGTTCCTGAGTCACCTCGCTGGTTGTATTCGCAAGGAAGGACGCCAGAGGCCGAAAACGTTCTCAGGCATCTGGCAAGAATGAACGGCAGACCTTCTAAAACTTGTACGGCTATACTTTTTTCCGTTGTCATCTCATGCCAGTGCTTCTGTAAAATATTTATTTATTACGTGCAGGCGATGCTATAGTGCTTGGACTTAAATCTGCTTCTGAGAAATCGAAAGGAAGGCGATACTCTATCCGTGATTTATTTTCGTTCAGAGAAATTGCCACTCGAACTGCCGCCATGTGTTACATGTGGTAAGGCTGCCAGCAGTGTGTGTATTCTGTTGTGCTTGGCAGGTGTTTGGTCAAAGAAACTACCCGCCTCTCGTTTGAAACAAGCCTGTCGTACTTTTTCTTAGTTCCTTCGAACAACGAGTGGCTCGTTTTCCAAAAGGTCCTGAAAACTGAATCAGCTGATACCAATGTAAATATTTGCTACAAATTTAATGCTCGCGATGACCGAAAACTAATACCTTTCGAGTGGCCAACCTTATCCCAATATGCAGCTTTGCATGTTATGAAGCAGGGGTCGGCACCCTGCGGCCCGCGGGACGGATCCGGCCTGCCAAGCAAAATCATCCGACCCGCAGCCCTTTACAAATTACAGTAACTGTGTGGCTCGCCTAGTGGTATTATATTTTGTGAATCTGCCCTCCTTTAACTTTTTGTATTGCATATTAAGGGGAAATGCTTATAAGAAACCGCACTGTGCTGTAAATGTAGGCCTACCCTATTGTGCGTCGTAGGCTTTCGTTATGAACTGTGAATATCATGAGTTAATCTGATTAAAACTCAATAAATTCCTAAGTTTCAACAACATCGTAAACAGCAAAGGGAACCGAACTGTTGGTGAAAAATTAGCACGGCCCGCCATACCTTGCAGAGTTTGTTTTTGGCCCGTTACTAGGGAAAGGTTGCCGGCCCCTGTTATAAAGTATAGCACGGTTCTGCTTCATGGCTGTTTGACGCAGCGATACGTTCGACTATTATTTCTTCAGTATGAAGCGGTTTTCACGCATTACTTGCGTTTAGCAGAAATGTCTTATTGTTTTGCTTCAGCTCTGGTAGTCAGGCTTGTCCATGGGACACTTCTATCCCATCCCATAGGGTTCTCACAAAACTAACAATACAAAGTACGTACATTATATCAGGTGCGTGTAAAATGCCCAACCTCTAAAGAGCCATGACTAAGGCGCCCCAAACCCCAATTAGGGGATCCACGGTTGATCTGTGAAGGGTCCTGTAGAGAAATGGAAAGATGTGTCCACATACAGCGTTTCGAAATATCTGTAAAAAAATTTTTAAATGCCATGTGTTGCAAGAAGGGGATGGATGAAAAACATTACATTTTCAGATAGATCTAAGTCAGGGGTGACCAAAGTGGTCCCCTTCAAGGACCACGTGCATCGCTGACGGGCCTGTTCTGAAGATAGTATTAACATGGTCAACCTCTTCACAAAGATCAGTGGTTCTCAAACTTTTCTGCAGACCCCAGCAGTNATTCATTGACCCCCTGGNCGTTCAGTGACCCCATTTGACCCCGTAACTATTTATCGACCCATTGGATGGTCCAATTGACCCCTGGGGATCGATATCGACCACTTTGGGAACCACTGACATAGGTGAATGTAATTTATTTATTGATAATAACATAGTTAAAGGTAAATTGAGCAATTTTTTTTATTTTAGAAGTGTTTATCAAAATGGTAGTGGTAACCCTTCGCATTAATAGGTACCCAAGAAGTAGCTCTCAGTTTCAAATAGGTTGATGACCCCTGATCTAAATGCTGGCATGGCTACCGTCCAAATGCGACAAATTTCAAGTGCACTGTCGAATCCTATCCCCACTGACAAGCCTGCTGATAGTTTTGTTCAATACAAAGGCGTTACGAACCGAGAAACACTGTATTTATCGCTTATTTGTGACTAAGAATCTCTTCATCAGTTAAACTACTGAGGGGTTGAACTTTTTCTCCGAAGTTGTGGATACGCATCTCAAATATCACGAAAAAGCAGTTGTCCTAGACGGCAGTTGTCTCGGGTGGCGAATGTCCTAGGCGGCAGTTGTCCAGGTGGCTGCAGTATTAGAACCAAGTTTTTGTCAGATTTGGCCTTCTACCATTAATGATCAAAATAGATGAGTTAAAAATTGTCTTTGTCTGCCCTTGGGATTCTTGTAAAGTGTGAATCTCAGTTTTTCTATGACGCTGGCCGGTTTTGCGAAGTTCTTAAAACGGGAAAAAACTTTTAGTTCGGTCGTGTGACGTCACAACGGTGTGATGTCAGAAACTCGGTGATCCGTTTACTGTTA
>JGI24022J15233_10010403_pt1 | contig 10550 bp, 5 predicted proteins | sample Ectturendosymbi2_FD_15233 | JGI IMG/M metagenome (IMG submission 15233)
TCTTGTACTACGTTCTGTATTGTCTGTTTTTATCAACCTGCGTTCTGCAGAGTGTGTGTGTTCATACTATGGACTTCGTGTCTGCTCACAAACAAATGAAATGAAAAAAGGTTTCGAGATTTCTTCCATACATTTCTCCTTACAAATTCATGCATCAATTTCTGTGAGTTAACAGCACATTCTTTTGCGTTAGAACGAAACTGCGATTTGTGCAGTTTCTACACACCTTTACTTTGTCTTCCCTCTTTCAGGTAGAGAAAGCTTCAGATGATGTGCAGAAGCAATTCAGCACCTTTTTGAAAGACGCTTCAAACCGTGTTGAGAATTTGCAGCAAGAATTCGACGAGATCGAAAAGTTGCGCGTTGGTTTGGCCAACTATCTTGTAGAAGATGAGAAAAAATTTACTTTGGAAGATTGCTTTGCCACTTTTGGAAAATTCGCCTGTCAGGTACAACAGTTACCTCTTGAACCAGGGAAGGGCTGTGTTTAACAGATTTGATTACGGCAGCTCATACCACAAAACAGAATAAGGTTCACAAGCATAGCATGTGATTGATAAGTGTGAAATTCTCTTGTTTCAGTTTTGTGACAAATATTAACCGTCGTCTGGCTAAAGGGTTATTCCATAAAAGTTATTCTCAATGCAATGAACCTGCTTCGACGACGTTTGAAAAATTGCTCTGCGCAACCTTCTGTTTTGCTTTGAAATTAGCTACGAGTTAGGAATGCTGTGAACTGTAACTCCGTTCTAGTGTGGAAATGCAACTAGAACAATATTACAATTTTGGTTGAGTTTTAGAAGTGTTTTTTTTTTGGGTGGAAGTTTATTCTTAACGGCATTCATGTGCATGATTGGTGTTAATTTACACTGTAGCTAATTTTTCCTTATTACCATGCATCATCTTCACTGCTGATTTACGTTCAATACACTGCTTTAGTTGACCAAAAACACATGGCGTAACGGAATCAGTTTGGCGCGGAACGCTTTAAGGACCGCAGAAGTCACTATAGTGGCTTTTGCGCACGGTTTGTGCGTGTCATAGTCAGGTAATTTGGTACTTTCGCAGATACGGAATTCCATTAAGGAGAATAAAGAACGAGCTATCGCCGAAGAAAAGAAACGAAAGCGCGAAGAAATGGAGAAACAACGAAAGGCCAGCGGAAAAGGGAAGAGCAAGTTCAGCAATCAACCGCCGCCGCAGGTGCGCTGTATGAATTTTAAGCTAATTTGGAGAATGCGTGATTCCGCATCACCGGGTTGCTTCTACGTCGAGCTGTGCTTTATCTATGCACCAAAGCAAATTCAGGTTTTTCTGTACCAAACAAAAGACAAGATAGTTTTACTGTGAAATAAACTCATATCGTTTACTACCCTAACGTAGGCAAAGACAACTTTAAACAAAACATGTAGTTCATGTTTTAAGTTCCAAGCAACTGAAATGAAAACAAACACAATTTTATAGTGTTTAGAACAACCCAAGAAAAAAATCCAAGCACCAAATTATCTCATGTCACAACAAGCAAACACAAAATACGCTTCCTCCTGCCACTAAACTTGCAATTTCCAGATCAAAACAAAACAAAGCATCTTCAACTGCCTAGCTAGATCAACCTTTACTTTGCACGACAAAACATGGGACTGTGTGCATTGGTTCCCAAGAAACAACGATGTTACTTCTAGGACAAACGCCACGTGGATTTGTGATGTGTTTACCAACTGATCAACGAGCAACAACAGCACTTGTTCAACATTTGAAATAACCAGTACTCCAAGCGCTGGTAACCTCACCATGTTTACTTGTTTACTCTGCTAACAGAGGACGGTTTGTGTATCGCAGGAAAACATCATCGACAATCTTCTGAAGGATATCAGAAAAGGCTTCAAGCTAAAGAAGGGCCCTGGGCCTAGGTCTGAAGGACCCACCAGAAAAACAAGCCTTGCAATGAAGTAATTGTTTTCAAAGTCACATAATTTAAATTGTGATCATCAGCTTGATTAGGGGGTATGAAAAATATTGTGGTTTGAAAATTTGACGCAGAAATGTAAATCGCCGCTGATGGAAAAGACTTTTGGGGTTCAGTATTTTCCCGGAACATAATCGCGAAAATAAAACTTTTTTAAAACTTACAGAAACGATGCTTTTATGATTAGAAATGTCCACCAAACTTTTTGATTCCAAAAAGAGGCAAATAACCCATTTTGTATTGCTTGTGGCGACGTGGAAAACCTTGTTTAAGCTTTTACATCCCAAATTGATGTTCAATTTTATCAATTTTATGAGTAAACGTTAACTACCCCCGGAGTCGCCGCCCGATGCGAAACTAGAACAGCAAGACTGAGTTTTTGACCCTGTAGCCCATGAACGAAAGGTCAGATTAACTTACTGTTCTAATTTGAAATGAGTCCGAATCTTTGCCTTCAAAATTTTGATAATTCCTGCGGAACGGTCGTACCTGTTTGCTTAACCTTGTGAAAGTAAAAAAACTTTATCTGATTTTTGCTACTTTTTCTCCAATTTCTTTTCTCTGCAAATTTTTTCCAAAGCAATGGTTTTCTTCAAATTTTGTCCAGTTTATTTGATACTCCAATTTGTTTGTTGCTTCACAGACCAGCCAAACCCGATGTCCAAACTGCAACCGATTCGACGGATCTCAGCGTCAACGCGCTTCAGGCGACATCAGACAAGGACGCGTCTGCCGCAAACGATCCGTCAAAATCTGCAACAACCGAGTCACGAGGCGAACTGCCAAAGTCGACTGAAACAACCGTCGAATCACAGAACGATAATAAACCGAATAAGGTTGGTTTAAATGTTGGGAAAAAAGACACGCAACTTGAGAAGTTGGACGCACTGACTCTGCCAAATGAAAACACCAAACCTGAGATTACCAGCAGTAGCGCGTCTGATGTCCAAGACGTCAAACAAACCGACAGTCAGTCGCCCTGTGAGGAAGATCAGAGCAAAGCAGGTGGTGAGTCACTGGATACTCCAGGTGATCAAACAAAAGATGCAACCGAAGAGCAACTGAGAGCAACGGCAAGGACTGGAGAAGTGCAGGTTGAACAGAACGACGTGACCAAACCAGAAAACAGTAGTCGTGGTGATGAAGGACGTGAAGAAAATAGCGATCCTAGTAGAGAACACTTAACGGAGAAATCTAAATCAATTGTAGGCTCAGTTACTATGGATATCAACAGGAGTTCAAACACTGAACAGAGTAAGCAGGAAAAACAGATCGCCGAAAATGTATCTGAATCAAACAACGATAGCGATGGAAATACGAAGAACGCTTCTGAGGAAGACACGACCGACAAAAGCCAACAAACTTTTCCACACGGCCATAGTGATGGGAATACGGTTGCTACGGACAAACATATTTCCCCCGAAAAAGCTCTAGAAGCCAATGACGTCGACGTGATTGTGAGCGATTTGCTGGAACTTGACGTTGACGAAGGCACCAAAAGCAGCGAGTCACCTCCAGAGAACGTTGCTGTGGCTGCTCCTCCAACTGCAGATCCCGTTTCTGAGAACGATGGCGTCCTAGAAAAATCAGCGGCAGTCATTGTAAGCAAAAGTGTTTCGGGCGATTCTGATGAAAATCTGAAACCTTCAAACAATCAAGACACGGAAGAGCTCTCCCCCACGTTGTCGAAGATTTTGTCGGTGTTTAAGCCGAAGCCTGTGTCTCCAGCGACAGAAAAGAGCAATCCCTCGAATGGAAAGGTCTGTGACAGTTCTGTGGATCCAGTGCAGGCACAGAACAACCAAGAAGAGATCGAAAGTGCGCCAGGTTGGTTGGTTCTTGGCTCTATTCATCCTTATAAACGCTTTAATAATTGCAGGACTACGAATCGACTTCATCAGTTGCTCTCGTATTTAATGTCTGTGTTTTTCAACAGATCGCCCTCTCTGCCACCGGAACAACCTTAAAAGCAAATCTTTCACATTTAGCTCTTTATCAGTGCAGAAAAACAAGCAGGCGTCTACAAAGCTTTCTATCGACTGAAAGCGGAGTAGAGCAGCTGTGTGCACAGTCAGTTTGACGACCGCATTTAACACTTGTGCCTAAACGGTATGTGTTGGCCATATGCCATATCTTTGGCATGTTGCAAAACAGAATGAAGAAAAATTGAACAAAATGCATACTCGAAAATCTGCGGAGTTAAAAAAGCAATCGTGCAGAATGGTACCAAACCTTGATATCGATTATGCTTGTTTTAGTTCATTACTGTTTTTTATAAACACTCAATCAGTGTATGCCGATTAGATTCCACATGGGGCGCTACAGAAAGCCCTACAGAAACAACTCTTTTCATTTAAAAAAAATCAGTATACATCGCTTTACTTCCCGTGGTTAGAAATCTTTTAAGTAACGATACACGACCGATTATGTGATGCTAACTTGGTGAATACGAGGGAAAAAGTGCAACTGATGTGGTTGAAAGGCAAGCAATGCACATTTTGGAGATAGCGAAGCATCTTTCCACCAAAACGAGTGGGTTGCATTGATCTTATCGGTAGCAGTCGCTCCGAGCTTTAATGTTCGAAGTATATTTTAATTGTTGGTTTCTATAGAAATAGAAAGGCTGAAAGCACGTTTTTGTCCCATTTTGGAATTTTCAGGCTTGCACCTGCGACCTTCCTGGTCAAATCTGCAATGCATCTGAGTGGCAAAAGATAACACTCAAAATAATTTTTCCGAACCTGGAGGAAAAAAGAGGGATTTAAATTATATTTCCTTTGCCATGTTTCAGCATCACCAACCAATGTTGTAACTGCCATTGCCAGGGTTATTTTTTTCAGAAGATCCTAAGTTTTTTAAAGGCATCTGTCCAACTTCATGATCTTTCATGTGGTTCTTGTGATTAAGCTTCTTTCTATTTTGACTGATATATTGATTGCCGCAGGCTACAGACTTCGGACGTCGGACAAGACGCGCGTTTTCACATCACTGTTCTTTTAAAAAGGAAAACAATAAATTTTTGCTTGTGTTTTTGTTGTAAGTTGTCACGGAGTAAGTGAAATTGCAATTCTTGCTCAAAGAATGTTTTGAAGTTAATTTATATATAAAGCAAGTTAAACTTATTTATGCAGCAGAAGAAACTCATACGAGTCAACAATCGACGAGTCCAAAATGCGTCACCACTTGAGCAAACATCTTTGTCATTTAAAGGCGGCGTTAATGAAGTAATTTACCTCTGACGTTGCGCAGGCGGCAGCGGTAACATGTGGTGAAAAGCATGAAATATTAGCTTTTAACCTAGACGAGATGTTGTGCTTTAAACCAACGCAAGTGTTTTTGGGTGTCACTCACAACTAAATAACATATGAAAAAGTCAGATGGGCATTTTCCTCAATTACCTCAGCTTTTCAATAAAACAAAACACTTTCGTAACTAAAACTAAGGTCTTCTGTGGTGTCCTGGTGATTGCTTTTGAAGCGTTGCGACGAACCTGTGCTTTTTGACCGTGGGAGGCTTGGAGGTGAGGAAAATGCCTGGTGGTGAATTAACCACTGGTGTTGACCTTCAGTATTTCACGCATCATGTATGCAGTGTGCTTCTTATGCAAAGCCCCGCAGACCTCTAAATGTACTGCTTTGCTGCAGGGTTTATCAATATCAGCCCTTTGCGCGCGGCCATAAAAATTGCGCAGGTTGTGCGTCACGTTGCGTTTGTCTCCTGGGGTGCTGCCACTGATGACAGCAGCGCCGATGACGACGACACGTTTGAAGACGCCTCCGAAACCGTATGAATTGGCGCTTATTGGGTTGGTTGACTAAATCAACTGCAGAATGCTTTTCTGCCGATCAGACGCTTCGCACCCCACGCTTATGCTACCAGCAACAGACAATTGCTTGGACTACGTTTTACGAGTGGCTAGTGGGCACCATTAAAATAGCTGCTCCAGTGGTGGTACAAAAGTCGCTTTCGTACATCAGTGCAATGAGTAGTTAGTTAGCAACGTAGCTACTAAAAATTCAAGCGGTGTTTGTGCTGCATAGCAGGCACAATTTGTAGATTTACTACCAAAATGTCTATTGCATTCACCTACCAATATTTGAACTGCTGTAGAATCTAGATGAAAGTAGCCTGATGCCTGTTAAAGCTCGCGTTGAAAGATTGCGTATTGCTGTAACTTAACGATGCAAACATATTTCCACAAAAGTTCCGCGGTTTCGTTTCTTCTCAATATTTACTATACACTATACTTTTCGTACTTCCGCCTCATGAAATTTTGTGAAGAGCATGACAACTATTCGCAACGCATTGAAACCCGGCCGAGCAACGACAGCGTGCGCATAGCACACGAGGCAAAGAGTGGAGCGTCCGGGCTGACCGCTCACGACAAACCGAAGCAGCGGAGATGTGTCCTGCAGTAGCGAAACGTATTGATTCTTGAAAATCTCGATTCACTCCAAAGTTTTATTTTCGGCTTGCGTCATGTTTCCTGAGCAACCTGCTGTCCTGCTCTGGGAAAGGCTTGCCTCATTCGAAAGCATACTGTCTTCTTGACTTGATGCTTCTTGCTTGGTTCGAACCTTAAATAACGAAAAGCAGTGCTGCTGTAGTTCTTCACATTAGCGGAGCCGACTGTTGCGTAGAGCTGCTTTTAACAAAACGTTTCTAAACGTGAACCAGACGCACATTCGAAGTTGCCAAAGTAGGATACGTGCAACAAACACCCTGTGGATATTACTAATGTTTCGTGATGACGTTGATTCTTAACACCAAGGCGTTAAGCGAAAACTGTTGGATTGTTTTCCATCAGAAAAAGCTTACAAAGTCGTTCAACACCAGTCGCTAGTGATTTTCACATTAATTTCCGATTCGCACTTTACGAATTGGTACAACTTTAAATGGATCATATGCTTCGGTTCTGACGTTACAAGGCCACAAGGGTGTTAATTCTGTCATTCATAAATTGCCTTCTGCCATTTGGAGGTTTACGTTCTGGCTTATTACTTAGGTAGGTCTCTTTCTTAGTGATTTCCACACTTATCTGGTGGCTTAATGTTCCAAATATCTCTTGGTGCAGAAACTTGGTTAAAGATCAAGTCCTGGTTTAGAAAACTTTAAGGCTTGCGACGCCAGGCAAAGGTCAGAAACAGCACTCTGCACCGTAGTTTTCGCTTGGTCACGGTTTTTTGTAACATTAAAAGCTCGCGCTCTCTTTGCGAACAAACAGTAATAAATCTACCTACGAATGTGCGGGATCAGCGCATGTAATCAGCCTGGTACAAAATCACAGTTGTATTTGCTGGCTCACTTAGGAAAGTTTCATAAGACTTGCTGTGCCTAATATTCGTCCTTGTTGCGTAGTCTGAATTTCTGCTGGCAGCTGTTGCAGTTGACTTTTAAAATTTGGAACGCATGTATCGTTTTTTTCTTGCCAAGTCACTATTTACAACGCTGATGTCTAGGGCACTGCAGTAGCAAGTGTGCAAGAAAATCTTTCGTACCTACGTTACTAGCAGTTTGCGCTTAATTTCACAGTGACAGTTTGGCTTGCTTTGTTCAACACTTCTATTGCTTGCTTTAAAGAAACAACTCGCTACTGGATGCATGTAGTAAGTAGCAATCGTCTTGTCAACAGTTCAGCCTCCTCAGCGCGCATGATGCTACTGCCTCATGCGTTTGCTGCCGCGTGCTTTGCATGTATCTCTTCACAGCATGATTGACGCCATATAGAGCTTGGTAATGTGCTTGCAGCTGCTGCTTGTGTTTGCAAATATGATTATGATACTCTTTCCCGAAGCGTTAGTTCGTAAACAGTTACCTTGTTCTCTCGTAGTGTTTTCGAAACCATTGTAAATGTTGCATAAATTGTTTCCAATCAGTAATTTAAAAAAACATTTCTTTGTAAAGAATAACACGAATGGCTAATGACAGGTGGAAATAATGGGACACTTCGAGATTCTTCACCGCAGTTAAAGATAAACATTCCATTGCAACCAAACGTTGCTTTAGATGACAAGTGCGTAGCAACTGTGTCTTCACAAGACGGAATTGGACCCAGTCAATCGACAGCTAGAAAGCCTTCACGCATACCCATTTCTCCAACAAGGAAATATGGTGCTGCTGCTAAGTCGTCAGCTAGCTTGCAGAAACAGGACGATCTTTCATCGGAATTACGTTTTAACTCTTCCTCATCATCGCCCCGTCCGTCACGCACCAAGGAGAAGCGTGGCAGTGGAAACGTTTTCACTAAATCCGCTGAAAATGTCCGCAAGCCTCAGCCGACGGAGACATGTTCCGGCAGTCGTAAGCAACGTTTATCTGCTGATACGAAGCAGTCTCTATCCCCGGATAAAAGCGTTTCAGCAAGCAAAAATCTTAGAAAAAACTCGCTTCGCCGTTCTTTTATAAGAATGGTTCGTGGAAAAAAGTCAGAATCGGCATCCCGCTCTGAAGCGGAATGTAAGGCACCAGAAAGGCCCACAACACTGATGTTGCCGGAATCGAAACCTTACTCAGAAAAGTCGAGCAAGAAAGCGCTCAAAAAAACTCGTTCCGTGCAACCAAAAGTGTCTCGCAAGTAACTTTCAAATACTTGCTGAAAACATTAAAGAAAAACCCTGAAAAAATTGATTTTAATTTAAACAAGACTTAACGTTAATCTGGGCGTGCGACCATTGCTCTGCAAAACCTTTTTTTAAACCTTTATGTTGTTGCTATTAGAAAGTGTCTGGGAAGATTGTTTAGATTTAAACAGTCGCATTTTCTATTGTTTTGCAAAGCACAAAGCATAGCCTGCCGCTGCTCGCTCTAACGGCGTCTTTTGCAGCGTTCTTTTTACTCTGCAGTTCCAACTCGAGCCCCGTTGTCGGTGTTGGTGTTTTCTGATTCTGTCTTTTCTGAGAGCAACCACATTTTCTCGTGTCCATACTATGGTTCGCTTTTCAATATGCATAATGAGCCTGCGTATCGTGTTTTCACACTAACATGGTTTTCTTGTGTTGTCTTAAAAACTGCAATAAACTTCATTTCAGCATCCCAGTGGATCCACTATAGTCGATACAGATTTAGGATCCAAGACTGTCGAAAGGCACACCAAGGCGTTTTTGACCACGGTACATCTCAAAAAAGTTCCTTTATGCCGAAAAGTTATAATTTCGTTTACCGCCATAATGGAACTGAAATTTATGTCCTAAAATTCACAAAACGGACGTCCAAAATTGTTTTTATGCCTTCAAATTCCAAGAAATGTTTTGTAAAGAGCGACACATGCCGATTTTCATTTTTGTTACTTTTCAGGTAGGCCTAGTTTCGTTTTTCCGAGTAGATTTAATTTTTTACATAACTTTTTACGCATTTATAAGCAAATGTCCAACTCCGACTAAAGAATGTTAAAGCGCGTTGCTTGAAGTCACAGTTAGATTCAACGGTGTGTAGACAAAAGCAGGCTTAGCAAACGGTGTCGCAGCAGGCGGCCTCGAATAAGACTACGGTTATGATGTACGTAAAGTCAGGGGGAAAGTAGGAATGTAGCCCAGTGGTGGGTTTCAAATTTTTTAAGAACGGGTTTTCTCATCATCGCAGTCACCAGAGGCAAATCGTGTTGGTTGGCCTGATATGAGTGCAAAGGTTGATCCTTGTGTTGCCAAGTGGTACAGTCTAGCAAGGGAAACTATTGATTTTAGTTATTTTCACTAATTTCTGTCTTGCTTTTCACTATTAAAAGTTAGTAACGGGTCTATGAGAGGCTTGTCAAAATAGGTTATAAGTAAAAGGTGTTCATGGGGAAAAATTGAGAACCCCTGACTGAAGGCAACATCTGGTTCTCGAGATCAAAGAAATTCCAACAGTCGGGCAAAACCTTTCAAACTTGAAAAAAATTTTACATCGCATCCAGTTTTAATTATTTTTAAAATGAAAGAGTCAACTTTGTTCAAACTCAGTGGTTTTCAACGGGGGCGAAATCGACCCCAGAGGCGATTTTATGCGTTATGAGAGAGATTTTGTGGCTTACTAAATTTGGAGGGCAATTTGAGTTTCCAAGGAGGCGATTTCAGTAGATTGAAATATAACAAAATTTTGAATTAATTCCAAAAATAAAAATAATATTTGCTACTTTGGAACCAAATCATTTCATGAACTTTCGACTCCATGGTTCGTAACAAAGGCTATAAAACACATGACGGACTCTCGACATAACAGTCAAACTAACATCGTCCTGTGTAACACTTCACTGCACTAACTATCCAAGGTCAGGAAGCTGTCACTGGTTGGGAGTCAAGCAGGTGTGTTCTGGCGAAGATTTTGAATTTGCAGGTATTTTTTTAGCCTAATGCTTACAATAAGATAAAAGAGTGGAGCAAGTGTGGCACTGAGTGGTTAGTTAACGTAGTCGTTGCATGAGCAGCGTCGAACAAGGGACATCAGACAATAACATTTGCCGGCCTTTATTTGTACATGCACATCAGCATGCGCGGCAATTTGGAAATTTCTCGTTTGGTATGCATTAGTTAAGTAGTTCTTATTCTGTTCCTTACCACACCTCCCTTAAGGAATTGTCCTGTGTTTCAAGCCCCCCCTGGATTTCCAT
>JGI24022J15233_10010408_pt1 | contig 10548 bp, 7 predicted proteins | sample Ectturendosymbi2_FD_15233 | JGI IMG/M metagenome (IMG submission 15233)
GCATTTTATCGAGGACATGATGAACTTTGTGCTTCTCTTTTCCTACTTGAAGTTTCTAGAACTTTGGCTTAGTCAAAAAAAGGCTTTCTCCTTGTTGTGCGTGCACTTGTGATAAAAGGCCAAAGCATTTTATTGAGGACATGAACTTTGAGATCAGACAACGTTATGGAACCTGTCCACCATCAGAACAGAGCAAAATGAGGTTCACGTAACAACTGCCAACGTTGGAGAGCACTTGTCTGTCTTGATCACATTCAAGTTTTCTGCAAAGATTACTCACATTCCTGGAATACTAACCCCGGTGATTTCCACCCAGACAGGGGTGGTGGTCACATGGTCCCTAGGTGAAAATCACCCGACGTTGTGAGTTCGGGTGAAAATCACCCCACGTTGTGGTTAGTGGGAGTTTGGAGTGAAAATCACCCGACGTTATTGTTAGAGTGAGTTTTTGGTTAACCTGTTAATGCCTTGACATTGTACAAATTGACAAAACTCCACTAATTTATAGTTTTCATATTTCCATTTGGGGGAGATTGGTGCATTGTTTGGGTGGGCTTAGCCCACCAAATACCCCCTGTGGCGACGGGACTGGCCGTATGTAAAACATGAAAGTCAATAGCAGTGCCGCGATCAATCTGATTTCCCAACAATTGTCGTAAAGCATTTGCCCGTTTTGGGCAAGTTTACCTCATGTGCCTGATTTTAGTAAAAAATTTGACCATTTTGGGCAAGGTTGATTAATGTGGCTGAAAACTGCAATGAAAATAGAAAAATTTCATGTCTCAACCAAATTTACTGTCGTTGCAGATAGAACCACAAGCTTGAAATGAGGTTCTGTTTAAATCTTTAACCAACCACCAGTGACGTCTACTGGCGAAATTTGTTGATTTTTCTTTACGTTTTCGTTCATTTGTTAAGAGCACTTCCCACATTTTTGTTTGGGAAATTGCTTTTGTTGTTCATCATATAAAAAATTTTCCAAAATCAACACGTTGTTTTTTTCTGATCGGATGAGCTTGAGAAGACTTGCTAAGTTGTACAAAAACCCGCACGCGCGTCTAAACCTGTCAGTTAGTCCAGTATAAGCGAATAAACAAAATCTGCCCATTTCGGCCAAGGACAACAACGGTGTTTGTGTTTAGAGGTTACCTGAGCAGGTTTAAGATAGTTATCTGGTTTAGATCTGATTAAGCACATCTCCATGATGTCAGCTATCCAGTATATTTCCATGATTTCTGCTAATGTTTTTCATAGTGGATATATGATTTTGAAGATTGAAAATTTTTGTATTTTACATAAACCAAATCGTTTCAATTACAAAGTTTGCTTTTGGCAGAGCACAAGGTTCTGTTTGATTTGTAACAATAGTTTTCAAAACTTACGTATTTGTTGGAATATTTAACGACTCTAAGACTCTGAAATGACCACAAAACAATACCTTCCTTGTTTTACTTTGGGTCCTACCCTTCCAATTTATACAATTCAAAGACGTTTTTCTGGTATACACACAAAATATTTTTTTATCCTGGTTGATTCTTGAAGCGACAAATGTAAATAAAAACATTAAGGTTACAGTACTTTGATTGTAATTGCCAAAGTTTGTTCCACATCTCGTTCAAAATTTAGAGTTTTTTATGTTTGTTCCGGAAAACCAGTCAAAATGAACCTGATTAGAAATGAAACATAAGCAACTATACTCTCCAAAACAGAACGAAGTCTAATCATTCAGTAAGTTTTTTAAATATAGAAAATCGATTTCACGTAACAATGCGCATCCGCAATCCTGAACTTTTATTCAAATTGAAAGATTAAACATTAACTTTATAAAATCTGTTTCTTAATGTCTGAAAAAGATATCATGATGTTCTTGATTGATTTAGTTTGATTGATAATACAGCTATAACAAAAATTTGAGACATTTTCCGAGTTGATAACATAGTATGCTTACTTTTACAATTACTTTCTCTTTTAATTTGTCAGATGGCTCTTCAAAATCAAGATTGGAAACAAATGCCAAAGTTTTTTTACCCCCAGAAGTGATATAGGCACCAATTTTGTTATGCTTGCGTTTTTGATATTTTAAAAGACCGAAGTTTTCTTTCAGTGTCTGGATGGCTTTCTGTAAGTTGAAAGAGCTTTTGCAACACACAGTTGACCAAGGGACGTAGGTGGCAGCAGCACAACACTACTTGCAACAAATAGCTTACCCAACGTTGTCATTACCTGTGATCGCGCAGGTGATCTCTTCTTCGAAACATTTTGCCGCAAATATCGCAAGGAAATGGTCTCTCGTTGGTATGGGTCCTCTCGTGAATTTGGAGATTGTAAGACTTGCTGAACTCTCTTTTACAATACTTGCAGATGTGACGTTTTTTGAAACAGTATTCCGATTCTTCACTGTTGTGGGAGCTTGCTCTGTGGCGGAATAGAGCCTGCTTTAAGCCATTTGATCTCCGTACGTTAACTGCTTTCGGGAAACGCCTGATTCCATGCTTAATCCTACGCTTTGCCACCATTGGCTCCTTCAAATTTTTGTCTGCTTGTTCCGTGCAACCTCTCGAAATAGCGTTGCCAGGTTCATTCGCTTGTTTTTCACGGTTATCAGTCTGAACTCCTGTCGTTTCAGAGGATTTGTTTTGCATGACACCACCAAAGGTGATATGAGAAGCATCTGGAAAGAGTCCCGGATTGCTAAGCCCACTTTGCAAAGAAGCAACAGCTCCCGGGACCAAGTTGCTATGCCCTACTGTGAAAGGATGATTACTAAGCCCACTTTGCAAGGAAGCAACAGCTGCTGGGACCGAGTTGCTATGCCCTACTGTGAAAGGATGATTACTGAGCCCACTTTGCAAGGAAGCACCAGCTGCTGGGACCAAGTTGCTATGCCCTACTGTGAAAGGATGGTTACTAAGCCCACTTCGCAAAGAAGCACCAGCTGCTGGGACCAAGTTGCTATGCTCTATTGTGGAAGGATGTGGTAACGTGCATAGTACATGGGAAAGTGAACCGAAAAATGGCATTTGAGGGCAGCAGTTTCCCAATGGACAGGGTACGTAGTAGTTTGGTGCCGAATAACGCAAGTAATTCATGTTGTTTACGGGCGAGAGTGCATATTGCCAAGTCTGAGGAATCAGATGTTGCGGACAAAATGGCGGCATCAGAGTAACTTGGTTCGTGTACGGATTTAACAACATGTAGTTGTTAGCCGGCCGTGAGGCAAGAGCTGGTGGAATTTTTAATTGAGAACCTGGATTGACAGCTGTTGACATCACTGACTTCGGTTGTTTCCACAACAGATCAAACGCCAATTTTAAGAAAGTAGATTTGTCAAAACATTTTATGCCACTTTTCAAAATTTGCTTTCGTCCTTACTGGCTGATTTCTCAAAGAGCTACTATATTTTTACATTAACAATGTTTGCGCTGAAACAGTAGAACATTAAACAATACTGAAACTATGACAATAGTGTAACCTTGAGTTGGTAGACAAATATAACCTTGAGCTGGTAGACAAGTTTAGACTTTAGTATTAGACAAAGTAAATATCGTTATAAAAACCTTGTTCATTCTTTGATGGGCATGTTTCGGTTAGGTTTTTCGAAACAAACCTCTAATCTATTTCCTAACAAATTATTAAATTACTCAGAAAACTTACGTACTGCTTCATGAAACCCCAATCGACTTTCAGGATCTTGCTATTACTTTTATCTTCAACCCAATTTTTTGAAATTATTGTTATAATGAAGTTCTACAAATAATATCAAAAATCTTTGTATTTCGACAAACCACAGAGTTCGTTCGTTTGAAAAAAATTTTTGCCTAACATTTTGCACAATGTCTTGCACTTATTTCGGACTGACCTGTTTCTTCCAGCTTATAACGAAACAGCGCTGATATTTTGCATCTCACCTGTACAACGATGTTAAAGCTTTTCTGCCACAATTTCAACAATTCGTGCCAGTAACAAGCCGCTGATATTCAGAAGATGGCTGTTTAAGTTTTTGCGTTAGAAAAATGTATCGAAGATAGATTTCTATGCTGTGTAATTCATGCTTTTAGCGAGCAGTGTGCAAAACATCTTATCCCGCCCTCACGAAAATAGCCCAACAAAGCCAGGTATCTTTAGTCTACTTAGCTGTCATCTCACGTGATCTATGTGAAAAAAACGTACAAGCAAACACACTTTTTCACCTAATGTTGAAAAAGGCAGCCAGGTCCTGGCGAAGTCTACATCTGAGCTTGAACTTGCTCCGGTTCATTCGCACACGTAAGGTTTGCACAGCACCTCATTTACATGCAAGCTTCTTGTAGCAGGCCGACAACTGCGAACGTCGCAGCAGCTCTGTCGGAATGCTTTGAATGACACATTCTGAAGATTGCCAGTGTCGTGCCATTGACATCAGCATGGGCGTTAGCAGAAAATTTTCCAGCGGGAGCAACATCGAAATTTTGCTTATCCTTTTCAGGTTGCTGACGATGCAGTGCAAATGGGTGTTAACAAAACGCTTCACCCTTTCTACCCCATTTGTCTGTACTGGTTGAACCTCAGTTATCAATCNTTTGTCTGAAATGTTTTCTGCACTTCGGCTATAAGAAATGTTTTATCGTTGCATAAACTGCCTAATATCCATTTTTTGGGCACTTTCTACAAATAAGTCATAATGTAAGAATAATCAACGGCCACAACAACATGAGCGGTGAAAAAACAAGAAAGTGAGACATTCTCGCAAAACTGTTTCAAGCAGTGAGAAGTAGAACTGTATATTGACAAGACTATTGGACAACTTACTAAAGTTAGAACGCCTCGCAGGCTTTAAAAAACTGAGCAGATGAATTACGAAAACTCGCCATAGCAAATATAGCTTTGCACTTAGTGTTAACTAAGAAGTCAGAACTAAACCTTAATGAAAAAGATGTATGCATAGACGTATTGTAACAAGCCCCGTATTTCTATACTCTGTGAAAAGAAACCTGCATGAGAGTCGTTTGATTAAACTGTTCACTCGGTCGCGTTGATGACAGTCTCACACTAACAATGAATTTTTCAAACTTGTGGAAGCACTTCCACAGATTTACTAATGCTTCTTTTCACACAGTACAAAACTACAGCATACGTGGCTTACCGCTATGAGCAGTGTCACTGTCTCACTGCATTACCTGCCAAGATGTCTGTGTTCAACAGTCACATGCAGGACTCCCATTCAGTGATTTCAAATAAACCCAGATTGCACACCAAAAAAACATTCGTACAATAAAAACCCAGAAAGCTTGTGTTACAAACAAAAACATATGAGTGTGCTTATTTGAATTGAAACGACAATCGAATACTGATTTAATAATAGTTCCTCTTCCAAATTTTTTTCTGAAGCGCAAACATTAACGTTTGGACCCAGTTGGACGACCTTTCTGTTGCTCAACACGTTTTCATAACGCTGGTAACATACTCGATGATATCTCTCACTAATTGTAGGAGTACAATTGTAATTAAACGAGGAAACTTCGTGCAATCTTGAACTGTAGCTGGATCTAAAATCCCACAAAAGTATAATCCCAATGCCTTCCTCTGATTGAAATTTGCTTATTAATTTGTATGCATACGGAAACACCGAAATTTAAACAATCAGTCCTAACCCTTGTTTCACAGTTTCCTCAATTGGCATTAGAGACATAACATTATATAAACACCCCGACAATGATCTTATATAAGGATATAAAACCGATTGAACACGTTCTGCTTCATCCGATATGCGTTCTTTCTCACCTGATGTGCGCATGCAAACACTGTAATATGAAGTTATCTGCATATCATCGAACACATTGAAGTTGCTGATGATTTTATCACTTCAAAAAAAAACAGATTTAACGCGATTTTTTATAAGTATACAGTACCTAGACACCCAGGTCGGCTGAAAAAGCAGATCTGGGTGGAAAAAAACCGCAGTGGGAACCCTCGTCACATGCGAAAAAACGCCTACTACCGTAACTTGAAGTGAACTTTTGAAGATTCATTGCCAGGGTACTGTTACGCAATAAAGACCAACAGTAGAACAATCCGCTAGGAAGTTTCGCAACTTGCCTCTGGAGGCAAAGGAACGGACATGAGCGAACTTCAGTCTCATTACTACATGGCACCAGAACAGTGAACCTGGCTCTTGTGCAGTGTCAGTGTCATATTGGCAAATAAACTGTCACTGCAACAATTAAATGAACGTCCTTCTAAATTCAGGTTTTCTAAAATTTTTGTTTTTTAGTCTCAATATCCAGGGGGGCAAATGCTCGTTTTGACCCTCCCCCTGCGGACGCCCATGACATCAGTACGAAAGTTTTGCTCCTCTGATGGGAGTAACATAAGCCTTTTTGCGCACAACTGCTTCATTTTACAGCATGAACTTCTCCAGCAAATTTCCCATTCCCAGTGTCAATTGCTACATCGTAGTTTGGCGGCCCTCATTAATTTGCTGTTACCCCATGTATGTCGGTTCCAATATTGCTTGTTAAACGATTTGACTTGGTTTGTACGAACATTTGCAAGAGACTTAACAGAAAAGAGTGAAAAACATTTTGCAAGAAAATGCTCAAGTATTCAAAAAATTTTCGAAAGTATTTTAAAAGTTTTTGCAGTGATATGCTATTTACGACAGATTGAAAACTGCGAAGCGCTAAAGAATTAATCCTTTTAAATTTTGTAAAATTGGCACGTAGTGACAAATAGGCAAAAATTTGCAATTGCGTAAAAAGTTTACAAACAATACGACTCCTGAAGTACATTTATGTTGAAAATTTCCATTATTGTGCGAGGCAAAACGTTTATCCAACAAAAAACGCCTTCAAACGTGGTAAAAACCATCTGGAAAAAATAAAATATCACTCAGCTAATATTGCTCATATCTGTAATATACAAATGTTTATTGGGATAGAAATGTTTTACCCAGTTTTTATCAGTTGGAATTTCAAATTTAAGTAGGCTATATGCAATAGAGAAAATGTAAATCCTTGGAACGGTGCAACCTTTAGTGATTTGCAATACTTTTGGTTTTGACGATATTAGCTCTATTTGTAATGCTTGTTATATTAGCTGTATTAGTGATTTAATTCGTTTCGCAAATGCTTTTATGAATAGTAATGTGTATTATGTCAAGCAGAGCGAAGTTATGAAATAAACTTTGCCAATGCCTATTCAAAAGTTGACCTCAGAAAAAATGATGTAAACCTTTCAGAACTTGTTAAATTCTTGTTCATGTGGCACAATTTGTGGTTTGGAAAATTTCCCAATCTGCATTAATAAACAAAAACAAGCAGATGAATCATTTAGTGCAACCGGGAGTTGGCTGGAATGAGAGCAGACTTCACACGGTTAACTATGAAAAAGCTTTTTTTCGGAGATTTTTGCAGTCGTTGCATTTGCTGCAAACTGTTGTTGAGTTTTTGGTGCATCATTTTAATTCAGCGAAATTTTTCAGACACAATTACAAAAACCTTTTAAATAAAACTTATTCAGCTGAAAGACATTTTTTAGACATTACCTGATTCTTATCTAATAGTTAAAAGAGTTAATCATGCCTGGCTTCTTATGACTTTTTTTGGGAGTCACAAGATTACGCACGCCCCGATCGTTGTCTTTTAGATCGAATTCAAATTTAACGGTCCTAGCACAGTTGCCAGTAGCACATCAGCGAATTTAAAGTGCAATCGAATCTTCGTCTCGTTTATTACCAACCATTTTCAAATTTCAAAAAATATAAAAGTTTCAGGAATTTTGATTGCCACTGGAAAAGAATAATTTGTAATGGCTTTTGCCTCTCAAAAGTAGTTCTGCACTGTACAGCAGCAAATGAGGTTTAAATGTGGTTGTTCAAGCCCGTACCAAGATCATGCGTAAAAACTGCTTCGATAGCAGCGCGGTATAAATTAAAACGTTACGATGAATCAAAGATTAAAAGTTACGTCGTAAAACAGCATAGTTTCCACGATATAGTCAACAAACATGCATATATATATATACAAAAAAGAGATTAATGCCGGTTTGGATTCGGTTGATAATTTTATCAGTGTTATCATTGCAAAATTACTTTGCAGAGATTTGGTGATTCAAGCACTGGTTCATAAAAAGAAAATTGTTTCCATCAAGTCTTCTTTCATCGACGCTCGCAGTCTGAGTTTACCATGAGTAAAGTGGAATGAGACGTCCAACGCTAACTTGCATTGGTGGGAGAGCAGTAACAATCTCGGCAACCTCACGAATGAATTGGAGCGTAGCGTTGTGTGGCTCAGTAAACACACAGTCCGAGTTATTCCATTTCATGCAAAGAGTGAAAGAAAACATTTCCAAATCTGGCAGTGGCACCCAGAATATTACGATACTTCACTAATTCCAAGCGACTGCGCTTTTGATTTTCCTACATGTCAAGTTGTTTTCTTCCTCCTGCATCCTATTCGTTGCACATGCATGCATTTTCGATTGCACAAATTTTTCAAAAAAGTTCTTTTTCGGTGCTGATTTCTATTTCTTTGCCTCTTTTCTCATCAGTTTTCTAATCTTATCATTATCCAATGAAATCGAAAACTTTCGTGACATCTCGCCGTTCATGCTTTAAAATGCAGGTGCGGAAAAGAACTTAATGGAGTTGTGGACGATCAAATAAGTTGTTCCTTTACGAAATTTAATTGCACTCATGTCGATTGTAATTGTAACTGTTCCACTTGGAAGAGCATTTTAATGCCACCGCCGCTTGGTGAAGGTTTACCTTGTTCGAATTGCAAGGAGTTAGGTGATTGTTCTATTTTCTTGTCCAATTCTTCAACTTCATTATACATATCCACATGCTTTCTCTTCGTATGTTGCTTCAAATTACTGACCCTTGTAGTCCATGCTTACTTTGATCTATATCCGGCATTGAATCACGATGCGTTTTTTCATATTTTTCACCAGTGCTGCTGCGGCAAACGTAGCGCGTCCTTTCGCCGGTAAGAGTACAACGTTAAAAACAATGAATTTTTGTCGCTTACACGAAATGAAACACGGCTTAAAGCACAAATCTGTCTCTTTCTGAGAGAAAACCTTTAATCACGTTTGTATCTACGAGCAGTACCACAGTATACACGCTACAGTTATTGGCAAGACGAGTAAAAGCACATGTACAAGTGTAGTTTCACAGTCGCAGCTTGTACACAATCAACAAATACATAAAGATAAATGGAATGATAGAGCAAGCTAGGCACTGAATATATAACAGTGCGGGAGCGTCTAGTACAGAAAACAAATCCTAGGTCTGTCTAGAACAGTTATGTCCAACCCGCGGTCCGCGGGTTGCATGTGGCCCAGTCGAAGGTTTTCTGCGGCCCAGTTTAGGTTTGCGCTGAGTAAAATACCCTATAGACCTACTGACAACTTGTCCTTATATTGATAGTCTTGAATTTGGCACTTTTGTTGCAGGTGGTCCTCAGTGCCACGTTATCACCTCTGTTGCCATTGCAGTTAGGATTCGAACGCTTTCAGGACATTAGCTTTAGCTAAATTTAGTTTGTTAAGATCAAAGTAAGCCATTCAATGTGCGGCCCTCGACGATATGTCACTCAACGTGCGGCCCTGGTCAAGATAGTGACATACTTTTGGCTCTGTAAGACATTTGGGTTGGACATAGCTGGTCTAGAACATTTAGTTGTCTGCATATATTGGTAATGCATGACGCACAACAGAGGCTTTTCACAGGCAAGAGCTCCATGGAGTAATCAAAGAACAGTCTGGAAGCGAAACATCGTAGTTGCGTTGTGACTGCATAACTAAACTTCACTGCGTTGTTGGTCAAAAATTTGAGTGCTTGAAATGCGCTGGCGGAGTCGGAGTTAGTGAAATTAAAAACTGACGCAATCAACAGTGATAAGCGTTTTCTGCTTCAGTTTTCGATCAGTTTTGCAAAGTTTGCAAAAATTTTGAACACAATGAAAAAGCTGCAAAGGTTTTTTCGTTACTTTCAATACTTCACCAATTTAGCTTTTCTTAGTAACTACCACGTACAAAAGTGATGCGCGAGAATCACCTTCGCCGACTGGTGGACCTCAGCGGTAGTAGAGTACATAACTTCGGCAGATTTATGCTAACGATTCTGAACAAACGCCAATTCAGCCAAGTGTCTCATCATCTGATGTGTTATGGTTGTTTTGGATGCAGGTCCACCAGCATAAGATCCACATTTAAATTCTAGTTTAAACTTGATTGCAGATGTCAAAATCAAATCAGGTCAATATGAATTCCATTAAAATCTTGGACGCTTTAGATCGTACTCACGACAACTTCAGATGCTTGAAATCGTACTCACGACAACTTATCACTAACATAAAAGTTTTCACTTATGAACATGGACTCGTGCTCGTCGGATTCGGCTCGTTGAACGGTTAAAATTAGCTTGAGGTCGACAGTAATTCTACTTTAGTTCTATTAAATGTCATTAAGTCACTGAATCGGCACAGGTCTGTATTCGCCGAAAGTTAGAATATATTTTATAACAGACTGGCAAAAATTCGAATTTTTTATGTGAACACTTTGTAAGTT
>JGI24022J15233_10010416_pt1 | contig 10545 bp, 8 predicted proteins | sample Ectturendosymbi2_FD_15233 | JGI IMG/M metagenome (IMG submission 15233)
GATATATTTACAGCAAACCTGTTTACTCGCACGCGCTGCTGGTGAAAATGCTGGACCAGTGTGTTGAACATGTCCCGAGCACGCGTGTTGTTCGCCGGCCCTGTGTCGACTGCGCGCTTCGTGGCCCGGAAGAAGGGTTTGTTTTTTGCCCGCCTAACCACTTATTTGCCAAGCAGCACGTGCCTTATATTGAGTTAATCGCGTGCTGGCGCGTACCAGCGGCCATCTTGATCGGCAGGCTTTCAAAATGTCGGCCGTGTCACGTGACTCCCCCCAATCATATCGCAGTGACTGCAGCAGGACCTCGAACGCGACAGTTAGTTTGTTCGTAAAGCTTTTTTTGTCCGTAAACGATCGTGGTCTCACGTTGTTTTGCGCCACCACTACCTATTACCGATTGCCAGTATAATAACGACATTATCACCACACTCCACTAGTTTTTAGCACTAACCTTGTCGTCGCAACATCCGCGGCCCGCGATTAACCCGCGACATGTGCTCTCGTCTGTCCGTCAAATATAACTTTATCGCTCTGTCACATCACGTCCATGTTTTGCTCGACTGTTGCACAGCACTTTGGCAAAGTTAACGCGATATTAAGCATCGATTGTACAAAAGGGGACGGAGGTGTGGCAGCCGTCATGTGGAACTCGCAGCAGGCTTGCGAAAATTGGACGTTGGCATGGTCCCAGAAATTTTTAATCCGAAGGAAGTAGACCTGCCAAAACCAGGCTAGTTTGAAAGTTAATGTCTTGCTACCCTAATGCGGTAGTGACCTACATAGAATTCGCTGAGAACGAAAAGTCTCTGTTTGGTTGAGTGTTGAAGCTGCGGAGAAAATGAAGGAAACTTTCTCGCGTTGAAAATCGCGACACCAGGATTAAAACGAGCTTCGAAAAATTCGCTTCGTGTCGCCACGCTTCAGCTTCAGGGAAGGGTTGCGACGGAGCCGATGGCAGTCTTGCGTTTGCAGATTCGAACAATGCGAATGCGGAAAAGTGGAGAAGTCATCGCTGTAGCCTGCGAGGCAACAATAAGCTTGCGTAATCTCGTGCAGCGCAACAACTGACTTCGAATTGCCGTCTTTCCTGGGCTGCTGCGTAATGCCTTGGTAATAAGTACCAGCGTAGCGGTTTTTGCACGGGCGCGTGGAATTCACTGCAGACGTTCTTGTTGTTGAAAGAGTCCTTTTATTGAAACTACAGAAAATATTCGAAGATGGTCGTGCTTTTTTGGCTGTTGTAAATTGACGGCATCTTGGTTGGCCGGCCAGGATGCGAGTCGTCGAAAGGCGTAATGGACACCGTCAACTGTGTTCATCCGTCGGTAAGGAAAACCTCGCCGGTCATTTGCTCTACTGCGGTAAAGCACTCAGAGTTTCACCGCCGCCGATGAGCTGCCTGTACAGGATTGTGTAAGTTCAAATCCGAATCCGTACAAACGATTGCCCTGAATGTGCGATCAGGAAGTGTGCTGTTGCAGGCAGGCTGGTCAATTCCCGGAGAGGGACACCTCGCTTAAATTCGCAATAATAAATAGCTCTTAGGTTTCAACCTCCCTTTTCGCTAAACTGTATGGCTGCTTGGAAACCGGCACACTGTAAAAATTCGCAAAGTGTACATCTACATAATGTCGCTATGGGAGCGGACAGCTCATTAAAAGGTCGCAAGGTTATTCCAGCCTTGGCCAAACGGTGGGCCTTAACCGCGCAAGTCGGTACTTTCTGCGTTTACGACATTCTTATTGCAGGCGATGTGTTGAGGACTTTTGCATGTAATGCCTGTGACCGGATTGTATCTTCTTCCAGCGAAACAGACATCGATGGTGCGAATCGTCAACTTTTGAGGCGTGGTAAAATGCGGCGCACCGATATTTTACTTTTTTTTTTAAATTAGAAGCACCATGGGAAGAAAGAAGAAATGGTGAGACCGGATGGAGATCACCAGAAGACGCCTCCAGCCAGTTGTACGTCAACATCCAGCTCCGAAATGTGTTTCGTCCGCGGATCGTTCGTGTATATACATACGCATGCTGCCCACCAGGCAATCGCTCGTATTGTGGTAGTTAGCCGTGACGCCCGAAGTGGCCGATGCTGTCGCCTCAAAAGAATTGCTGATCTGCAAGGCGTGGAAGAGTGCGCTGAAGTCATTCGAACAGCGGGCGACTGGCGTCAGTTGTGCGTATTGTCTCGTTACTCACTTGATAAATGGAAGCGTTTGATGTTAACCGCGTCGCCATCGCATCTGCTACTAAGTGCGCATTTTTGTGTGTCCTTTTTTTATCATTTGTTGCGCTGCTTATTATGCTTTTCGTATATGTTTTGTGGGTTTGCCGATATTTGGAGATCAGACCACCATTTTGCTTGCGATAAATATTCTACGTCACTTCTGTTGCGGATATAAAATCATCGCTTAGGCCAGAGGTGTCCAAATTTCATGTGGCCTGCGGCTTTGCTTTCAGTTTGCGTTGCATGTGCCCCGCCATAAAACTGGATCAGGGCTGTAAACGGGCCTCATTTTGAAGGCCGAACCCGGCCCGACGTTTGTTTTTGAAGCCCGATGTAGGCACGAAGGTCAAAATTACCGAGTGGGTCAAGACGTTCGCAACTGCAGGGTATTGGTGGCGTAGCAAAGTAAACATGACTGAATATTTCACAATCATTTTTTGAAGGTTGCTTGACTCGATTGCTTCAACATTAACTGGCGACAGAAGTGTCCGCTCGTTGCGAAAACATTTTCATGCAGGCCCGAAATCGGCCCGAAACATTTCGTCAAGTCAAAACCCGGCCGGTCTTCCCTCTCTGACCCGGACTACGCTTTTGTGACGGAGCGACGGCGGATTCACGCCGCTTACGTCGTTTCCCGTTGTGCTTTGATGCGCTGAGAACGAACTGCTGGCCCGCGAGCACCTTCATATGATCAAATTTTGCATTCTTTGAGAAAAGTTTGGACACCCCTGACTTAGGCCGCATGCCGGGCGTTGTTTGCCAACACATTATTTCATCAATGCCGGTGAGAATAACGGCCTGTCACTGTTGCGTGGTTCAGGCCTTTTCATTCATCTGCGGATTTTCAACTTCGTTTCGTGGTGTATTGTTGACACAGTATACGCTTAACAAACCTGCAGTAATTATGTTCGTTTCTCTATTGCCAAAAGTAGATACAGGCCTTTTATTTCAGTATTCTTAGTGATCCCGTGCAGTTGAAATGTAGGCCAGCGTTCTTTGATGCAATTTGTCGAGTAGTTTGATCAAATGAACATGGTGAAGGTATGGTTTTGTCCCGCGTTGCTATGAAATACCAGCGTTATATTTACTCCTAAGAAAAGTACGACTGCCTATTTGTTGAAACTTGTATACTTGAAATAAACGACCTTAAAGCTGTTATCATTCTGAGGTTATTGCTTTCCTACAACATGAAATCAGGCGCTGGAACTCGTCGCACGCAGTGCAGTGATTCGCCCACGAGAAACATTTTGAAAGTTATCGTCAGTAACAATCCACGCAAACGCTGGAGCTGTCTTCCAGCTTGTAAAGACAGCAGCTTGATTCGACAAAAATACTGAAATTTATAAATCTTATTCAAAAACGTACGGAGTGAAGATTGCATTGAGCTTGCCTACGTTTACTGGATCGCATGCAATGCGACGAATTTATTTAAAAACAATTGGCGGCAGGCCGGGGTCTGATTGTTGCCTCTTGTCTACTCAAGTTAGTGGGAACAAAATAAACGGGAGCAAACGAATGCACAACGTTCACGCCGGTGGTAATGATAGCTGCTTATGATCAACACGTCTTGCTTTGGGAACGTTGCTCTGTTCCCGTGGCACGCAGCATTCGTCACAAGGGTTATTGCCTCAAACAGTGAGACGAATATGGTTGCACAGCCAGTCGGGGTGATGTGTGCTACACTCGCTGTAACTCAAATCGATCACTATCAATCTGAAACTTAACGAGTTGGTTTAGAAATCTTATCCCGGTGTTTTGTTTAGGTTGGCTTAAGTGGTTCTGTCACCTATGCAGTTGATTTATGATCAAAGCGACTCGGATCCTTTATGCAGATTGGTCTTGTGCCAATCTCAAAAGCGGTGAAGAACGTTAGGAATCTGACAATTTGCCTAAAATTTTCTTGGTACTGCCCTTGTAACGCTGATTTTGTGATGCATTCCCTCGAAGGACGTTGGCTTCAAAGGGATTTGTTTCGAAAATGATTTCCGAATTGTAGCAAAACGTCCATCCCACTTCTACACGTTTAGAAACAGACTGCCACTTCAACCATGCATGGCAGAAAAATTACGCCACTCGAAGTTGTTGTGTGTGTCTGGGTTTAAAGAGCTCTCTCACAATGCTTTTAGCGACAAGAATTGGTGCCGCCTCCTGCGGTTTGTTTGATCGTGCGAAGATCTTTCGTGGTTGTTGACCATGACTGTGGAAAACGAAACACGGAAACGAAAAACCTGCTTGTCATCTTGCAGTGAGATGCGAGATGAAGTGCGCGGCGCTCGACAGTTCATACCAATACCTGTAAGTTTCGCGGTCCACCTCTCCCAAATAACGTGCCCTAATAGAAGAAACTCACCAATCGGGTGACTTACCGAAGATAAACTCCGAACCCCACGATTACGCCATATTGTTGAAAGTCTAAAGATTCAACAAACTGTAGTGAAATAACATTTGGTTAGTTTTCAAAATAATATTGGATTGGCTTTTAAAGTAATCGTACTTGAAACTACGGACTCTAATATTTGCAACGTTTCGCGAAAACAGTTATTTCTTGTGCAGCTTAATTGTGTAAACTTTTTTGTCATTCTTGTGAATTCAGTTTTGTGAATATTTGGATGACGGCGTTTGGCCGTAGCCTGAACTTGCCGAGGAGGTTGCATGGAACGCTCTTGCCCATGGAGAGCTACTGCAGATCACTTTATGGTCGCGGATTAATCACACACTTTTCAGTTGAGAAGCGGGCACTGCACCAGGATTGCCACAGTATTCCAAAAACTTCTGTTTTCGCAACATGGCGCTTTTAATGCCCATCCATCTCGCAATTCGCATTAGAGTTTGAAGCAGGAACACTCTTTTGGGATGACTTTTGGTGCTCATATTCGTTCTCAGCACAATAAAACACTGCGTGAAACGTACGAACTAGCGAGAAACCTCCGTTGTTTCTATCCAGAAGCGTAATCCCGACATTGGTGGGCCATAGAAAAATTCCCATGCTGGTCCCGCATTTCCTAAGACACTACAGTGGATGCGTAAGTGATTTCGACGCTTTGTGTAACACGAACGGCCCTGCATCAGTTCTTATTAGACCGCTATGTCAGAATCAGCAGTCAGTACTCGGTTGTACAGAAGTCCCGGTTGTCAAATGCAATTATACTGTCAACTGACCTTCGAGATAATGAGCTCCGCGCACCGCAGCAGTTAATGACGTATTTATAATAGCTTCATATCGCATGAAATGTGTGTCTGTGCTGCGTTGGAGAAGACGTGTATTGGTGTCGAAAAGATTTGCTCTCAGGCGCGTTTGATGGACCAGCTGCATGGCCATAGTCAGGGTCAAATTTTTTCCGAGACGTATATGTTAGTACGTCCCGGTTAGGTATGTTGTTAAATGTAGTTTAGATAGACCTAACTTCCTGTCCTTGTTAATCTAGGCTGAGTAAATTGAATACAAAACAATACTAGGTCATACTTGCAGGTTGCAATTCTAAAAACGTATAAAATGCTGCACAGAACCAGGGTATCTAGAAGTTCTAGATCAAGGCTGGGGAAACTGTTTACCATCGCGAGCCACATGAATTGTGGATTACCGCTTGTAAGCAGCAAAAAGTAATTAATTTATCTTAAAATTCTACCCTTATCTTCCTAAACACAATAAGGAGAGAAAACTAAGAACACCGAAAGAGACTTCTCTTGACTTATTGTATAAATATCAGCTTAGCATGGAGTATCATTTTGACACGATATTAAGTTCTAACTTGGGAAAGGAAAATTCTGATGCGGGCCGTGTTAAATGTTTGCGTGTATTATATATATAATAATGATGATGATTTATTGCAAACACATGGTCCATATCGTAAACACAGTAAATAACGCACGAGCACAAAAAATGGTTAGCCGTAACTCATTACAGAATAGGTGTTTACACATGATTACACGGATAGGAGCAAAAATTTTTTAACCTCACACCAACTGTAGCGTCATACACCTACCATAATACAGGGACGGAGTAGTGTAAGATAAATTAAGGCATTCTTACATCAAAACTTTGAGGAAAACAGCTATAACCGTTGAAAGCAGCAAGAAGTAAAAGGAGAGTCTAATGGGAGATTGCCTTCCATGCATTTGGCAAAACCTGCAGCTTTTGTGCGAGTATAGCCAGCAGAGATGAGCATTGGGCTGGACGTGGATTGGACTGTTAGATAAAGATATAAAATTTATTGCCATGCAAATTAAATTTAAGGCGTTGGGACACCGTAAAAACCTGTTAAGCAGGTTGTCTCGTCGCGCACCCCTCGACAATTTCATAAAATTTTATTATAGTCCAAAGTTAATGGCCGAATTCTTGCGAATTCAATAAGGTTATATTTTTTGAAGAGGTTGAAGCCTGATGGATAATCAACACAGTTGCGCAAGAGTGCTGGGTCGCAACCGGTATCTATCGTGGCTTGGCTAGTTCCGCAAGGAGCTGAGCATGGCAGAGAAAGTGTAAACCAGCTAAAATGAAACTCTGTCCGGGTTTCCATAATCGTTTCACATCCAAGCAGACAACTGTTTGCTCTGCAGCAGTTTGGTGCCAAGCAGTTTGGTTCGGATTTTGGTGCCAAGAAGAGGTAAAATCTCCAACTTCCGCAAGGCCAGCCGCTTAGACTGGATCAGGAATATAACGAATTTTGTTGGATTTGTATTGGATCCGGACTGTAAATCGGTTCAGCACTTTAGGATCAGAGTGGGATTTGGACTGAGTTAATAGAAAATAATTGTGATAATTTTTAAAAAGCTGTATTTTGTCAACTTTTTCGACTTTATGTGAATATGTCGACTTGGATTTTACAGTTTTTAAATTTTTGGGCAATGGTTGGACTTAGAATAAAATCAGTTTCAAAAATTCAGAACTGGGTCTGGGTCGTAAAATATCAGTCCGCTCATCTCTGATACCCTGTTGATTCTTCTATTGTTGACAAGAGAGTCTCAAGGATAATCCTGTATTTTGTTATCAAGACACTGAAGGAGTTGAGCCTCGATATCCAGCGGGTATCAGAAAGCTCAGGTATGCAGTGAAATACAATTGTCGTTCGGCTTTGGATTTGAAAAACATAAATCCGTTTATCTCTGGTGGTTGCAACACAGGGTGGCTGCACTTCGGCTCTTCTTGAAATGGCCACACAATAAAATATGATTTGATTTAAAATTACAAAAATATTTTATGGCAGCATTACATAAATTTTACTGCCTAGAGTAGTGGTTCTTAACCTGGGGTAACTTTCATCTTCCAAGGGGGTAAATTCACTGAACCATAAATTGCAGCCAATGTAAATTTTTATAAATCATTCTAAACTGTAATAGTTTGTTAATTTCGTATTTTCAATAAATGAGCACCATTATTGAGCATATTGTGGGTAAATCTGGTAATGCTGTTTGATAAAAGGGTAAGATACGTAAAAAAGGTTAAGAACCACCGGCCTAGAGCTTAGTTGAGACTGTTGTGCTTTTCCCTAAAGAAGCAACCCAACTTATTGAAATTGTCAATCGGAAGCTATTCCGTGAGAAGGCACCGCAGTTTTCAGTCTCATAACTAATGCTTCAGGTTTAGCGTAGTTTGGTAAACGTCCTTCAAAATATTCAAACATTTTAGCCAACACAGCATGTTGAATCTAAACACGTGTACGCGATGTTAAGCAGGTTGGAGCAGAGTAAACACGCTCCGAACAACAGAGATAAGGCAAAATGGAACGTCGGCAAGCTTGTCACAATAGCAAAGTTAGCTTTATGCATTTGTGAAAACGCAGCATCCGGTTTCCCGCTAGAGCAAACCGCAAACCAAGTTCTGAACTACGACTTCAAGTCAGTTGAACACTCGCAGAATTCCTGAACCTTTGTAAATCCGCAATATACTGTTTTCACATTCCCGCGGAGGTCTTGCTCTTGTAAAACAAATCGTTTTCAAGTCAAGTCTTGCTTTCTTGCTTGTGGCAGAGAAAAACATTGGTTACAGGGTACAAGCAGCATCGCTGTAATTGGGTAAACGTCGATCTATTGCTGATCACCAATAATTGGTGGTACTAAAAATTATTTTTGGTAAATATTTTCAAAATACATCAACGGCAAAAAACATGGTATAAATCATTATTGTTCAATAGTTCCCAAGCTGCAGTACACAAAGGCCTTCAAGGTGGTACGTGAATAGCCCTAGCTACCTTCTGTTTTTCTACACAAAAATTAATTCACTTCTGTAGTTTTTATTTATCGGGTGCTGTTAATAAATTCCTGGATTTTTGTGTACTTCCCCGCTTGGTTTAAAAAATGGCCGTTATAGTCTTTCACAGCCATTTTGTTCATGTCGCGTTGTGTCACGTCTGGTTTTCCAAACGTTTGATCAAATGATATTCGGGAGAAATAATTTTCCTGGAACAAGGTGGTCCGTGGTTACAGTAGGGGACTCACAGATGTACGCGATCAGAAAAAGTTGGGAACCAAACTTTATAGTTGTATATAGTTGTTTTGGTCGAATTCAAAGAAGCATCAAAAATCATTTACCGTTGAGAACTGAATCAAGAGGGTCTAGAACGTTCCTAAACCTTTTTTGGCCATGTCTCCAGGGCCGGATTTAACTTATGCCAGGCCCTAGGCTAATCCACTTGTGAGGCCCCCTCACCCAATGTTGTGAGGAAAAAATGGAAAGCGTCAATCAATTTGCGAAAATCCAAAAATAACGCTCTGAAAGTACAGTCATTGAAAATTCTAAATCATTACTGGAATGTGCACGATCACTGCGTTTGTTGCTGCCTTCAACGCAAAAGCGTTAAATTGCACGGAATTTTTGAAATCCTACTTGGCTGGCGGGAACAGGATTATCAACAGCAACAGGCAAACCAACCGAAATCACCACAATTGAAATATTTGACAAAGCACATGGTCTACGTTTTTTATAAGAATCACATTTTTTTCTTATCTGTGTTCAAAGAAAAAAACAAACACACTGCACCTTTATAGTATGTGTGGCGGCATAAAGACTTTAAAGCACAACGGGCGGACCACGTTGCAACTCGCTTACCACGGCTGTAAAAATCTCACACACACGAACAAAACACGCCACGTAAAACGCACCCAAATGGTTGTAACTGTTAGGTTCACGATTCGCGTGTTTCTTACTTTTTCAGACTGGTAAGAATCGAACGTAACTGAACTGTCGCGTAAAAAGAAGTGTAATTTAAAAACCAGAACCGTGGCCAGAAAGTCTTGAACACGGGGTTTAAATTCCCCCAGTGGGCTTGGCATTCTGAAAATTTGATAAAATCTTTACTGATTTAAAGTGTTTCACGTTTAAATTTGGAAGGGCTGAGCTCACCAAGTGCCCACCATGGCGACTGGACTGGTTTCAATTTCGCTTGTACATTCATTGAAATACGTATAAAGAAATAAAAAGCTACAATCAGCGATTTAAGTAAGGCTGAACATAACACAGTAAACAGTTAAAAAAGTTTTGTCCTGCCTTCTTCATAACAAAATTATCTAAGAATTCATTACAATTAGTTTGCCTAAGTTTGTCACTTTTAATGTACCGAATGCTTAGTGTGGACCTCTCCAGGAACATCGTGACGCTTTAATTCATTTTTGCTTCTGTTGAATCTTGAAAAGGACCTTTCGCCTGAGCAGTTAGTGACCATCAAGCTAAGAAATAAGGCTTCGTGTGGTTGCATAAACTACGAACCACTAATCTAAGGCATCAGGCCCAAACGCGCTTTGGCATTTTTTTGCTGTTTCCCTGACTCGTTGGGAAGAGTTCTGCAGTTGCCAGTTGGTAAAGTGGCTTTTTCTTGTTATTCATGCTCATCAAGATCTTCTCTGATTTGTCTAGCATGGGAGCAGTACAAACTTGAGTAAGTACTCAACAGCAATGCGATTTCTGAATGACTTTACTGAAGAAAATTCAAATAGAAAAAAATCACATCTAAAGATACCAATCGAGCTTCATGCGATACAAACGCTGACAAAACTACTGTATTGCTCAGACACCTAAGAAACAACTATGTTTTTATTGTAGGATACTGCTGCTAGCCCTACACATAGCTCTTATTTGCAGTACAACCTTGCTTTGATCAGATGCAGTAACGTAACTAGAGGTTTGGGTCATGGGGAAACTTAGCTGAAGGGAGCCCATTGGTTAACATTCAGAAAATAGTTGAGAAACAATAGCAAATCCGGTATTGAGTGGCTATACAAAAACCCGAAATTACCGGAAAACACTCTGAAAAACGCAAAAAACAACAATCTACTGAAACCAAAAGAATAGTAAATACCAAAATACAAGATAAGTAGGCGCCCGGT
>JGI24022J15233_10010417_pt1 | contig 10545 bp, 9 predicted proteins | sample Ectturendosymbi2_FD_15233 | JGI IMG/M metagenome (IMG submission 15233)
CGGGGGTTGGGATGGTCTGCGGGGCGGGTTAAAAGTGTGCGGGTGCGGACAGAAATTTTCAACCCACGCAGGACGCTAGTAGCTACATTTCTGTGACACAACAACTAACCGTTTTGCGTGGCCAGGTTCAAACCTATTTTGGGCATGTACTGCAGTAGCTCAATGCATACAGTGTTAGGTTTTTCAAGTTGACTAAGTCAAATACAAATAAAAATTGATCAATATTAGAAAAGAATTCTGAGTGCAACAGCAAGTAAAGTTAATACAACAATGTTGGCGCCCAACCTAGCACAATCATTGATGACCACTCAACGTATCAAGAATAAACTGACTCCATTTTAGTTCAAGAAGCTGCCTTCTGGGGGGCGGCAAGTTAACTCTTTCGTTAAGATTACGACCCTTTCGTTAAGATTGACAATTTGATTTTTTCGTGTTAATTATGACAGTGCCTGTATTTGACCAGGGTATGTTATTCGGAGAAGTCTGGAAAAAGTATGGAAATTTATATTCACAATGGCGCAGGAATCCTGCTTGTGACATACCTTTAATTAAGTACGAAACAGGATCTTCTTTCATTTTAAATTCTTGTAAGCTAATTTGAGGGGTGCGAAGGTCGACACTTTCATGTGCGGCCCCGAGCAGCACTTGTCACTTAGCTTCGCTAAGTCACTGATATACGCTATTAATGGAAAAATATGATGTACTTCCTGTCTTGAAATCGATAATTTGGGAATGAGAACATCTCACGGTGTTACTATTTTGGATCAATGGGCAGAGGGCAATGTCACTTCTACTTCTTATGGAAGCACAAGAGAGATCCAGTATATCACCACTGAGCAAAAGATCCAAGAGAACAAAATCGCCGAAGCACAGAAAGAAGTTATCAATATTCTTTAAGCGGTGTAGAAAGACGTATTGCTTTGAAAGCACAAAGTGAACAAACCGCCTTTCGATCCACTGCTCGAGTTTTCAGAACAGCATATTATGTGGCAAAAAATAACAAGCCTTTCCCAGACACGGGTCGTGTCTTACACAGTAAACTGTTGTCGTTGATGTAGTTGATCATGTGTCTTCACCGATGAAGAATATACTTGACTAATTTGTTTGTTAAAGACAGTTCAGATTGTTTGCTAAAACNAGTTGCTGCAAGTATTCATTAGATTTTACAGTGATGGAGCCTNCGTGATGATAGCCTTATGTCGTGGAACTTCTTCAGTCACTGACTTGAACTTGCTGTTGACAATGCACTAGATATTACTAGTGGCACAAATGGCTTACGGTGATTTCTTGAAGGTTTTATATTCTTAATGTAGCCAGTCACAGAAGAACATACGAGAACTTAATGACTGTGCCCGTGATTTGCGTATCACCCTCAAAAGAATCTGAAAGGCGTTTACTGTTCACATGGGCGGTTTCAATCTAGCATTCTTTTCCATCCTTATCCCAAGACATTCGTGTAGGAGGCGGGGATGAAGGCGCACCCCCAAAACTCTTGATTTTTCACAAATCTGGGCAAAAATGGCGCCCAACGTTTGCAGAAAACACATGAAGCCCTTTTTTTTGGAGGTCACACCAAAAAAATGTTTCCATGATCTTTGTGGGAGAAAATTTGTGGGCAGAAGTCGCACAAAAACTTTTAGGGCAAGTTGGGGGATATTCGTGCAAAAATCCTTCGCACCCCTATATGTCCCAACAGTTTTACAACGCTTCAAAAGATGAAACTAGAAAAAGAAGAGCTGTTTTAAGTATTACTTTCCAAATTGTGTGCAAACAGTTTTGTCAAAACTTTCACGCTAATGGCGGATTTCTGGAAAGAACTAAAAAATTTGTTAGAAACACTACAAAACCGAGATGCCACACTTCCAAAAGGTCAAAACTTACTAACTGCAAATACAAAAAGAATAGAAAGCGTTATTGTTTCTCCGGGAGAGCATTCTATTTCGGCTAAACTTGTAGAAGAAGCAATGTCATTTAAGGATGTACAATTGGGAGGGGGTAGAATCCCAATTATCAATCAGGCTCAGTTCATTTGAGCTCTAGCTGATAACATGAAACAAAGGTTCTTCACTACGGTATGAAACAGAGCACAGAATAGTGTTGTTGTAACTAGCCAAGACATGTAGGCTACAAAAACTTTGTTAGTCAAATGGCAGTGTTGCATCCACACAACTGGGTACATGAAAATCCTCGACTTTGTTTTAGATGAAGTAAAAGGTTTACTTCTCCACAAACAAGAAACTCATCTTGGGTTTTTCAATATATAAGGCACGTGGTGGAAAATGCATTTCCGATGAATTCATAAAGTTGCTTATGGCAGTTGACACTCTGTCACCATGCAATCCCGACTGTGAGCGAGGGTTTAACGCATTGTACAATATTAGTATAAACGATAGCAGAAATTTGATAACTACAAGCAATCTCGCGAACCTGCTCTTTATCAACGCTGTGGGTCCTCCAAGCCAAACATGGGGTCCAGAGCCACACGTCAAAACATGGCTTGGAAAAGGAAGTAGAGCAGCTTGCTCAACAAGTGACATGGCTCATGAAAAGCACGGAGACGACATTTACTGTTGCGGAAAGCTTTCGAACAATTTTCTATATTTTTGGTTGTTGCGTTGTGCTATTTATAATTTTGACTAGCGGGAAAACGGCAGATGCGTTGTACATAAGGCAACTCAAGTTGCATTGCCCCGACGCACTTTCACAGATCCCAGTAGTGCAACTTGTCGTACGTTGCCAATAACGCTTGTTGGTTGTTTTCAAAATGCACAATACATTGTTGTGTTTTCAAAATGTACATGACAGGGTGGGCCAAAAGCAGACTTACTCTTGCTTGCATTGTTGGAATTTCGAGACGGTGTTGACGTATACCGGACCGTTCCGGTAAGAAAATTATTCTACTTTCATCACTGGTGCAGACCCATAACACAACCCATGATTGGTAGGAACTCATTATTACGGAATCAAATCGTTCCCGGAAGCAAGAACTACCCATAATAGCGTTCCCTCGTTCCTTGCTTACATTTCCAGTTGCTTCAGCGCGTTATCTAAATTTTGTTGTGACTTTTACGCACCCGAAACTTGATATTGCCGTGCCCTTGGCAGACAGGCCACTGGTCTTTCCTCCATTAAAAGTAGTGCAAACACACCTATCGTCCAACACCCCCAATAAGATGCATAACTTAAATAGTTTGCCTTGGGACGCACTTCTTCGTTACAAGGTTTTGAAAGCCATCCTCTTCATCCCATTCGCTCAGTGATGTCTGATCGCTGTACTTCGCAAAACTTTGACTGAAGTCCGGAGCCTACAAAGTAAAACGTTGGCTGAAGTAGAAACTATTTAACAAGAATCACTACAATGTTGCAAGTTAAAATCACCTTCCACCATCGGTCCAGCGGAGTCGCTGGAGTAATAGGTGCGTGAATTTCGTGCCAACTTGAAATATCAATTTTGTCGGTGATACTTTTGTACGTGGGTCTCTGGGAACTGGACGTCGGTGTCGGTCCGATCGTAAGTGTTGGAGTGTTGCCGTACAGTCGTCGGAAGCTTCGCTTTTTTTCTGCACAAGATTTCGGTCACATCTCGTAGAAAATATATGTTATTTGGCACTTTATATCAAATGTAACAATGATCAACTGCGGACAAAATTGTACTTAACAAAGAGATCTAGATGACGCAGAGCTTCCACTTTCCAGGACGCGAATCCACAAAACTGCAATGATGGTACGCTTACTGAACCTTAGCCCATGTACAACCCGTATCGCACCAAACAGCATAACAAGATGTCAGTAACATCGAACAGAAGAAACATTTGAAATCGACATTGAAATGTAAGTACATCTTCATACGCACCGACAACAGGACCCCCAGGAGTTTGGGCGTTGGACTTGGAGACAGCAGACGAATGGCTAGGGTTTGCTGATTTAGCAAATGGCGCCTGGCCTTCAGTCATGATTCTGGTTGTCAAGTCAGCTTGACTTCTCGCAGGAGTGAAGTGCATGGAACTTGCCGCTTCCGGCAAATCGTTAGATGAATCAGCGCGCTGTCCACGGAACCAAACCCCGCTGCACGTGCTGTCCGCGTCGTCCACATCTTGGCATGTCTCGCCTGACGCCATCTCTTTCTGTTGGTGAGGCAAACCAGCTGGCCTGCGTAAACAAACAATCGGCATTATTGGCTTTGTTGCAGCCAACAGTACCGCCCAACTTGCTTTGGACTTATGCACGTCTACTACGAATTGGCAGCATTTTTCTGATGCCTGATCATCACCACTGGTCCCTTCTGACGAGGTGGGGAGGCTGAAGATTACTCTGGACGTGGTATTGTTTGGCTTGTTCTGCAGTTCTGTCTACATTACGAAAAACGCAGTGAGACCAGGTTCTTTTTCCGAAGCAAGTTCATTGCTTTGAATTGTACAATACATTAAGATTTCGTCTGTACTTTGAGCCAGAACTTCTCCATGAAACAAAACTTGCTGTGGCGATCGGTGAGAAACACAGCTAGGCTTTCTTGACATGACAAAATATAACAAACAATCTTTAGCAATAATGACACCCAAGCGTGGAGTATATTGCATAATTTACTATAACCAGTAACCACTATAACAAAACACATTTGAACTTTAAGATATTATAACATAGATTTGAACGTCAAGACAAGGCCTTGCTTTGCCTGAAATAAAAACTACCTGCAGATCCATCATTGTCAGCTTTTAATGGTTTCAGAAAACCTGGTTGACATGTTTCTGAACAAAGAAAGGGTGTTAGCAAGCTCACTAATTCGCTCAATATTGTCGCGTCAACTTCACCCAGTATGAAGAGCCTTTGGACCCCTTAGCATTGGAATAACGATTTTGCAGAACATTGCGGATGTGTGGAACAGACGTAATGACCATTTCTACATTGACTACGGTCACAATATTTGTCTCGAAACATCAAGCTCGCCACTTACCCGCTGCTAGCTATTCTTTCAGACAAACCATCCTTCTTCCAGGAGTCTGAAGGCGAGAACTTCGGTAGTTTTTGTTCCGGAGGCAACAGTCTGATGTTTTGGCAAGACAACGATTTGTTATCTTCAGGGACGGAGAAGTTAGGGGCAAAAAATGATTTGGTTTCACATTGACTGACGTAAACGCTGGGGATTTCCCGAAGAGCCCCTGGAAAGGCGCATACAAATAAGAATACCTCACCAAGTTACAGCTGTGTTGAATACTATACCATGTCGACGCTATTACAGTCACAGCAACAAACTTTATGCAAAACCTCAGTGACGATGCTTGACATTTTTTTGACATACATTGTGAATTTGTTCGGGAGAAATCCATCAGCACAAAAGAACTTTGCAGTTGAAACGTTCGCCTAAATCTGCGCAGCTTTTAAAGAGAAATTTTTGCATTGCTGTGTTGCTCGACCAAATTCTTTCAGCAAAAGTGTAAAACGTACTTTGCAACGATTCGGAAAAAACTAGCGGCATGTAGTAACCATGGCGTTCTGGGAGTTGATTGTTACTGTCAGTGAAAAAACGTAATAATTGTCTATGCTGGTGTTAACATGAACCACTCAAGAGAAAATCGCGGTTACAACTGTCAATACATTTTCAAGCGCCAACTTATGACACTCCGTCAACTTGTTTTGGTAAATACCTGCAGAGTTTGTTCTTCGTAGTGGCTTGTCTACATGTGAAGATTGAATCTTCGTTTTGTCCGAACTTTTGTTTCTGAAAAAAAGAAGCAACTTTCGCATCTAAGCAGCGCAAACGCATCTGCACCTCGTTCGACATAAAACTTTCCATCGAGTGCCAGTCTGCGCTGCTCCACCTAAAAAACGTATCGGTCAACGATGAAACCTTTCACCCACCTAACTCTACCAAGGTGCAACGGGTGCCAGTCACTGGTTGAGCTCAACTCGGAATCTTGCCTCATTCGGGAACGTTGACGTAAAGAACACCAACTTCTGACGGGATTCACTGCAGGTAACACCCCTGTGCATAAAAACAATGCGTGTCAACATTGTCATCACTGGTGTTTCCGCACTAGTTGAACTTTGCTTTTCATCACCAAGGCTTGTTTGAATCAATGAAAAAAACTCGAACGATTTCATGTGGAACAAAGAATCAAAAAGTGCTTCAACGCACCCAGCTCGGACACGTTCTGATTTCTGTCACTATCGGGATGGGTTTCGGTGCATCCAGTTGTCTTTCGCGACCGAACATTCGATGAGGATCCGCTCATGTGTCTCCCTAAAAGCTGCGAAACACAATCACAGGGGGGTCACACAGCGTTTAAGCATTCGTGGGCCTTTGAAAGCGGGTCCTGGCCAAATGTACGCGCATCGCCAACATTTTGGTTTTCTGCGCGTGAATTTAGTGGGCTCAGTGAAAAGGAACACAAAAAGCTTCGGTTTGGTTGCCTTCAAGGAGTTATGCTCCAGCTACAGACGCAGTGCAGCTAATGGAGACTGTGTACTGGAACATGGTCGTTTTATCGGGAATACAGACGCATGCTGTCATAAACTAAATGTGACACTGACCAACAAATTTATCTACACAAATCAAAAACCACGCCACTGACAAGCGGGTAACCGAAAAAGGTCTGTTACAAACTGCGACAACTACAGGCGCCACGTCCTGGACGTCCCACTAATCGTGCCAGTGTTTCGTGCAAGGAATCAACAATTTCGTCGCAAGCACTTTCGTATTTGCATTCACCAGGAAACGCCACTCAGGTCAGGCGAATCTCAGCAACAATGCCAATGAAACCAATAAACTAAACTGACTCATTCACCCAATATGTAAACTTACAATAAACGATGAAACAAACTGATACAACTATGTTGCAACAAGGACGTATAGTTGCATGGTGAATCGTAGATGAGCGCAAAACTAATAAACAAAATATAAATTTTGCCCAAAATCTGAACTTTAACCCGCAACTTTGTTAGCCAGAAAAAAAACTTTGCAAAAGCCACTACTGCACTTTCTTTTGCCCAGGTCATCTATTGCAAACACATTTTCATACTAAAGCCTCACCTTCATATTCATATCTTCGATATCAGCCAACCGCTGGTTCAAATCAACAATATGCTCAGTGAGAGCAACTTCGCTCTCATACATGTTTTCCACGACTTCTATAAATCGCTCGTAAAATGGCACACTGAAACAAAAAGTACCTCTTACTTAACCACTCCGCTGCCCGGACCTATACAAATGAATCAGTCCAAATAGTGGTAAAAGCGACGAGACGCGAAGGAGTACGCAATCGAACAGACAGCGAACTTTCCACCGAATTCAATATCATCGAAGACATTCTGGCAAAAAAATTTACGAGCGGCAAACACTTCTGTGACGTCACCGTAACAACCCAAAGGTCATTCGCAGATAGCGAGACGCATAAACTTGGCTTTGTGTTGTTAACGTACTTTTCTTCACCGACTTGTTTTTCGCCTAACGTTTCCGGCAGATTCGTGTTGTCCTTCGCACGAAAAAATTCGTCGACGCATTCTTCCTCGAAATCGTGCAATTTTTCAACATCCTCGTCATCAAGAAACAGTTCTGCCAAATGAACGCCCGTTTGAAAAAAGGCATTAACTGCCACTTATTTCTGTGGCGAAACTTTATTTGCACAGCTTTGTAACCACATGCCATTTCTACCCGGTTAGTTGCATTAATCATCCTTTTATAAACATTGTGCGAAATATGGGTTAAGACCAGAAAGCGTTAAACACAATAATCAATACTTCTCTACTTTTATACAGATGCAACCTCACAACTAGGCAGCTCATACTGGAGAGTTATTACCAAATATGAACGTTTGTCGAAGATCTAAAAGTAGCCAATATTATTCCTTAGACATACAAGTGGTGACACTTCTAATCCAGACCCATTTCTATAATCTCACACATTTTTCAAAAATTACAGAATATTTTGTTGCATGTCTTGGGTCTCGCCAATGACCTTCCAGGTTCTCACGAACTTTAAAACGTCCACAAGTGGCTTATTCAGAACAAATCAACACTCAACGTATGTAAAACCGTTACTTCGATGACAGTGGCAGTCGTCGCGTCCTGCATCCTGGTCGCATTTGCTGTATTAAGATGCTAAATAAGCTAAACCCTATCGCTACATGTGGTTAACGCTCACGAAATTTTAGTTGATGCTACTGACTTAGTCCTCGATCGGACGACGAGTTCTTTCTCTTTTTGCAAAGACGCCCGATGATCATCGATACATAGCTGATCAACACAAGTGGAGGGGGAAAGAGTGGTCGGAGCTCGAACTCCACAATCGTCAAGTAACGCTGGAATTTCCAAATCTTGTCCGAATGGTTCTTGACGCGAGCGAACGTATTGCTGCAATACACACACGAGTTAACTTTTGGCCAAAGAAATTAAGAATCTCAAACACGCGGGTCGCATGTGACCGGCGAGAGCGTTTTGTGCGGCCCGCGATGCTTTTTGGGAATTTTCAAATGATTAATATTTACGTTATTTAGTTTATTCACTGATGTTTAAAAGTGCTCGACCAGCGAGTGAACAAGTTCCTTTTGAACGAACGTCGTGAGAGTTAGAAATGATTTGCCTACAACTGATGATACCTTTCGCAGGATATAAAATACAAAAGCTGTTTCTGGTAAGGTTCCGGTACCGCCATTGTTGTGTCATCGTCATAATGCGGCACTCGGGTATTCATAATGCGGCACTCGGGTTATTTTTTAACCCCTCATTTGGCCCTCGGAGCAATTTGAGTTTGAGACCCCAATTCTAATTGAACAATTAACTCCGATTCTTGTGCTTTTTCAAACCAGGCAATAATCGTGCATGAACACATAGGCCTATCAGTGGTGTACAGGATCCGGATTTTGGAGTCCAATCCGGCCGGATATTTGTTTTTTTTGGATTGGATATCGCTTCCCTTTCAACCGGATCCGGATTATCCAAATGAAACAAAATGTGGCCATGCAAAAAATCGATATGGAATAACAGATGTATGAGGAAAAAATTACGATATTTCGAAATCAGATAACAGTGCTAAAAATCTTCTTGTCTAAATTCTCTCGATAGACTGCAATGTTCCCTGCCGCTTGGAATCCTAACTTTCAGACTGAGGACATCTCAAGCAACATGTACTGTAGTTTGGAACTGTGCGAAGATAAGCTAGATTGATTCAATAGCTTGATTATGACGCAGCCCGTTGTTATTCAGATGAGACATTCATTTTTGAAACATATTTCTTAGTGGATCATAGTAAAATGTTGGTGTTTATCAAGGCATTACAAAGAGTTTTTTTCAGCTTTGAACGAAGTACACCAGTTTCTGTCTCAACGGCGTAGCTCACTAGTTTAACTCAAATCCAGAAAGTGGCCTTACCTCACAACTAAGTAGCAGTAATAAGCAAACCTGTAGGTTGAAATACACCTGAACTGAGAATGACAACTTGTGAATTGTTGGATTTAACAAAAAGTGCCAAGGTTATTTAATTATTCTCTAAGCCTGGCAGTGCTGGAAGTTCAGTTCGGAAAGAGTAAGAGTTTCAAATGAAAAAAGGTTTGAGGTAAACATTCATTGCACTGCTTTAAGAAATGATTGCACTGGGCATAAAATTATCGTGATGGTTCTGTCATGGTTACATTAACATACAATAGCTGTTGGCATTGCATCGAGTCCATCAGCTACCCAAATGTAGGCTGGTTGTAGGCTATCATTTGATGTAAACATCTCCATTAGAGAGCATATGAGAATTGTTGGCAACTGTAACATGCGCTACCATATAGAAAGACTTGTGCACTTCTTGTCAAGATCTCTCATAAACTGATTGTGGTAGGCAGTTGTAGCCATTGAATTCAAGACAAAGTATGTTGGCAGTATCTATTTTGCCTCATGAGGCAACAGCACTGCTGGAGCTCTTTTACCTTTTGACATTGTTTGGAATGGTCACATGACAAGTTCAAAACGCACGACCTTCTCACTTGATAACGACATCTGTAACGGCTTAGAGTCGTAGTCCAGTGGACGAGTATTGTCATGGTTTCAGTGCAGGCAAACTACATTAGTGGCTTCTTGTTTGTTTGCGTTAACTGAAGACTGACTTAAATCTAAATCCTAAATCTAATCCTTAACCCTAACCCTTGTCTTCTTGTGTGTGTCATACTTGTCATGTGACCACTTCAACCAATCGCATCTGAATAAAGGCAAAATAGTCACAACTTTTGCCTCATGAGGCAAAATAGACAGTTGCACATTAGCCAAAATATTTGGTACTGAGTGGGCGGTTTCAGATATGGATTGGATATCGGAGTCAATAATCTTAAATTTTCGTATACGGATTGGATGTGGAGTTCATGAAAAAATTTCGGATCCAATCCAATTGCAAAATCTCCATATCCGTACACCACTGAGGCCTATCCTGAACTGGAGTTCAGTGATGAAAACTCCGCGATGTTTTCAGACTTTTCTGCCGTCTAGTAGTCATCCAACAGTGAACGTAAACCAAGTTGCGGAACAACAGTATAGGGTATGATCACCAACTGAAAAGAATCATACCATTAAAAA
>JGI24022J15233_10010427_pt1 | contig 10538 bp, 8 predicted proteins | sample Ectturendosymbi2_FD_15233 | JGI IMG/M metagenome (IMG submission 15233)
ACACTAGTCAAACTTATCAAATTTCCTGCGGAACACCTGACGATCTTTCACGGAACACTAGTTTTCCGCGGAACACCGGTTGAAAATCACTGGTTTAGACATCCACGACATCCGGGTTCACTATCATTTATTAACTTTTTTTCTGAGTGTTGGTTAGCGGCCCTCCTACGGTGGCCAGTGGGCCCCCTTCATGCTGCTTTGTTTTGTTGTGCTGAGTGGCATAAATGTGTGTTGTGTAGGCTATAGTCTTTTTCATGGGTGGTCAACGTGTCTTCGACTGGGATCGGCGAGAAAATTTCTTGGTAACTCGCTGTCGGCCAGTTGGTAATAAAATCACAAATACAAAATGCCAAAGTTGAGTATCACATGTGCAAATGCAGTGTACCATCGCCTTAGTAAGTGATGCACAGACGGAAGGCACACTGTCTGTTTCACCTAAATCATTATTGCCACGCAGTAATAGAAAAACGTATTACAATACCTTCGCGGCATCTGCCGTGCTTGCCTATGGCCAGCCATCACAAGAGGCACCAAAGAATATACGTAACCAACCAACTGATGGATAATTTTTATGTACTTTCTGGAATATTGATTAAAAAATGTTCTTTTTAGGCAGCTTGTCAATTCAATTCAAAATCAGGTGCAATCGACCAAGTGACACTCGGCGATCAACCGGTTGATGCGATCAAACTGTCGGCCACCCCTGGTCTATTTCAGTGTTTAACCTGCATTTATTTTGGTTAGAATTTTGAACATTCTTCCTCAAGTTTTATGCAGTCAACCTTTGCTACAACACAGTTTGAGTTTGTAGTTTTTGTAAGCTACATATTTTCACTATATTTCATACAGTGATCTACACAACAGGAATTCCCTTTGTACCAGGTTCATCGTAGTAACTGCTAGTGCCACGAACTCAGTGTTATAAGTGTATAAAGCCAGATATACTACAGTTCAAATGGAAAAATAAACATGGCAGAGCTATATCTCTGGCAGGAAAATATACACTAATTTTCTGTTTTTGCAATTGAAAGTGCACAACATGTGATGTTATTCTTATGGATTGGGTCACAAAATGACAGGGTGTTTTTGTTTGGAGGTGGCTATAGGTCCGCTGGCAGTGACACAGAATAAAACGCTAAGTTTGTCACATTAGTAGCACTGTCATGGTAGTCATATAGACATGTCTTACTGTGTGAATGGTTTTCGTGTTGACTCTTGCCTAATCAGGTACCATTTGTTTTGGTTGTAGTGGTTGCACTTTTCATGGTGCCGGTTTTTCTTTACTTTTTTCAAAAGTTTACTAGTTCATCAAATTGTGCCCCTTTTCCTTCCCTCGTTACGCCCCTGCATGACAGTATGATTCTTGTACTTACAAATATTAAATTATGTGTTCTTTTCCTGCACGGTCGATAAGAACGTTACCAGCAATCTCTTGTATTTACGAATTTACGAAGTGTTTGATAGAATGCTGCGTGCTCGTGTTTACCATTTTTTGGCTATCCCTAGAAAAATCAGAAAAACAGATGTTTGAAATGTATTTCCGACCTGGTTGCAATTAGAAACTTTTTCTTGCACTAACAGTAACAATTAATTAAAGTCAACTTTTGATGTATATAAAAATATGCAACAGCATTGTGTCCTGTTTTGAACAGATTTAAACAAACTGAGGATGTTTTATTAATATTCAACTTCATCAGAACTTTCTTCCACTCCCATCTTTACGCATGTGAGAGACATGACGCATTAATTTTTTTTTCTTTGCAATGTATGCCGCATTCAAACGTTGATAACGGTGGCCCAATATACGTAACACTGTATTGATCAAATGCCAATTTCGTTTTCATAGACCAGTGCGTCTTAACCTTTTTCGGTTTCGTTCACCCCTGCCATCGATTGCTGCATTCCCATTCACCCAACTACGAATGTATGTCCTACATGACAATAACTTAACGAACTAGTACATATACAATGTTTTTGCTCAGTTTGATTTTTGTACAAGATCTACTTAAGCTAAGTAGCTCACTTAAAGTCAGCCTAATCCGTGTCAACTGTCAAGAAATGGGAAGCTTCGAAAACAACAAATGCGGTCATCTGATATATTTGACGACCAGAGAAACAGAACCTGAAAACTACGCGCTCAGTGAGAAACAAACTCCAGTCAGACCTCAGCCACAGCAGACAATAACAAAAACCACAAAAACGACAGAAACTATAAATACTTACAACAGAAAATCGTTTGCCAATTACTGCACTATTCCCGAACTTTAGTGATTTCATTCAAACTGTAGATGAAGTAATTACTTCAGCGCCACCCTCAGCTACAAGTCAATGCATTTCAGTGCATTTCGCGTTTTGGTTTTCAGCTCGACCATTAGCGTCGAAAACATTTTTGCCAGGGGAGGGGGCAATAAAACCTGTCGTTGCTCGTTGAACTACATCGGATGACTACATTTTTCCAGGTGTTGAACAGCAGCGTTTTTCCATAATGAAATTTCATTTTACCAACTCAAAACTAACAGAAAAACATTTTTATGCAAAAAATGAATAGCAAAATATAAAATTTCAAAATTCATGGGGCCAAAGCCTTCGCTGCCCACCCCCTTCCGACGCTCACGGCTCGACCAAATACGAAAACCCTTTCTCTGGCATATACGTTTTGGTCATGAGCACCAGTTGTTGCAAGGTTTTGAATGCAATTTCTATATAATCTGGGGATTCAAACAAACCAAAAATCCCCTCAATAGAGATATGTTTTGAAAGACGTTCTGATACAAATCTTGCTTAAGGAAACTTATTCTCGACGCTAGCCTTCTTAAAAATCTGGTTCTCAAAGCTGTTGAAGCTGGCGTGTCCTGACCGATTTCATCTATAGATTTACATTTACTTGCATCTAAACGAAGCATTTTTGTACATATTTCTAAGACTTTCTGTAGGTATTACCTGAAATATAAACTCGTATTAGATGTGGGAATCAACACCAAAGTGGTAACAAACAAAAATCACAAATAGGCTACTTTTTTACTTCGACCGATAAGGCTACTCTGGTCAGTGTTCTGGTCTTCACTTGAGATTGAGAATGAAACTTTTGAAAGTACTGGGATTCTACCAGATAATATTTGCACAGGACAATCATGTACAACACAGCAGATATTCCGTCATTGGAGAGAATAAAACATGGAATCTCTTCTTAAAATCTACACCTGTTATGTCATACAGGTTGTTATTAGCATCATAACACGGATTTTCTGAAGTGATAAGTTGCTGACTGCTTAGGACGTAAAGCTAGAACGATTGAAGTTCGCTGTTTTATTCATGATTGCTGATATGAGTTGGGTAAAGGAAGAACAACCAAAGGATCAAAAAAACTTAGCAACAAAAAACCCATTTACACTTCATTCACCCCTCTTCTATCATTCACCCTTGAAAAAATTTTATTCACCCTGGAGTGAACCATTCGCCGGGTTAAGAAGCACTGGCTTACCTACTTTCCATTGCTTTCTGACAAACGGAAGCTCATGCCATGCTGCTGTGTTGCGCGAAACAAAGAAATGGTTGTACGAGCTACATATCTACTTTTGCAGCATGTAGTGTGCAGCTGAGGTTCAGAAAACTGAGGTATGATTTTGCATCCAGGGGCGGATCCAGGGGAGGGCGATTGGAGCGATCGCCCCGACGCCCCCCCATCTTACGAAAGTAACTTTATTCACCATGATTTGCACAATTCGAAGAAAATATTCGCGATATAAAGTCATTTTGCCGTCCGTTGTTTTGTCACAGCAGTCTTGTGAAGTATACTGCATCTCTCCTGTAGTAGGAAGCCGTAATGAGGCTTGACTACCCAAATACTACGTAAATCGCCCATCTACCCTAGCTTTACTGGCTGGGTCCGCCCCTATCTGTACCAGGTCTACTCTTTCGTTATTGTTTCGTCAGGGTGTTACGGCGAATACTGAATCAATAGCTAAATGTTATTTTAACGCTTCCGCAGACACAGAAAATCAAGTAGAAAGCAACTAGCAAGGTAAATGAGCAGGTTATGCAAACGTATTGACGGAAATATAGCCAAAACGTTGTGATGAAGATCGACAAAAATTTGAGTTCACGGTGGATGCAGATTATTTGGTAATTTTGAAAAGCTTGTGAGAGAATGCAGAATTACATTGGTTGGTGCAGATTTCCCAGAAAAAATTTCATACAGCTCATTAATTTATTTTATGCATCTGTTAAAAATTTGTTTATTCGTTTGTTTTTCATGATGGTCTGAAATACTTTATCACCTCACCTATGTCGGCACCTGAAGAAAATTTCGGGGACAAAGTTTGAGAAGTGAGGGTCCATCGTCACTTTACCCCTAACGACTTTGGGTCTCACATTGTACATTTAAATTATGTCACTTGGCGGTCTGAGTCCCCAACACGAAATCATGGTTCCGCCCTTGAAACCTTCCATCTGCATGAAGCATGCCTAAGGGACATCGTTCCAGGATATGCAAAGTCACCACTTCAAGGTTTTGTGCTTAGGAAATACTTGTAGATGCATCAGAGCACCGTCGTCAGAAAGTTTTCAATAGTGGGGCTGTTCAGGGGGGCTTTACATTCTGAAATTTGATAAAAACTCCACCAATTTATAGCGCTTCATAATTCAGGGTCTTGGAGCTTTGTTTGAGGGGGGCTACGACCCCTAAAGCCCCCCCGTAGCGACGGGACAGAGATACACTACATGATCAGCAGGTTACCGCTTGAGTTTTTATGAATTCTTCCTCTTGATGTCGCTGTGTACTCAACAAGGAACAGGTGACAACAAAAATTCTTGTTAAGTGCGTTAACACCGGCAAGCATGCACTTCAGCTCTTTCGTTGCAAATCGAAAACATATACAGAATATTTTTGGCGTAACTCAAGCTTGTTTTGTTTCATTTGGTATTTTCAGTTTGTGCTTGTGGGTATCGCGTCATTACCCTTAATATTATCTGTTCCGGAGTTTGTGCAAATTAACAACTCCGCTTTTACCGCGTGAAAACAAGCTTTGTAAGCACATTGTAGTAAATTTAACTGAAAACCTGTATTAAGTGCCATTTACACACTTTTTACCTTGCCAAGTAAAGTTATTTGTTCTAAAATCTGCTGCTTGAAGAATAACAAAATAAATTCGAACAATTCATAGAAAGACTTCAAGATATATAAAAATAGACAAAAATTGGTTAAAATTTGCATCACAGGCCACAACCTTCATGTAAATCGTCAACAAGGAAAAACGAGTCACGGCGTATAAAAAGCGAAATAATTCATGTTAAACCTTTGAAGCTAGTGCAATAGTAATTTATGCGTATGAAAAGTTTGCCAACAAACACTGCTTCTTTTTTCATGAAGTTTGTGCTAGCTTATTTTGTCATTGCAATGAATTGGAAACCCGGTGGGATGCTAAATTTCTGTTGTGGTACTACTCATTTAAAATCATTACAACCTGAAACAAAAACCGGAAAGTTGTCATGTGCTGACGTGTTTCTTGGCCAGCACTGGACTGACATTTTTACAATTATGACCAGTGTTTTTGACGGTGTTTTGAGAGACCGTTTCGGTCCCACTGCAAGCACCACAAGACCTTGAGAAAAACGTGAAGATTCCATTGCAAGAATTAATTTCGTTTATAAGTATGGCCTATACCGATTAATGCTAAAGGCTACCAGTTTGATGCACACTTCTAAAAGAAATTGCTCAATTCACTTTGTTATTAATGATATTCATCTACGTGAAGACACTAATCATGCCAATGCTATTTTTGAAACGGGCCCGCGGGCGACCCGGTGCCTGCTGTCACCGTGTTGGTGACCAGTATCCTATAATGACATTACATTGGTGCAGACAACAACCTATGTTTATGAGTCGCAAATCTCCAGTTCCATGTTTTTGACCATTGCTAATTTTTAATAACGAACCGCGGCATTTCGTTATTAATGCACTGTGATTATTGTGCTGGCCCAGTGGCAGCGACAAGAGACCCTGGGTTAAACGATTATTACTCATACGATAAAAACATATTTTTTATGCTAGAAGCTCGGCAACATTACACCAATTCAAAACTATCTATGGTTTTTCATGTAACTCCGGAAGCTGAACATGTCAGCTTAGAAATGTTAGGTCATTGGGCATCTTTTCATTTTTGTTGTACCAGCGATGAAAATAACTACGGTAATAATGGAACATGCCAAGCCANATCGTCGCCTTGTGTCCATGACGGCCTGGGTAACCCCAGAAATTTTTGAACAAATAACTTTTTCTACATGATTCTCTTAAATTACTGGTCGGCAGTCTTTAGCGGACCATGCTATGTTTGAGTAACAGCCGGGTGCTAAGGTCGACCACCTTCATTATTTGCACCATATTTTATTCTAGGGGTGTAAACACAGGCCACGCGTGTCCAGTGTGGCACCAGCTAAGTTCGTGAATGACAGGTGACGTCTAGCTTAAGGTAAAAGTTGATTTTTCTATTCGGCGCAAATCACGATAATTTATGTTTATGTTACAGTAATTCAAATCAAGAAGTTTAATCACACACGTTTAACTGCTGACAGAGACTATAGCTAAGTAGCTTATTACAGTGTTGCTGTCTGGTTTGATGACAAGGAAGTTCGTTTGCAATGCCAATAATTATTTGAACATGGTATGGGTCGAGATGAAATTATATAAAAAAAAAACTTTGGCACGTATGTCCATTCGAGCTGAACACCCCAGATTTATTCTTTGCTTGACAAGATAAAAATCAGTGAGCATGAGAAACCACACTGACGGCAGTGCAACATTACACCTTGGAACCTAGACACAACACTGAAAGTAAAAATTATTGCTAGCTATCTTTTCAGCAAAGACATTGTCCAATGGCTTACGATTTTGTTCCACTGACAATATATAAGGGCATCATGAAACTATACAGTATACATACATGACGCAAGGCAGATTGAAGTAAACACTTTGCTACAATCTGTTTTTACAATTAGAAAAAGCAGTGTTGATGCCACAGCATTTCTTGTTTTCTGTAACCTAAATTTACTACTACTTTCAATTAACAGGCCTCTGTTTCTGCAGACGACACAACCTAAACCGATATTGCGCTGAGCTGTTTACGGAATGGTTTGGAGGAACAAGCTAACTCTCCAGAGGCAGTAAGAGGTGGTTGTAACCTACATCGTCACCTTCCTTCACATTGGTCATTTTCCTGTCTGACGTGCTGAATTATACCGACTGATTTGCAATTGAGATGATAATCTAGTATTTAACACAAACTCACGTTCAGCAGCGACAGGTAAAGACCTCCAAACGTCACGTGCCTCTTGTTGGACCTCGAATGCATAATGCAGCGAGAAAGATCAACCGTTGAGCCAGTTTAACACCTTCTCAGCCTGTAGGTTCCTTTTGATAAATATTTGATAAGTACTTCATCTACAACGTCCAGCATAATCGACAAGTGCCTTGGTTCAGCTGACAGCCTCCAGCACAAAATCGTTAAGTGCCCTGTTTATTGCGTCTGGAGAAGTCAGTCGTTTCCTACGCACAGCACCGCAAGCCAGAAAAAAACTGTTCGTTTTTTTTTAAACATTTCTGACTCCTTTTTCCTAAACCCAAAAGCTGTTTTCAAGTTTGTCGCTCGCATCCTGTCGGAACTAAAAGCCGGCACGCCGTCGCAACAGCGATTAAATCTCTCGCTTGCTGCAAATCCTCTTAACGACGTCACATATCTGTTGACGACAATCCTTTGCAGGCCAGACTCATCACTTGGCGTATTTCCTGTATCAGTAATATGATCTTCAATCTCAAGTGGAGGATCTCGATGACGATACCCGTGAAATCGATTGTTTCAAAAAGAATTCTTACCACTTTCGACGCCTATTGTACAAAAAGAGTTTCGCGAGTCAGTTTTATTTGCTCAACAATTAATCAGAACTGTTCATACGCATAAGCGAGACGAGTCGCGTGGAGAGGACAAAATAAAGGAATTTTCAATGCGTTCATAAAAAATGCACTCTTTGTTGTTTCAAAACAACGATCTTATTCCTTTTTGTGGATGCTTACACAGAGTCTATCTTGGAAAATGAAACGCGCTGCGGCGTCACGTGTTCTGAAACAAGCGTCAAACATTCCTGAACCATGGCAGCGATCACGTTCAATGCCACCACGCCAAGCACAAGCGCACGATCGTCAGCTTGTGGCCTCACGTAGCGTCTTATCCAGGCCTGCAGCGATAACGGACACTTAAAAGTAATCACCAGGCGATTCGTAGTGGAAATATTGCTTTAATTTGGACAATTATACTTCTACTGTTCGAATCGTTTTGCTTCATCATAGTTCGTAACAATGCAAAAATATTTGGCAAACTTCGTGTGTAGCAATTTACTTGAAATCTTTGTTTCGCGTTGTTTTGAAAAAACACAAAACTGGGGTGTTCAATTTGAAGCTAGCCTATGGATCGTTTGAAGACCTACCCAGTGTATTGTCCCAGCTGGCAAATCATTACAAGCATTTAATTAAGACTTAATGAGGTTTTCTTGGTTATTTCGGATTGTTCAGGCTGAAGGTAGGTACGGGTTTCAACGCCAAAACATTATGCAATAATGACTAGCACCTAAACAATTTAAAGCAATGATACAACGGTCTTCAGTATATACTGAATGACATTTACGGCCATCGCATTTAAAGGCGAATGTTTGCTATCTATCAGCTGGAGGTAGGGCCGCAACCAGGTGATATTTCGGGAGGGGATGATTTTTGTTGTACCAAACAACTAAACATGTTTTTGAAAATTTCGGGAGTCAATTGCCCGATTGCTCTCCCTGGTTTAGGACCTGATGTAAGGTTGCCGTTTCGTGAATATCAAAGCAATATATGTAGTAAACAATATATATATCAAAGCAATATCTTGAAATATAATTCACTCTGTTCTCCTACAAAAAGCGTTTTCAGCGGAGATTCTCTATTTTGTAGAAACACCATGCATCTACAACGTTTCTTAATATCTCTTCCGACCTAGGTTTATCTACAGACTACTTTTACAGGCACTAATGGAAACGCCGCATTCGTGTTCAGCGAATGATAGTGTTGTCATCCTGAAACTTCCTGTGGAAATTTCGCTGTTGGCAATAAAACCAGTGGAAATTTCGTAGTAAAATGAGTTTGCATGCAATTAAAAAAAAAACTAAAAGATGTAGTATTTTCAAAATCTTTCAAAATATAGAAAGATACCGCTTTGTTTTAATTCATTTTTCGCAAAGAGCCGTTTACTCTTCATACTGAGATGTCAGTCACCTAAATGTAGCTGGAAGATTATTTTATGAAAGACTTTGAGCCTTCTTTATGTTTGGGAACATTCAAACGTAAAGCCGTGTCTGCTGTTTACCATTAGATTGTTTGCGTCAGCCAAACAGAAACTATCATGCGGCGTACACCCATTTAGCGGAACACTGATAGCAATGCAAATGAAAGTTGTTCTGAGCTAATCAAAATACGCATGCAAGTTGTTCTGATCCACTTACAATAAACAACTTAACATTAAAGGTTCTGCTCGAGGTGACTTTTCTTTCGCTGAGAAAATCCGATTATTATTGTGTGTCGCGAGCGTCACGTGGTTGTTGTGGAAACGACCACCCACTTTCACTAACTGTGTTCGTTTCCATTTAATAACAATGAATGGCTGGATCGCATGACACAAACAAACGCAAGAAGACAATACGAATGCAGGCAAAACGAGGCTGCAATTTTCCCAAACGATTTTCGATCGTGAAAACACCGTTTACGTTGTGGTAGATACGACTCACACTAAAACTATGATCAAACTTTCAAGTACTCTCCACAAAAGGGGTAAGCAAGGAATCGATCTGCAAATCTTTTAATAAGAAATCGATTTCACGTAATACTACGCATCCTCAGTTTTACAAGCTTCACGAAGCTTTTATAGAAAAAATAAGCTTTAGCAAGATAAGCTTCAAGCAAATGTGACCAAAATTACCCTTTATGAAACAAGCCTACATACTACGTTCAAACAAATCTTGAGAAGGCGGCTCTGAATAGAATAGGTGACCAAAAAAATCAAACGCACAGTTGGTTCGTATTTAAAAAAATAGAATTAACAGCATCGGCCTAGCTAAGTTGGTTTATGTTTGGATTACTCAGGCATTTCCAACCACTCTTTCACATCCAAACATCTCTTACGTAGCCGCAAAACTAAGCTTTATCCAAGTAAATGTATAGTCACTTTAAATGTTGCAATCATCAACCCTGGCGTTTGTATGTCGTCCATTACCGAACTTTATTTTGCTGTCTACTCGTAGTGAGTCTGCGGTAACCATAAATTATTTCTGTGTATTCGTGGAACAATGTGACAAAGCAGCATTTCGGGTTGGGAGCTGGCGTTCCTTAAACCTCAGATGCTGTTATATTGTGTTACATTCAGAAAACACTTAAAAGCACTAGTGTTTCTGTATGCTTTCGAGGAATCAGTCGACTGCCATCTGCTTTCGTCTTTTCGCGATGATTCAAACTTGCACATATC
>JGI24022J15233_10010428_pt1 | contig 10537 bp, 4 predicted proteins | sample Ectturendosymbi2_FD_15233 | JGI IMG/M metagenome (IMG submission 15233)
TGCCCGCGGGCACCAAGTCGCCCGCAAGGACCATGTAAGTCGCCCGCGGGCCTGTTCTAAAATGATCAATGTCTTCACATTAACGAATATCAATACTAAAACAGCTGAAGGTAAATTGAGCAAAATTTTTATTTCATAAGTTTGTATCAAACTAATAGCCCTTTGCATTAATCGGTACACAAAAAGTAGCTCGCAGTTTCAAAAAGGTTGGTGACCCCTGCTCTACGAAAACTGCTTCTACAAATCTAGGGGCTTCAGATTTACTACAGTCTAAAGGTAAAGGCACAAACCCGGGTAAGGGCTTATTTTGTGCCAGAAGAAACAATACAAGCACTTGACAAATAGAAGTGCAATGCGACAACTGCACAATGCTTTGTGAATGTGTTGGTCCGCGTCGTTTGAGATGATGAGCATCGTTGACTTTATTTCAATTTACCAAGCCTTGATTCAGATTTGATTTGGTGTATTCTTGCCTTTGGTGGGCAAAGACGTTGCCAACAAACACTAATGTCCGCATTTCTTCAATTTTCAACGATTTTGTATTTTTGTCGAAAAATCAACTGGAAACTGTTTGACTCCTTTGGGGTATAAATTTTCTTTAATGTTCGCTTAATAAAATGGAAAAAAATATTCAGCTCCAAGAACTCATTGAAAAGCATGCATGGCCAACAGCAATTACACTGTGTCTAAAATGCGATCGAAAACGATGTTACAGCGACCACCGTTGTTTTCGCTGTTTGAAAAGAAAGATTGCAGTCAGAAGGTTTGGTCGTTCACGTGATTCACAACTGCCAGGAACGGCATTTGATTGACTGATTACTTTTTAAGTTAAGGCAGGGATAGCAAAGGGCGCAGAAAATAAACATTAAGCAGATCTGAGACTCGTCCATTGAGCGCCATTTTCTTGCGCTCCTTTGGCATGAATGTCTTTTCGAAATTGAAGATTCAGTTCAGTTTCATTTATACCCGTTTTTGTGCGCCTTTCATACAATGGTCTGCGGTACCCATCTCCGTTTGCTTGCACCGGGGCCAAGCGGCTATTTTCGTAGTACTGCAGTGATGGTCAGTGGCAGTACCGCACGCAAACAGTTTCCTTGCAACCACCCATTAACGCCACGCACGAGGCTGTAACAGACCGCAAGTACCGTTTTTCAAGATATCGGTGTGACCCGACCGAGAATCGAACTCAGCTTAACAGGTTTCGTGGCGCTTGCTTAAACAACTGTACAAATTATCCGGTCGAAATTGGAGATTAACAACTTCTCCGTTTTTCAAAGCACATCTTTTCCTTAGCAATTTCGGAACGACACTTTCGAACAGTTGTTACCTATTCCAACTCCTAGAAATCGCGTGTGTTTAGAGCAGGAGTTCCCAACCTTTCTCTGACCATGTACCCCTTCAGTATTTTGACAGACAAACATGTACCCCTAAAATTTTTTTCTACAGAGCGGCTTTCCCGGATATTTTATCATGCTTAATCATAGATCTATTTAACAATAAACATATAATGATTTTGGAATACAATATTTACTGTCAAATGTATAAATATTTGGAAACAAATAATATATAAACAAATTTTCTTTTCTATTAATAACCTTAAATGTTGAATGACCCCTTCATATAGGCAAATGTACCCCCGTGTACCCCAAGTTGGAGACCCCTGGTTTAGAGAAAGTGCATTTTGTGTGCGATAACACAATGCATGAACAAGACAAGCGTACCAGCCAAAAATCAGTCTTCCACGACAACTGTTATTCCCTGCTGACTTAACGCACTACGCAGCATGTATCGTTCCGCTGAATAAATAAAATTGCGCAAATTTACAAGAGTTGATTGACTTTTTTGTTCGAAACCGAGTGAGAGGCTAATGTTTGTTGACAGCATGGATGTCGAAAAAGTCCTTCAGGACAAGTATTTGAGCTGCTTTTGGCCTCAAAGACGTGGATAAAAGTTTTAGATACCAACAGTCAGAATTCTTTACTCTTTGTTACTGATTTCCGGCCATTCACTCCTCTTCTTTTTCGCATAAAACGTATCAGATCGATGTAGCATAGCATGATGATCGCCAGGGGTATGACAAAGCCAAATACTGTGCGGAGCACGTTGTACAAAACGTTCAACTCGTAACTTCTTTTTATTGGGAAGTTCCACATGCATTTCATTCTAGAAACAAAATATACGTCATCTGTTAAAAGGAACAATAATGAGCATAAACTGTATATCACAATCGCCTGTATATAAGCTGGATATAACAATCGCAAACAAATAATGTTTACACTTTTTTGAGGAGAGCATTTACAGAGATCTGCACAAAACAGATTAAACTCTGTAATTTTGTGTTATGTTCATCTGCATGTTGCTCCAAGGAAATTGTAATTAATTCATTTTCGGAGATAGACCTAAACTTTTGTAATCTTTTCACGCAGTTGTGAAATGTGAAGGTACTGGTCAATGCATATAAAAACAAGATTAAGAAAGATCCAGATTCAGCTCTTCGCTCAAGAACGTGAAAAGGGTCCTTTTTGACACACAAGATTTATAAAATAATCTTGTTTAGCGAAATTGCACTCGAAAATTACTTGTTTCACCAACAAAGATATTTATTGAATGTACCTTCCTTGCCTTTTGACAGTAGTGCGAAACATCAGCGGCAAAATCATGAACATGGAACCCAAACACCATGGTATAGAGCTGATTTTCCAAGCATTCTCAACAGTTCTGATTGAACGATGTTTAATTGCCTGCGAGAGAGAAGACACGTAAAATCGTTCATGCGCCCTGTGCAGAACACCGAATAGAAAAAACAAAAGTTCAATTGAAAAATTAGACAAAAACAGGTTTAACTGGTGCTCTACATAGTGATTCGAGGCTAAACCGTCCCAAAACGGGTTTCGGAGCATGTCTAATAATCTTTCATTCAAACTGCAGATTTTATTTGTTTTGCCAGACCGCAGTCATGCTTTTGTCCAATTCTGAGCTCTCCTTGCGTCAACTTTCAAATATTTTTTTATTTCAGCATGCGGTACTATTTGAATGTGCCCAGCTAACGATATGAAACTTCATTTTGTGCACATTAGCACTAATCTCAGAAAGAAGCTTTTCACATAACTTTGCATTACGAAGGATATGGCCTGCATGTTACTCAACTTCGTCCTTCAAAACGAAGCGATTAACAGACTTGCTATTCACATCAGTTGCAACTTTTATTGAAACTCAGAGAGACATTGGTTATAAACTACAGATACTAGATGGTTCTGCGTCTTTTTGAAAGAGCAATACTTTGTTTTGCTTAGGAAATATAGTCTGCATCTCAAATACAACGCACCAAGCAACTGTAGACGTTGCATAAATATGTGCAGAACTTTTCATTGCTAGCAAAAGTATTTTCTAGATATGCAAACATATGAGCCAACTTCGTCAAGCCAAGAGAGATTTCCTGAAAGCTTTGAAATATTTCAACCCTAAGAAGACTTTGACTACATTGATATATGTGAGAAAAACCTACTTTATAAGGGGAAATATGGTACATGGATATGGTAACAGGAAATATCAGTACTAAGTATAGATTTCGCGATTCTACCTCGGCATCTCCATCGCTATAGAAAAAAAAAACAATGTCAACAGTTACACACCGAACGTTTTTCCAGCACCGCACTTTTTGACGTATCTTGAATATCACACTCTATCCAACTGTTTTACAAACGACTTTTCAAACTGAAAAATAGTTTGTTAATAATTGAGCCTAGATGTAATTTTCCTTTTTCGGCAAAGCAATACAGTTAGCCAATGAATCACTCACTTTAACAACTGCAAACCATCTGTCAAGACCCATGGCAGTGACGAAGAAGATTGACGAATACATGCTGACATAAGTCAACCCGCTTGTGACCTGCGTAAATGTGTTAGGACATGTCAAAATTGCTAAAACTTTTGTTTTTTGCAGTTATAAAAACCGCAAACATCAAAATTGTTCATGAAATTTGTCTCATACATGTTGCTGCCTGTACTTAGAAACGTAGTGAAATCACTAACCTTACACATTATTTCACCAAATACCCATTCTTGAAGAATAAGATCTGCAGCCAGAAAGGGCAAGGTGATCATAAGCACAAGATCGGCAATCGTCAAATTCGTAATGTAGACATCCGTTACGGTTTTCTTCTATATGCAAAAACACCAACATGATAAATAAAACTCCAGCGCTCTATAAATATTGTTAGTTTGACTGCAGCATACTGAATTACATACAAAGCAATTGCCACAGATAACGTGCCAGAGTGAATTGCTAATCAAAGAAATACTCTTAGTAATTGATCAGAGGAGTAGGATATTTACTGTTTTTTTGGATAGTGAAAGTGTGTTGCATCAAAAAACTGTACGGATTAATTAGCACCTTACGGGACGCATGGTCACTGATTAAAAAATCCATGAGACTTGAAGTTGAGGCAAACGCCGAAGTTACTAAAAGAACACTGGAAAGTATATTCGCAATACTGCTATGTTAGTAAACTTCACAGAAGCTATGCATTGTACACATATATTGGCAAGCATTTCCAGAACTTCATCGAGATCAATTTTTTAGTCTAGCTACCATTCGCCGTTTCATCTATCGTGTAAGTTTCTTGATAACTCCCAAATACCTTTCAATTCTCTCTTGACTGTGATGGCTGAGGGTAAAGCACACATGAAACGAAAATAGAGATCAGTGTTTACGCAAGAAGAAATTAATTTTTCGTTTGTGTGTGCAACAACGCGAAATACCTTGAGAAAGGCAACTTTGCGCTGCAAACAAAGCTATTCTGTTGAAGTTTGCACACTCTACAAATATCTGCAAAGGTGACTTTCACAAGTTACAGCAAAAAATATAAAATTTTTCCAGGTTTGCAGCGCGTGGCTGACTCGAAGTCAACCGTGTCATCGTGTGTAATCTATACCGATTCCATGTATTAAAAAAAAACAAGCTGGCACTGGAATACCAGTGCAAAATAACACTTGCAACTGCGGAAAAAATTAGCGAACCGTTTTTTGTCCTGAACTGTTTCTGTTTAAGCCACTGAGACTTTTCATAGCCTGGAAAAACTTTGCCATGTAGTTACGGGGTGTGAAGCACAGACACGTTGGGAGGCCTTGATGTATTTGGTTGTTCGGAATACTGCAATGCGTTTTGCTACACGAAACTAATTGTATTGTAAATTTTCTCTTGGAAAATTTTTCTCACTCTTGGAAAATGCAGAGTCACTTACTTCAGACGCCACTTTGTAGCAAAGTTTGGTTAAAAACAATTTTCAAAATGAGGATCAACCTAAAAGAAACTTCGTCCCAGAACTTACTTCCCGCTCATTAGCTTCGTATAGTATGCACGCAGTATGACACTGCCGCAAATAAAAATCTTGCCTCAAATTAGCTTCCCTTTGCATTATATTAATTATTTCACATAATCTCTTATCTACTGACGAGAGAGACCGAGTCAAAGCATGCATTACGTTCCTCATCGTATCTCGTCAAAACAGAACCTAACCTCATTACGACAATGTCACTTGATAGGATTTGTTTCTATCTTGTCATCTGCTGGTGCTCGTAACCAGGGAAATGTAGTGGCTGCTGACGAGCTGGCAGCAGCACAGCATCCGGTATCTGATAACGACCCAGTAGATAAACAACGACCTTTCATGAATTTTAGCGCAGTGTTTTTGCCAACAATAATTCTGCTGACGCAATTTGAGCAAGCGACCCGATCTTCTCAAAGATCTTGTCTAAGCGAAAAGCCTAAGACCCTGTTTGGTCAGTTACCCGCTCGTATATATTACAGTATAAAGTCTTTGGCAAAACAGTATTGTAACTTCTTTTGTAAAGAAACGTCAACCATGCTGAAAACGTAAATCAGTAGAAAAAGCATTATTATTCAAAATTTCTAGCGGTTATTTTTTCGTAATAAGTTGTGTATATCTCGTTCTGAGTGTTTCATTTCAAGTAAACATTTTCTATTTACTGCAATCTTGGAGATGCGGCTATCAGTGTTCATCTGTTTTTGAGATTGGTGGCATTGTTGTTGTCATAATGACTGTTTTGTGATCATTCTTGTTACTGTCTTGGGAGTACTTTGTTCCTCTACCATTCAGCGCTAGAACAAGTTCACGGTCTTGACAAGGTCAGCACAGAATTTAGTATTTTCCATCAAATACGGTGACAAGGTGCTCATAGATTATTGATTTTCTGCTCCGAAACCCTTGCATGCTGCTCATGCAAATCGTTTCAGAAAAACAAGGTAATATGAAGCAGTGTGCTGGACATCGTAAAGACAAGTTTTTCATTTAACAAGAACTGATAATTTCACATATATTTTCAGGAACTGATATTTTCACATATTTTTTCAAGTGGTGCAGTTAAGTCACGTTAATTAGTTACATCTCTTAAATCTTCAACCAAACTTAAAACCAGTTTGTTTTTTACTGTATGGCCAAAAGTACTTGAAAACACGCACTTGGCAAAACTTTTTTGGCATTGTCACAGGGCACAGAGACATTTTCATAGTCGAACACTCTTTTAAGAATCGTGACACTGTTGTTGGAATTGACCCTTGTCGGTTTATTTATTCGTTCATATTTAACGACAATTTTGCAACAGGCGGTAGCCTGAAATGGTGGAATTTTGTTATGTCACGCCAAGCTTTCAAAGAAACAAACAAACAACAAAACTAAGAGCAAGCATTAAAGAAGAAGCATGGATTCATAGCAGGTCATAACGGGTATAATGAGAATCCATTACAGGATTCCAGAAAGTCGTCAACAGCGCTAAAAATAGCGACTGAATTGGGATCGATGCATCAGGTAAACCAAATATAAACAAACGCATCAAATCGACGTGGCCCAAACGCTCAAAGCATCCAGCAAGTCCGCATTTGTCGAGAATTTCACGAACATTATTACAAAATGCTGCACGTGGGCTGCAGTGAAAGAAAAGGTGTAGTTCAATCTCTATATCGCCGCTTACAATAACACGATAATTATTTTTGGTGATATTCAACGTGTTGTGGACGAAGCGTACAACGTGTAGATAATATCAGATGAGGATTGATTCCTAACAAGTGATGAGTACTGTTTTATGATCAGAGATATGGGAATTTAAGCGATTCATGAAAACGGGGTGGCTGGCGGAAAATTTGATTGCGAGTGGGAGAGAGTTCCACGAACTAGAAGCGCTGCGGAAAAAAGTCAAAGGCCAAGGATTTTTTAAAAAGTGGAATCTTAAAAATTTTAGTTGTGGTGTGAAGCATAAGGAACGAGTTTTTTGAACGATCTGGAAAAATTGGATGAAATGGGACAGGACACAATATAAAAAATTTAATTTGGAGAAATAATAGAAAAAAGATGTTTCTCTGTGTAGATTTAAGCTTGTGAGTCTTAGATCAGTTAGCACATTGGTAGAGGATGTACTGTAGTTTTAAAACATCCTAATATTATTATAGCGGCGGAGAATTGAAATCGTTTGTTATCATCAGAGAGCTATAGATGATACTCCTGTCATCAAAAACCTGCAATGTGTTTGTTTTATAAATCATAGGAGAGTGTGGCAAGGCAAAGAATTAACGAATAAACGAATACGGTTAATTTTGGTCATCGTTTTCTGATGTTAGTGTAAAATGTGAGTATGCCAAGAGAGACTGTGGTGGGACTTCAAGCCCAAACGTTTGGCATTAGTAAATAATAGAGGGTTGGTGGTTCCTGTGATTAGATGGTCATAACGGCACCTTTGGGGTTGAAAGTGGCATTCCAAACCTGACACCAGTCGTGTAACGTGCGGAGATCATGGGCTATATAATGCGCTGTGCAAGTGAACATGCTACGTAGCTGAATAAAACAAAGTAGTGTAATCTTCAAGAAGAGCAATAGATGCTTGAAAGGTCATATATCATTTACATAGATTAGAAACAACAAAGGACCCAAAACAGATCCATGTCTGTTGCTAGTTGTTCATCATTTTTATTCTATACTTTTCATCGACGCAACAATAAAAAGACCAAAAGCAATATTTCATAGGTGGGAAATGCAGCATGCAATTTTCTGAAACTTCCTTGTCTGCTAGCGCAAATGTACCAAATACATGTTCGCTGAGAAAACTCCTAAAATGCTTTCAAACTAAGTTTTAATAAAAAATGCTCAGCACAAGCTTATGAGAAAAAAATATGCCTGTATAGCCCTTGCAGCAATACAATTCAAAGCTGAAGCGCAAACATCAACTATACTATAATTTTAAAATTTACATAAAAGAAAGAAATCCAAACAAAGTAACGGGATCTGTTCTCGGATGGGACTTTATAGTGACTTGTGCAGCTTAAATTTTTCAGAGAGGCTCGCATACAAAGTTGTTGTTTGCAACAAGACGTTGATTAACGTAAATGTGGTTTCTCTTCTGTTTAATTTTTGTTCCAAATTGAAAGCAACTTCGACCACTATTACAGTAGTTCAAATGGCCAGAGAGCCTTCAGATACGCAGGAACAGAAAATCTCGATTGGAGAACTTTTGCGATCATTTCTCGTTTCCCACGAAAGCCATGCAGCTGTTTTGTTTCGGTAATCAGCCCAGAAAGTGATTTTTTAGAAGATGGTCTTCCTGTACCTGGTTGACATACGTTAATGCTGTATTCTGTATCATTGCTTTGTGCAAATCACATCATATCTGTCTTTTTTATAATGTTGTTTGTATTGATGCGACGATAAAAATAAAGAAATTGTACTGATTTGAAAAAAGCTGGGAGATGGCGTTGTACGATGACGAAGATGTTTTCAAATTGAACTGAACATAAGACGCGAAAATGTTTACGTCACTTAAACACAAACTGAGTCGTTGAAAAGCACGAAAAGTGCGGTGAGGACGAGATGCAATGCAATTAGGTGTCGCACACATTCGGTAAATCACTCTTGAAAGAGACCTTCTCTAAAAACATCAATTTTTTGTTTCCACTATCCTCAGCACAAGCAATATGACTGCCAGAACAACAAGATTTGTAAAATGGGTGCCAACAATTTTCTTACGCCTAAAGTACGGCTTTCTTTTTTTGACACATGCATGCCCCCTGGACAATGCAGATGACTAAGAGTGTGCGCAAAGCATTTTAGATGCGGTACTGCACTCCAGTATGATCATAGATTATTAATGACAAAGTAAAACATTACTTTGACTGTGAACAGGCGCTGTTTTTGCTTAGAGGAAAAATCACATGCAGTTGAGCTGTGATAAAAGAATAAAGCCATCTCGGACTTCTTAGTTTCATTCACGTGATGAGGAGCTATTAAATTTACAGTTTATTGCCAATATTCAATTTTCTAATAGTTCTTCACACAGAGCTTACCTTGAGTAGAAGCAAAAGCACAGTCAGAACAAATCCATTTCCAAGAACACCAACGAAAGCTAGGACGATATAGATTGCTGGCACAACCACTTGAGTAAAAATATCCAGATTTTCAGAGTGCGGTAACTCTTTTGTGATGCTGACCGTCGACGTAGAAGATGTGACTGCTCTCCAGGCCGTTTCGCTTGCATTTGGAAATAAGGCATGCGCCATTCCTCCTACACTGTACGAGTATAAACGAACAAATACTACTCCTGCAAAGCAATTTACTCATGAAACTGCGAAGGCATAGCCTATGTGAGGCGTTCCTGCTTAGACATACTGTAAGTGCCTTGAATATAAGTGAGGAACGCGTTCTTGAAACCAAACACGGCCGTTACCCATCGCTGTGTGTCTAGTACTGGAAAGTTGGCGACATATTATCTTATCAGAAAATCAGCTGCATCTTCCTAATGCAGGGACTGGGCGTGGGAAGCGATGTGGAGTTCTTGGTTGGTTGCGGTGCCGATTAGGGAATTACGCAGTAAGAATGCACAAAATATTAAAGCACTATGTATCCACTATACTAACATTAGAAAATGGTTTGTGATCAACGAACGCAGAGCTGAGACATCTTTGTTCCCTTCGGCAGAGCAGCCGTGAAGAAAATTTTTGCAACAGTGGAACGGTAACTGGAGGAATGACTGCTCACAATCAAAAAAATGCTTTGCTGGATTCGCATGATGTGAAATGCTGCCTTACACTTGATGATGACTAACTTGCTGTTCGTTCATAATTTTCAAGCAAACAAATTGCAACGTCTTCCACGAAACATAGCATTTAGAATTTTTCCTCCTGACCCCACGGCATCATGTCACTCACAATTCTTGTGTTTGATGAAATAGATATGAGTTAATTAATTTCTTAGTTTTGCAAAAAAATGACGGTGGGTTTCGCTTGCACTTCTTGCAGTTTCAACTTACATGCTGTACAAGCTGCTGAAGTGCAAGTGGTCAGCTGGTGAATGCGTTGCAAGCAAAATGCTTTCTGAATTTTAACAACATGCGGTATATACAGATCAGGACATTGCTGAATTTTTCAACCTTTAATCATATACAGGGTGACCCAAAAAGATGTGTACCCATGAAAATTTCAATTGTGACTTTGATTAAAAAGCTATTTATTTCAAATTACAACCACACATTATTC
>JGI24022J15233_10010432_pt1 | contig 10536 bp, 7 predicted proteins | sample Ectturendosymbi2_FD_15233 | JGI IMG/M metagenome (IMG submission 15233)
ATTGAAAATCTGTGCCCCCCAATTTCATGTTTGGGCCCCGGTTGCTGCATACATCCAATATTGTATTTTAAAAATGTGCCCCCTTTGTGGTTTTTGGCCCCCCTGCTGCGATATCCTGGCAACGGGCCTGCGTGGCCCGCGTTAAGCATTCAGAAAAATCTTCAAATCTGAAATTTCCTCCAACTTATCACAGCAAATGTTAGTGCTGAGGTTAACTTGGACCGAGACTTGCTTCTATTTCCATTAAAACGTATGGCCCTCTTCTCAAAGTGGCCCCGAAGCCAAATTGATTACTCACCCCTCGTTAGTCGATTGTAGTTCGACACTCATCGACGTGCGCGCGTTTCTTCAGGAGTGCTGAGTTGAGATGGAATGGTCAAGAAAATGTGCGCGCCCGAAGTCACCGTTGGGTTGCAAGTGTGAAAGGGGCAAAAGCATACAGATATCGCTGATTGCTGAGCAACCATTCGATCTTTTTTCATGACGAGGTGTAAAACTTTCATGTGCCTGAGACAATTTGTGTCGTCACAAATTTATTTAAGCCCCCTCGTCACAAAGAGCCACAAAAGTCACAATCCTTCGAAGCGTGACGTATTTGTGAACGGACCTTTAACACAGCACGTGCATGAAGAAGTGAAGGCATGTCGTACACACACAACCATGAAATATTCGAAGTCGGAAGAATGCGCAGTATCAATGAACAAAGGGAATTGCTAGCTGCTTTGCAGAATATAATTGGCGCTTTTGCAGAAAGCGATCTAGAAAGTGAAATCAAAATCACATGGAATGTCCTCAGCGAATCTCTTGAATTTTCAAATGGAAGTACGCGGTTAATTAGTCACACGAACGGAAGCTTGTGCGTTGCAAGCACCGAGGTTGGTAATTTGTATATTGTTTACATTCTATAAATTTTTCACGATTGTAAGTCTTGGAATTGATACACTGTATTTTGCCTTAGGCTGCTTTGCATTCGTTGTACAGCATTCACTTTACATGTTTCGTTAAAATTCCATTTCATAAAACCTGCTTCACATCACAAAGAGCCATTTGCATATAATCCACGGATGCCAGTTGCTGAAAACTTCCATTTTCCTGGTGAAGTAGGAGCATTAAGTGACGCAGCGAAAGAGTAAACGCAGTTTTCTGCTCCCACGAACAGACACTGTATTTTCCGTTTGGCAATTTTGTTCTCACCGAACAACTTCAAGGCGCTGGTCTGCTTTTTCTGGTGCAGGTATCTGACAGCGGAACGTACACGTGCACAGCAGAATTGAATAATGCAACATTTTCAAAAGCAGTGAACGTTATGATCTCCAATATTCCATTGCAGGTGAAATGATTTGCTGGCAAACTTAGATGTGGCTAATCTTACAACAGCGTGTAGACTATAGGAGCGACCTAAAAGTTAGGTGACATTTACAGATTAAAGGTTAAAAATTACACCTTCTTTGTTGTTTAATGCTGCATGAGCGTTGCGGCGGTGTGTTTCATTGCTTCAGCAATGTGAGACTGTTGGAATCGAATACTGTTTTAAATTAAAAACGAAAAACAAAATCACTGAGCGCTATAAATCTTTAACTAACATGAGCTTTAGCCAAAATACTTCCACATATATGTTAGTCTTTTGATCACCTTCTTTAAAAAATATGCCTTCCTATATAAATAGAAGGCAATAGGGTACATCGTCCGTTTAATCGTAATCAAAATCTGAGACAAGTTAAAAAATTATTCCATTATATTTTTATTTTCAGTTCACCATTGGTGTAGCCATCGCCATAGTAATCGCCTCAATTCTGTTTGCTGCAATCTTTCTGCGCTGGTGGAAGTCAGAAACGGAAAGCTTTGAAGAAACAAAATGACTATTTTTTCAACATTTTACAACGAACAAGCGATTGGCTTTTGGCAAAGATTTTGTAGATTTTTTATTTGTGGAAGAGGAAAAGACGTCTATTGTACATATTGTACCATTTTAGCAAGTTCATTTATTCATTATTTTCCGAAATGAAAAGAAGAAAACAACATATATGACGAATAGTGTTCATTTTTGCATGGTTGGATTTCAAATTGATCAAAACTGACTACGAAAATCTTTGTTCACTATTTTAATACCTTTTCTTTGTACCTTTCAGGTCAGAAGCTAAGACGCTAAGTACAGTATCATAATAGATACAGTACTATTGTAAATGAACAAAATGCTGCCTGCTCTTCGGTTGTATTACACTTATAAGCCCCATTGAACATTGTTGCATGCCTAAAACAATTACTGCATTCACTGATTTCATGATTCCCTCTCTGCGAAGCGTTTTTACGTGTTCGGATTAAACCGAATAAACTGAAAGTATTTGGGGCAGCAGCAAAAAGAGGTTAAACACTGAAAAAAATTTGTGCAGAAATGTTTCGCACCACAGCAACCAAACCTGAAGGCAGAAGTCAAAGCAGTTTGTTTCAAAGAACATTTCGCAAAGCAAAACGTTGTCTGGTCAGACACACTTGTATTAAGCACAGTGGCAATCAGTTTGGAATATTTTCTGACAACGCGGCTTCAAACACCAACGGAAAATAGACATTAGCAACCACAAACGGCAGTACTACTAAAGGTGGCTTCACACAGAATCCGGTTACGGCTTACGAACCGGCTTATGGCCAACGGCAGTTTTCACACATGCTCCGTTGGCCGTATCCGGGTGAATTTTCTCGGGACAGTGAGGCCAAATGAGATCTCAGCCCACAATTCAATGCTCATATTCCATAAAGTCTTTATTATGTTATATTTCTCAATACAGGAATCATATCTGCACATAAAAAGTAGAATATTTGACAATAAAAAGCAGGGTGCAATGAGCGCACTAGTGAGCATAGTAACAAACCTCTCTATAACTCAAGACACGAACTTTGACAACGAAGCCATCCAAAAAGTAGAACTAAGTTTGTAGAGAATTTTATGTCATAGTAGGTCAAAGTAATAAGTGTTAGAGGCATTTCCCTATTAAAAATGTTGACGGGTTTTGCGTATTGAGCGAAATACATTTAAATGCAAGCCACAGCTCATAATACTTTTGCACGCTACATTTTTTTGTCCATTCGATACAGAAAAAAAATCTCAACCGTATTCTTGTCTTAAACGTCTTGCTGACAAGCATTTATTTCTTTTCGGCAAGCAGTGATGTCAACAGTTTTTCTCTCCAGCCACTACGAAGCGTCAGCAACGAGTCGTTTGTCTTTTTCCTGAAAAGATATATCTGTAGGTAATTTAACACCAACGGTGGCGTGGAAACAGCTCTTCATTCTCTAATTGTCACAATCTGTATATTACCAAGCTATTGGCACATTAGCGAAGCTACTGTATTTATAAAAACAAATCACAGATAACCTAAAATACAGGGTAACCTGGACCAGACACAAACTTCAGGCTATTTCGGACAATGTGGTGGCAAAGGAAAACTAATCACAGTCAATTGTAAAAAGAAATAAAACTGAAAAAATGCGTTTGTTGGATTTAAGAGAGTGGCAGTAATGGCACACTGCTCATTTTAAAGTGTTTCCCGATTTTTTGTTTAGTGATTGATTGTAAACAATTCCAGTATTAAAAGCTATTTAACAATAATGTCAGGTACGCGAGGACCCTCGGCAAAGTTCGGAAACGAAATTCTGGCCTAACACTTAAAACACATGCAATATTTCTTAAATTATTTTCGAAATCTTGTCTCACTACTGGGTTTGGATTGCGTTTTGTAAACTCGTCCCTTCGTATTTTATTTCGCTCCTCCAACAAAAAGCAGGCGATGGGTTTATTCAAGATATGAGAGAATTTATAGGTACGGTGGTGGGAAAGGAACTAGTCGCAGTCACATTCCAAGAATATTGATCTGTCGTGGAAAGTTTGACGTAAAATAAAAAAAACTTCGTGTCTGGTAACACTTATTACGCTAACCCCGATATGCCTCAACCCAAAGTTTCTTCGTCGAGTTAGCAGATATTTGCTTACATTCGTTACGAAGCAGGGGCGCAATCAGCTCTTCATTTCGGAGGGGGCAATTTTCATGAATTTTCATTCGATGAGGTCATCGTGCTTATTCAACCGTGGTACAAATTTTTCGCAAACGGTTACATATGATAATAATGTATTTTTGCCCGCAGACACGGAGTTCATAGTGCAAACACACACATTGTGCACAACACTGGTTAATGAAAACAGACAAAACAGAACGTTTTACAACAGCGTTGGAGGCTGAATGACCGGTGTCAAGCGAAATTTCTAACTTCACGCCATATGCGTTTGCACAGAGCAACATTCAACATATCAAATACGCTGAGAAAACTAATGATTAGGGCTTAGGGTTTGGTGTTTAGGTACGTGTGTCGGGTTAGGGTTTATGTTACAGTTAGAAAAAGAAAAATAATTGAAGTCTAAGATTAAGTTCAATATTTTTCATTGGTTTTACTTATTCCCGAACTGTAGCTTGTTGTGGGTATCTGACATCTAACCAAAAAGTTTAATTTACACAACACACATCAAAAAAACAATCGCCATACTTTGTTCCTTTACTCTGAGAAGCAAAATAACTGACAAAAAATAATAGGTCAGAAATTTCGCAGAGTTCAGAAATTTCGCATGACACCGGGCTACAGAAACTTATTTAAAGAACGTTTTGTAACGGCGTTGGAGACCGAGCCACAGGTTTACAGACGCTTTCTCAACACTATTTCTTCACTTGGTGCAACACCACTGCAGAGTGGGACACTAATTCCTAAACTGGTCAATCCCAGGTAAAGTACGAATGCATTGTGACATGCACACACTCAAACGAACAAACACTGCAAAGTTCGAGCACTCAGTCGCAAAGTAAAATGCGATTGTAGTGTTCAAAGAATAAGGAAGAATATAAGCAATCTGACTGCATCAAAGCAGGCACCAATTACGTTATTAGACCTTCTGCATCTTTCGAGAAACAAGTGCATATTTTTTCTTAACGCAGCCTCAAATGCAGGAATGTTACATTGAACCTGATGAGTCATGACTACTAACACTCGCTCTCCAGGGCAGGTTGCATAGAGCTCTGCATCCAAAATTATAGGCCACACGCAATCTTTGCATGCATGACTTTCTGAAATTCCACCATAATTGTGATGCATACATGGGCGTACAAAAGGAACGAAAAAGAACATTTTTAACTGCATTTCAACATCGGGAGGAGAGGCTCGCAGCTTGTTTGCTGCACAATATTTTGTCGCAGTTGTCTCTGAATGTCTTTGTCATCTGAGAGTGCAGTATCTAGTACTGCTCCCAGATATTTGTATTGGTTAACAGATTTTAGATTTTTATCACCCATGTGTCTGTTGTGGGGTGACTGTGCTTCTTGCACTCTTAGCCTTAAACGTCATACAAACAGTTTTGCTGTAGTTGAAAATATTTTCATGTGATTCTGCATAAGCCTGCCATACAGATAAAAGTTCTCTTCGCAACATTTCCGAAAATGAGAACTTTTCAGTTTTAGCCAAGATGCAGACCGAACGATCAGGACAGAGTAAAGTTTTTATTCTCATACAAACACCTGGTTCCGTACTCAACTAGTGTAGTCATGGCTTTAGTGGGACAGATGTATACGCTACTACAGTTGTAAACCTGCCTAATTTTCGTCTAATTTTAGCAAATTCCTTCTAATGGAGAGGGGATCTTTGAATGCTACCATTTCGGGCAAAACGGATTAGGTGTCTTGTGCCTTTGGCGCATAACGGATCAGGTGTGTTTGGGGCAAAACAGCTTTTTCTAGCATCCATGAGTTGTGTGAAAGTTTTTAGAAGCACGTTTAGGGCAATGAGTTTCAGGAATTGCACTGGTTGCAAAAATTAGGGTCTTGTAAAGCGTCATTTGGAGCCAAAGTGGTCTAGTAGGTAGGAATGTTCAACACTTGACTAGCACTCATATGACACTTCACTAAACCTTTTTTCCCAAGCCGTGGCACTGGTATCAACCCAGAAAGACACTAAAACGTGAAACAGTTCTCAACCTAAATTTAGTTAAAAACTATCAGGTTTCGAAGGGAAAATGCAGCTAAACAACACTTTTTAAAGAAATGTACTACGTTAGTAATGGTGATCCGCTTTGCCCCTTACAAAAATAATTGTCAAAAGGTCGCAGAAGAACAAGCGGTTTGACGAGGCACTAACTGCTATGTCAAGATTTCTCTTATCAATTTGAAAGTTTCAGCAATTTGCACGGTTCAGCAGTACCCCAACATTATAAAGTTTCATGAGGGCAAATTGAGGCCTGTCTAAGGCAAAATAGTACAGGCAAAAACACGAACAAACAGATAAAAATGCCTTAGAAATACGAACAGTTTAAACTATCTCCCAAGTTGAAACTTCCAGCATATTTGTGGTTGAATACCAATCATTTACGAAATTGTCGATCAGATAACCTGTCTCAAGATAATTCTTGTAAGGAGATAATTAACGAGCAAGACAAAGAAAAATTCCAATAAGATTTCTTAAAAATGATTAGAATATAAATTTTCTCTTTATTCTTTGAAAGTTTCTACAAATGTCAAAATTGCTATGCAATGTTTTGAAACTTTCGGGGGGCAAACGCCCCAAATGCCCCCCCCCTGGTTGCGCGCCTGTTATGAAGTGCTAGGTATTCACACTGAGAGTGATATTCTGGAGTAAAGTGTGTCAAGGAGCATGAATTCGTAACGAGTGTAACGAAAAATGAGTTGTGACAGGCCCGTCGCCAGGGGTTGGGGGCTTGAGGTCTAAGCCATCAAATCTAAGCTTCTGCTCCTTTCTATACGACATTGCATAAGGTTGTGATCAAACCAAAGCAGAGAGATCGGCATGAGCAATTGGCAGAGGTGTTCTTTCATTTAACTAGTCACGTTGGCGTTACAGTTGCAAAAGGTTTGCAGAAGAGAAAGCATTTTCTGCACACCAAGCACTGTTGTACAAAGTAACTTTTCAGTGTACTCTTCATCTACTGTAGTATATTTTGAGATGAATAATCCTGATGACATCTAGGCGTAGTTACGGTCAAGCTTTAGCTAAAGGCTGAGTCTTCCCAAGAAATAAATTTATTTGCGATCAATTCCCTTTTATAAAATCAGAATTAAAGTGTCTCTCGGATAAGGCTCTTTGTCGTGCGTTTGTTGAAGGCGTTCTCTAGCGTTTGTGTGTTCTGGGTTTGGCTTGGAACAGCATTTGATCCTGGTAAATGCAGGCCAGGATAGCATGAGAAAAATCAAGAATATTCGCAATCGAGTTTTTGGACTGAATTGCAGCGAGAATTTGGCAAAGATAAAGATTCAAAGTGGCTTCTGTATGGTGGCCCATACGTGCCACTCAAAAAAAATTTTTAGTTTTTGGCATTTTGTTGAAAAAAAACAAAAGAAGCGTTTCAAAAGCTAACACAATTTTAATTTCGTTTCGAAAACACTTTCGCTTCGCAAATGTTTTCCAAACAAAAGCATTTTCGTTTTAAAAAAATTTTATTTTCGTTTCGGAAACACTTCAACTTTTGTTTCGGAAACACTTCGTAAAACACATCGAAAAAATCGCATCAGTTTTGTGGTCATGGCCCATGCGTGCCACCCTCGGTTGAGGGCCAGTGTTTCTACTGCCTATCACTATAATAGAACTGTGTCGAAAACTTTGCCACAGCGAGCCCGTCACTCATTTGGAGGTTATCAAAACTGGAACAATTAGGCTACCCTTATATTTTTCAATAATCAAATTTGTGCCTAAATTGCCAAAAACGTTGAAATTTGGCAGGCACATGTTGCAACTTTGACACATGATCCCCAATAGAATTCTTTAGGTTCCCTAAAATCACGAAGCAGCTTTTAACTTTTCAAACAAGGCTACAGGCCAGCATATTCAAGTACGTACTGACTGCATCACAACCACCACTCGCCATGCGTACAATCCATCCGCTTCTCTTGGCCAAAAAGATTCCATTCACTTATTCTAAGCCACAAGTTATTCGTCTTATGTCACAAATCCCTCAAAGACATTTCCCCAAGGATAGGTTATCACAACAAGGAAAGACTCAGACCAGTCTTCACGTACGCGCAATACTACCGCGAGCTACTGGAGCCAGACATCGACACAGGAAAATCTGCAAATCAAGCCTTCTCAAGTGGAAACGCTGGCCCTCATAGGAGGGTGGCACACATGGCCCACGACCACAATTTTTTCGATTTGTTTTACGAAGTGCTTCCGAAACAAAAGTGAAAGTGTTTCCGAAACGAAAATAAAATTATTTTAAAATGAAAATGTTTTTATTCAGAAAACATTTGCGAAATGAAAGTGTTTTCGAAACGAAATTAAAATTGTTTTTGTTTTTGAAGCGAAAATATTTTAGTTTGCAAACAAAAGTGAAAGTGTTTCCGAATGGGCCACCATACTTCTGAGAAGGACCTTCCGCGGAAAAATGTTGAAATGAATGGCAAAATTAAAAGATTGAACAAGGATTTTCCCTCTTTGCTAGGTGCTTGCAGGTGCTTCAAAGAATTGATAGTGCAGTTTCGTAAATTCTATGTTGCCCTTGCCGTGTATTATTTGATAGTAAGCATTGTCAGTTGCTTTATAGGCTACTTCTCCTAAACCCAACCACTATTACAGTAAGTGGACTGTAGTCTGTAAGAGCCATTTAATGCTATTACGGTTCTTTTCAAATTATGGCACCAAATAATCGCAACAGTAGTAGCAAAGCAACAGTACTTCGAAAGAGTTTTAAGACAAGGCTGCAACGACAAGATTATACAGTAAGGGGAAAAAGCCCAAACACCGTAACTGGATTATGGAACTTCTATTTCTGAGTCACTAGCTGCTCGTAAAATCCAAGAATTACTGGGACCGACATCAAACTAACAGTCACTTGGTGAACGCTGATGTCTCAACTGCGGAAGTCAACCTCAACCGATATAATTCACCTACAGCCATGGGTGGCGGAACCTTTTTCAAAGTGGGGGGGCACAAGTGCACGTCAGAAAAATATGAAACATTTCTGTGATTTAAATTGGAACTATGACGTCACAAGCATTAAAATATGACGTCATTACCTATACACAATATGAAGGCCTAATTTGCAAAATTGCACCACTGAGAAAAAACGTATCAGTGAGACACCTGAAATCCAAATAGGCTGTTGCAGCGGCAATCCAGGTCAAAAGCATCACTCGGGCTCATCATACGATTTATTCTGACTGAATAAAACCATTCGATGCTTGCGTCACTGAAATTTCTATTTGCTCTCATTTTGGGGCATTATCGTTGCTCTCTGACGTTAATTACGTAACAATAAATGAGAAGGTCTCATCATAACTTCTCCATTGTTGCGTAACGTACGTCACAGAGTAATGATAACGCCTAAGGCCTGTGCGTACCAGGCTCATTCATATTAGCCGATTTATTGGACAATTTATCGTTCGTTTGAAATTATTCTCGAAATGGTAACTGTCCATTAGATTGGACTTCAAATCCACTGCTTCAGAAAACATTCAGTCCGATATGAATTACGTTTTAAAAATTGCTTAATTGCAGAGGGCAGCTCGGGCTCTAATGGATGAGCCAGAGTAAAGCGCGAGTGAACGAAGTCGAGAGAACGCCTGCTACAAACGATAATGTTTTGTGCAGGTCACCTGCAACATGAACGCGAAAAGCAGGCGCGGATTTACCATTAGGATAAAAAGGCTCAAACCTAGGGCTCCATTTCGGGGGGCCCCAAAATTTTGGGACTAATGACAATTTCCAGCATTTCCGTAAGCATTTATATTTGTATTCTTGTTTTGGTTCAACGCTCGTTTTATTACTATGCCGCTAACAAAAGGTAGAAGAATGAGCGCGAAAGATTGAAGTGAATGACCATGGGCATTCTCTTTTTATGGCGTCGAGAATTGGTTATTGTTACGTATAATATGTGGAGCAAAACGCCTTCACCCATTTTTCAGATTACACGAAGCCAGTGAGGTACTAACTAAATATGTATAATGTGAATGTGGTCAGATAACTTCACCGCTGCCTTTTTCGTTAGTTTCATTGTGACTGTTTTTGTTCCTTGATATCGAGGCAAATCAGAATAAAGTAATATGTTTATGAATTGGAACATCTTGTTCAGTGAATGTAACGAGTACGTGTACAGTGCTAATTTTGTATGACATCAGACGTCGCTAACCTTCCAGAAGGGCCCCCAATTTAGAATAGCCTAAGGCCCCGAAAATGAAAATTCGCCTCTGGCGAAAGGACAAACCTGGAACGAAAATATATGAACAGTGAAGAGGCCCATAGTAAAGAGCCCGAGTTAACAACGTAGTGAAGTGGGACCAGTGGGGTAGCCAAACCAAAAATTTGGGGGCGGCCAAAAATTTGGGGGGGGCAAAATGTTTGATTTTAGGCCAATAACACTATTTTGTCTAGAAAAATGCCTCTCAAAGCACAAAATGATTATATTTTCTAAACCTTTGGGGGGCCATGGCCCCTTTCGCCCCCCTGGCTACGCCTATGAGTGAGACCGTGGGTGGTGGCACAAATATACAAAGCAAG
>JGI24022J15233_10010438_pt1 | contig 10534 bp, 7 predicted proteins | sample Ectturendosymbi2_FD_15233 | JGI IMG/M metagenome (IMG submission 15233)
CCACTAATTGGAGGTTTGGGAATGCTCTAGCCACGGCTCTGTAGAAGATAGACATAAGACATACAAATGATATCATACACTTCGTATTACTAGTTTCGTTAGAATCCCATGAGATGGGACAGAAAAAAGCGTCGCATGGACAAGCATGGGTATATTGATCAAGTCAAATTAAAGTGTGTATCTGGAGTGCAGAAATACACATATTATAGAAGAAATTAAGGAACAAAAATACTTTGCTGCTTTCTTCAATTTCTTACACGGAATTGTGTGTTTTGAGCAATCACACTGAGATTTGCAAGATTGTTTGAAAGATAAAGGTATATATCCCACAATCTTCACGTTGCGTATCATTCCATACAACGGACTTTGCTTGCTGCGCATTTGTTTGACCTTGAGAACCTAACATCATTTCTAGATATCCATATCATTCTTCTTGGAGACCCTGGCACGTAGCACAGCCTCAATAGTCATCACAAGCGTTATCCTTCCACCGAAATCAGTTAACATGTCAAATTTTTACAAAACCATCGAACCATCATTGCAGACCGTCACTGCGGACACAATGCGTAAAGAGTCATTGCAAGAAATGCTTACTTCTGCCCGGCTTCTTTTCAAACATGTCAGGTTGAATGTGGAAATGGAGAACAACATCAACAAGATCTCGACAAACGTGGGACTGCTTCACAAGAGGCTAAAGGAACAAAAGCATCACGTGTTTGCTAGTTGGTTTATGAAAATATGCTGATTGAAAGCTACATTTCCGTAACACAATCAGCAGCAACGCGCAGGACACCACAATCCGCAAAACAAACCGCAAGGAAATGAGCAGAACAAATGAACACATTCTTAGAATACACAGCAATTGAACTGCGTTGGGATAGTTTCTATTAATTTAGTGAGACTTCAGTTATTACCAATTTACATCAGAAAAATCCAAGGCCAAATAACGTCGAGGAAACGCAGAAGTGTGATCAAGCCAAAGGCATGCAGTAAAAAGCAAAAAAAACGTATTTTCAAAAAGTAATGCGTTGGTACTGCTGGGGTGTATTTCGATATCAGCGGTATTCTTTATGAAGACACAAGTGTTTGTAATGATAAGCATTTGAGCGTTTGTAATCGCATTGATCTCGACTGTAGTGCATCGCCAGTTTGGGGCGATGTTGCCAGGACTCTCATTTGTAATTGATACCCTGAATCGACATTGGGTGATGACCTTTCGTGAATTTTTATGGGTCCCGTGGCATGTTTAACTTCATTACTTAATTTACCACTCCACGAAGCCTGGTTGGCCTGACTGCGACTGGTTGTGTGTTTTCGGTTAGGGTTTATTTCAGCCTGATTGCAAGTTGATTATCTTTTAATGGCACCCACACGACCAACAAATGCCAAGGTAGTTCCGCCTTACTTGCGCATGTATTAAATACAAAGACTGATCAAATCAAGCTTGTGTATTGCAAACGAACCAGCACGTTAGGCAAGCGAAAATACGTGGGTTCATCTGTTACGACAACAAAAGGTTCATTTCATATATGTCGTTGTGCATCACAACACCCAAATTTAATATCTACTGCGGAAATTCTGAAGTAACTCGAGAGGTGGAGCGCCGTGAAATTCCACATGTAGCAATAAAAAATATCATTTTACACAAATGTGGTTCTTGATTATAAATCCTTAAAATGGTCTGAAAAAATTGAAATCATCTAAAAATAGTTTTTGCGATTTCCCCCAAAATAATTACATGAAATCACAGTGTAATTTGACTGAAATGATGAGAAAGGATTAGTGAAATATGCTTGCAATGTGGTACTCGTGTAAATTAGCAACTTTTGAACTTTGGCAGGAACCCTGTTTTGTATTCCATTTTGCACCACAACAATCAGCACACTGATCGGTGACATGTCGATGTCGTGCACACCCTTGAGCAGAAAGTTCAAGCAGAAAGCGCGTGTTCACAGTAAGGTTGTGCACTATCCTTTCTTTTCTGAAAAAAATCACATGAAAATGATTAACAGCTTAGAAACAACCGCGCAAAGCACATTCTAAAATAAAATCTCAACTGCTGTCATCGTCAAGTTTTCATTGTGAATTTTGCGTTGCTGTTTTCAATATGACTGCGTAAGAACTTTCACCTTCTTTGTGCCAAAAATTGCCAGGCCAATCGAAACTCAAGTTTCATGTGATTGACTAATCGCTTCTCAGAGTGGTTCAATCATTCAAGCGTCTACACACATTCTTACAGTAGTGTTAAATTCGAGCGGTTTTTCTCACCTCCCTTCTCACAGTGTTTGCAAGAAAATCTGCAGGAACATGCTGAAGTCTGACGTGCTTAAACAGCGATGGAAACAAAGGTGCTCTTTATGTTTGGTTCTTGTCCACCTAACGAATCAGTGCGTTGAAAACAACGTCCTCTGATTCAACCTGCGCAATGTGAGAACAGTTAAATAGAACAAGTTTCCATGAGTCCGATCCGCGAAGATTAGCGTTTGAAGCGGAATAAAAACGCGCAGGTATACCCAAACCGTATTCTTGTTTTTGCACTATGACCGCAAAATATGAAATTCTAAAAGTAAAATTGTGCTAACCGAGTTAAGAAAAACGCTTTGAAAATAGAGGCATTTTAGCATGAAAGAAAACAGAGGTATATACAATATAGCTTCGTAGTTTACGTAATTTGAAGACTTCAGATTAATGCAACGCAATCAACCAAACAACTTTTGCGCTATCCAGCTACCTTTAAATTCACTCAAGAAGAAAAAGACAAGTTCGCAAAACTAGGTCTTTGTCAGGCCAAGGGGAAAATGTACCTAAAAAATTCGGTAACTTGCGTGGTGTAAAAACGTGGTTCAAAACTAGTATCACTTCACTGAATAAACCCTCCACGGTAATCCAACAGGTCGATAAAACGAATTACTGGTTCATGATCTTTTGGGTCAAGCCGGATCAAACCTCCACAGGCAATTGACAAACCGAGAGCAGTTGCCACCAGCAAATATATTTTATTAATATCCTGCAATGGATTTCAACATATCTTTTGCAGACTGTTCTCGACCACACTGTGTTGATTATTATCAATGGTTTGTTTGTTCTATGTTGCTCCAGTGTACGCGCGACAGCTGGACCAAGCGGCATCTCAGAGAGTCATTCATTCTGGCGTCAGCATGCTGATGCTCAATCGCCATAAATGAAGCCTGCTGCCAGAAAATGTATAAAAAGGCTAAAACTTTATTATTATAACTATCTGCACATGCAACAAAAACACAGTGCACCCAACATTGCGTAGTTTTCAAAATGTTTGGAATATTGTCATCAGAACCAAGTAATTACTAAACGTTTTGCTATGAACTAATTCGTAATTCTTGAGGGTTTTCCAATGCAACCTTAGCCACAAGAGATAAAATTCTGCCTTGAAACACTATCTTCAACATTCAAACCGTAATAAACCTTTGCGCTCAACCTTGGTGATTTTTCAAACGATCAATTCTTCAGAACTGCACACAATACTAACTCTGAGTTCATCAGATGATAGAAGCAGGGAGACATCAGATTCATTCAAATCGCAAAACCTTTCTTGAGAAAGCACTTCTTCAAAGTTTTCAAAGATGCACTTTTCAGCTTTCTGTCAAAGCGTCTCCAATGAAAACAACTTGCTCACTTCTCTTAAGTACAAGCATGTAGATGGATTGACGCTCTCCATCAGATAACTGCTGACAACTTCCAACAAATCTACAGATTCGCAGCGGAATAATTGTTACATATAGAATTTCTTTCAAATCTATGTGCCAATAACAGCATGGTTTTAAGTCAAACTTAAATAACCCATATATTGCAATCAACTTCCTTTCCCATTTACATGTTTAAAAATTCATCAGGGTTTTGAAAAAATGACTAAATAAATTTCTGTAGGTGTATTTCTTCAACGTGTCAACAACAAAATTGTGATAGCTGTATAAAAAACGATTGTGTTATCAGAAATTCTTCAAAAACAAAAACTTATCAATATCATTCTAAAATAGTTTGCTAAACAAAAATATTTCAGAATAAACATGAAAATCTGTGCTAAGTCCATTTCTTGTATAGATTAGGCTAAAACCAAAAATCACAATTGTGACTTCGCAATTTTCAGCATGGAGTAAATTAAAGTTTTGGTCACGTAAACATTGAAAAATTTGTTGCAAATAAGAGAAAACATTTTGTTCAAAAAATGACCTTTGGGATGTGAACAAAGTGAATGCAGTTATGTAAATGCTACTTACACATTTAAAACAATATTCGTTGGGGATTTAAAAAATAATTATGAAAACAAATTCTGCAAGTGTGCTTATTGATTAGTCAACAAAATAATTGAAGTTGCTCTAGAAAATATGATTGTTTCACAAGAATAGAATAACTGGTTAAAAAACAAATCAAGAAGAAACTTCATTACAAGATTCTAGACAGTTTTTGAATGGTATTTGAGAGGAGATTAAGTACTTCGGCAAAAAATTATGCTCAGCTCTTTTTTAATGAAGAACAAATAAACCGCAGAATAATCACAAGTATACTACATCACAAGTATACAAGTCTCAGTGTGAGATTGATAAAGGTAAATGAAATTCCTCATAACCAGAACGTTTGAAAAAAATTAGCTCCAAGGGGTTTCAAAAGAGTTACTTTGGATCTGAATGAAGTGAAGGTTATATGAGCTAAAATTCGCAAAAACAACAAAGGCTAATAGCACTGGCCATAAAGTTATTATGGCCAATTTCCTTTAGATATAAAGTTCAATTTTTTTTACCAGTCAATAGCATTAAAGAAGCAGCTTGCAATACATCACAGACATTTTCTTCGGACAAAGTAATTTTTTCTGTGTACATGTAGTTTAGAACTTCCTCCAGTGCACTTGGAGTCACTCCAAAAAGTTTGACATCTTTGAAATATTGTTCTTTCATCTGCAAAACACAACCATGGCAAATATTCTGCACATGATCCAGATTCAGGACAAAGAATGTAAAAACTTGGTGGACATGCAAATGACTGAAAAAAGACTTGACAAAACTACTTGACCTACAAGAATAAAGCACTAGCTCGAATGTTGCTAATAATGTAAGTTTACTAGAAGTAAATTGATTGTCCGTTTGCACATGATATGAGGAAGAAAGAGTTGTATGTGGCACTGAACACAAAAAAGTGTTGAAGCACCGAAGTTGTAAGACTTTGTAAGAATGCATGTCTCAATTCTGTGTGCATACATTTGCTTTTATACAGGAAGGGTTTTGAAAATGTCTATTTCTACTGCCAGTCACTGTCAAGGTGTACTCAGTACTCACAGCATATTCATTATTTGCACCATGAAACATGTAATGTCATGTACAATGTACAGTACATGCACCATGAACATAATATTCAGACAAACAGACAATATTCTGATGTGGCAGAAGCAAAGCGTGTTTGCAGACACCAACAGCCCAACCCACCACCACCAACAAGGCATCAGGGATCTGCCTGTAAGGTATGTGGCCATGCTTGTGCCTCAGCTATCAGGCTGAGGAGTCACACGTGCCGACACAAAGGAATGCAATGAGCAGCATCATTGTCGATCGAACAGACAAAAAATAAGAGAGATTCAGAGAATCTATGTACAGTATATGAGAAATATGTTTAGCTCCAACATTATTGTGTACCAGCTGAATCATACAGTTGGTGAGCATACACCATCAAAGCTGGTAGGCAAGATTTGATTCCCTGTCAGATCATACCAAAAACTCCAAAAACGGTACTTGCAGTCTGTCCAGTCTCATGCTCGGCACGGATGGAGGAAATGCAATGAAACGGTTCATTTATGACGCTGACATTAACTCACCACCAATGCAGCATTCCGTGCAAAGGCAACCTTGTGGCCCATGGTGAAAGCCAACAGGGATGGGCACCACAGACCACTTGTGACAATCCGAAAGGTGTACCAAAAATGAGTACAATGAAACTGAACTGATTCTTATATATTTAAAGCTATAGTGTTGACTGCAACATGCAGATAAAAAGAATGAACATGAAAAACGTTTCCAAAGCACAATAATATTTATAGATATTACTAAAAATTCATGTGTTTACACTATTGTTGTGAAATCTATTCATCATACAATTTAGGTAGAAGTTCTTTAGGAGATAGGTTGGTGCAAATTTTTCAAAAAAAAGCAGCCCAGCTACTCAAGTTTATCTTCTGCCTGATAGCTATCCCCAAGAAGCACAGGAATTTATTATCTAGTTCACAGTTTACAAAAATAACAAATGCACGTTTATGTAAAAAAAACAGAATGCCATTAGAACAAGAGAAAACAGAACCAAGCCAACTAAAAATCAATGTATGAAAATAGATGATGTTTTATACAAGAACAATATGTATTCATACAAAATGAAATGATTACCAGGATTACAATATTTGAAAGTGATAAAATCAAAGTTTTCAATAAAACTTTCAGCAATATCTTTCTCATTCTTTCTTCCATGGAAATTTCTTGGACTTTCGCATCAATATTCAATGTTTTTTTCTAGCAAGACATAATATTTCCTATACAAAACTTTTCAACATCACTGTTTTATGAAGTAAAAATGTTCAAAGCCTTAGGATTTTTAAATTGATTGAAAATATTAAGCTCCTAAGACCATGCAGTAAAAAGTATTACTTGCAGTCATATATTTCCATTTCATGTTTCACCACAATCAGCAATTAATCATAACTTACACTGGACTGGAACATCTTACGAAAATATTCACTACATGCTGACAACACATTTCGGTGAGCAGGAAAGCTCTTATTTTCCACTTTCAGTACAACATCACAAAAAAGTTCATTCTCTCTTTGTCTGAAACAAATATTGGCAATTTCACTATATGGCTACTGTACAGAATGTTGCAATATGCAAAGCATTCGAAAATAATTTTGTGAAATTCATTTTATTCACTTTTTTACAGTAATGTGTCTGGACAAATGATATTGCTAACCAACCCACACATGTAAGAAGCACTTTACCAATTATTAAAATTCACTCCGTAGGATGTTTTCTGTTTAATGTAAAGGCATAAAAGTTAAATAATCATTATACCTATGGAAAAATGTATGTGAATGTTTCAGTATGGTCAATAAAAATTAATTTAAAAATGAAAGGTCCTAAGAAAGGGTTTGACTTTCTACTACACCATCAAGTATAACATACCTAATGGTACATCAAAACACTTGGGAACACTTATGTTTACTTAAATTTATCTTTACTGGAAATATAATTAACGAAGTCTAATTATTTTTCACCATATAGGTAACAAAAATGTCCAAGAGTTTAATCACCAAAAACATCAGAATTGTCTGACTAATTTTGAAAAAAATGGTGTTTTGATCAAAAACAAACACTTTGTGAAGCAGTACATCTTCAAAAAATCTGAGATGAACGGGAACTTTTGAACTTCTTTACCTTGGAGAGATAAAATTCACATTAAAGCCAAAAATTCTATATGCAACTACAAGTTGCCAGGCTCATACAAATTTTCAGCTTTCTCCAAGGAATGTGAAAATATATATGATGCCAAAGTTTACATTGCTTAATGTTGCCACTTGATTCTAAATTGCCAAGTTCAAAATATTTAAAAGATTTCCTACAGTGCATGATAGCAAGCACAAATTTCTTGCAAGTTTTACAAATATTTTAACAAAACATATCACTGGTATTTGCATTCTACTACAATACAAACGCCTTGGTTTTGATTTTTGTCTGCATTTACATTTGCCTTGAATGTAAGTTTTTACATCTGTAATAAATTTTGCTGATTTTTGAAATTTCTTGGATTACAATCGAAAATCCACAAAATCTTTTTTTTCATAAAACATTATGAATGACCCTTAAAATCCTTATCAAGGAGTCTTTTTCCATGGTATGAGAGTTGCATATGAAAACTGAACAGCAAACCTAAGTTTTGAAAAGCAGTATATAAAATCCACTAGCTAAGTGGCAGGGCTATGGAGTGGGAGTTAAAAGAGCCAAAGGAATTTAGAACAGAATCTGAAATTGTCCTGCATCCAACTCCAACACATTTTAGATTGCTTTGCAAGTTTGTAATATAGACAAAACCACTTGATTGCATATCGAATATGTCACTGTACATTTGTATCTGATTATCCGATATGTGTTTAAACCAGTACTTTCCAAAATGTATCAATTCCCGATAAGATAACCCTTTACACAAACCAAATACTGCACTCACACAAATCTACCAGTCAACCGCCACCCATTAATATAGGCTTACCTGCCATAAACAAAGTGAATTTTGCATGTAAAGTCACTGATGCCAATTTTGCAAATGCTGCATCACTGCACACAATGCTCATAACTCCTTGCAGATGCATTTACACATATATTGATTGAATTTGCACAAGGCTTTCTAAAATTCTAGCATCTTGGTATTGAAAGAGAATGTAAGCTTGCAACGCCCTAAAATCTCAAGAAGATGCACCAGGATGTCTTACGCCCCTCTGAGTAACCTTTTGTTGAAGCGATTTGGTCCAGAAAAAGTTTGATTGTGAACATATGCTGTAGTTGTGAATGTGTATCAGTTAACTTAGATGCAAAATGTATTATGATTTTCTAAAATAAAACAGCAACTTACTTTAAGACATTTCCTTGATGAATTAAGATGTTTGTGATGATTTTCAAAAAGCTTTTTTTTATCTCTTATATTGATGAAACTTGCAATTACGATGTGTTCAATTTAACTGCAACAATTTGTTATTTGACATTTGATCGCATATAATTCACTGTTTAAAACCTTACCATTTTGCTTACAGGTTTGTTAGAGATTTTGAATTGACCACCACTTGAACTAACACGATTGTAAAATTATTACAAGGCTTTAGTCATTAGTCAACACTACCGTGTGTGAGAATTGTGAAAGATTGAATCAATGACTATCACTGAACGATAGGGATGCAGATAATGCAATAATAAATCCTATGGATTCAAATCATTTAGTATTCGAATACAAAATTCATTTTTTTCGAATATTTAGATTCGAAATAAATTTTGATTAAATAAATGTGAAAAATTGCATAGTCGGCAAAACAAATGGTTTCAATCAGTTTTGCAATGTCAGTGTTTGCGCTCCTGACTAAGAGAAAGAAACACTCAACAAGCTCACTGAACTGCATAGTGACGTAACAAGCTAATTAACAGACTGCGTGATCATTGATTAGCATTCCAAACCTCTGTGCGATCAGCTCATTTTCCTCCTAACAAATTATTCCAGAATAGAATTCGATATTCTGGATTCAAAAAAAAGATTTCAGAGTCACTAAATGTTCCATAATGCACATCCCTACTGACTGATTGAACAAAAAATTTAGTGTCCATTGTTTCGTCATACATTTGCGACTAATGCCTAGCATGGTTGGAAATGTGATGAGTGACAGCATGGCAGAAGAGAGCAATTACTGGTAGCGGGTTTCATATATTAATTGCTGCCATTCCTAGTGAAAAGAAAAGTATAATTTCAGTTCTGAACGTGTTAAGATATTCCTCTCTTAAATGCATGAACTTATGTTTCATTACAAAATTAGCCACCATGTGTTTGCCTCCACCAAACCTTAGATTTATTTTCATAAAAATCATCATGCAGATCAAAATGTCTTTTGAACGTATAAAATACACAAATGTATATAGATAATCACCAATGTCAATGTGTTATTCTCCTTGCAATACTGAATGATTGTTGAAAATTTACAATTCCATTAAAAACTGCAGTGGAATGAATAAAGTTATATCATTTTAGAGTGGCATAAAAGTGGAGTTATTATTAAATTTAGAAGAGTCAGTGTTGAAGTCATGTGACCAAATAAAGAAAATCGAAATAAAAAGTTTTTAGTATTGACTCCACAGCCCTGCTAAGCTGTCCAGTGGGTTCAGCATTCGCCACGCAAGCTAGGAGGCTGAGTTCGATTTTCGATTGGTCATATTAAAGACTTGAAAAATCATACTTGCAGCCTGTGCAAACATATGCTTAGCATAAATGGACAGGTGTACGAAAAGCTTCATCTCCAGTTTAGCCATTGGCTTGCTGCTAGTGTTGCATTTATTATAGAGGTAGCTGTGTGGCCCCCAGCTCATAGCAAGTCAAAATGGGTACCGCAGACAAATTGTGACAAGATGATGGGCAATATAATGAATTTTTTCCTATCTATTTTATATGAAATCCTAAAAACTTTTCACAGCTTACGTCTTTGTTGTTTTTGGCATGATCAGATCTATTTATACACCAAGCTTAGAAAAATCAATGGGCACTGAGATAATTCAGCAAAATCAAAGCTTTGTGGCAATAGTGTACAAATAAAACTGCATTTACACAAGGTTTGTGTCATCACTTTTGATTGTGCAATATGCGTGGTTTATTTTATATTGAGCAAACTGAATTTAACACGTATAGAGCCGGCCTACGGTATATTCGTACTTCGATTTCAGCCTAAAAAACAGCAGTTTTCAGTTGCCTTACCAACGCCCTAGCTCCTCCGCCAATTGCG
>JGI24022J15233_10010441_pt1 | contig 10533 bp, 5 predicted proteins | sample Ectturendosymbi2_FD_15233 | JGI IMG/M metagenome (IMG submission 15233)
AGTGCAATCTACTAGACTGGCCGATCCGTTTGAGCTGTTGAACAGCTCTCTAGCGCAATCGGCAGAGGAGCTAGGGCATTGGTAAGGCAACCGAAAACTGCTGTTTTTTTTGCAAAAATTGCCAAAACCACCCAGACGCCAAAGAGTTAAGGATCGTTAACCACATGCAAAACCACTGAAAGTAAAATACCTTCTTTGCATCAATAAAAGACTTACCACTACACCTTTGTTCAAACAAGTACATTAAATGTATGCAAAGGTTTTTTGCTAGACAGTGCTCTAGGCTGGTGCAATTCAGCTGAATACATGGTACACCAATCTAATGTGGGTACTGAACCATTCGTAGTTAAAATTACCTCCTTAATAGGCCTGTCCACAGTTACCACCACTCTGTACCACACATCATGCATAAATGGCTATAATTTGGAAGTATCATTGGTAATTAATAGTCAACAAGATGAAGACTTTACTGCCATTTATACTCATCCCAAATTGAAATTGGAAGCTTTTTTGAAAAGTACAGTACTTACATATGACAGGCAAAAATTTGGCATGCAACAGCAAAAAGTTGCATCCATACACACACTGCTTCTCATGCTCCATGTATTAGATATGACTTGTTACCTTGGCTACCAAGACAATTTATTCAAAACCACCGCATGCAAAAAATATTTTTGTAATGCAATATCTCTCCATGCAGAAAAATGTTGCTGAAAAACTTGTACTTAAAGAAAGGCAAACCCATTTCCACTTCGCCTTTTTGTCTGATCATGAAACAAGAGAAGCATGGAAATTTTTCTTTTATTTAGACTTGTGACCTGGCTGAACTATTGGTTAAGTAGATTATGGGAGCTTAATTGTTATCAAGAATAGTCAAAGACATTTTTGCAACATTCACACTAGTCTCCTAGTTCTTTCCCAACCAATACTGTAGGCAGTTTTGACATAATTAAATAGGATCATGATTAATATGACTGCAATAGACTAGTAAATGATTTCATCAACTAACAGATTTTATTGTTTAAGTCAGCTGTACCCAAAGTCCAGCACGTGGGCCAAATCCAGCCCACGAAGGGTTCCAATCCGGCCCGCACCCTTTCCTTGGATGTTTAGCACAGTGTTTCTCCAAGTTTCATGAGCCATGACCCCCTTCTAGTTTAACTGGCAAATACTTAGTACATCATGACACTTGGGTTATGCAATATCACAGCAAAGCTACCTTGTGAAGGCTCCGTGGCCATGTTTGATAAACCCTGGTTTAGTATTTTAGCAATTTCGTGTAAACAAATTTATGCAAGGGGTAATTGCATAAAAAGCAAAAATTATTTGCTGTAATTGAGAATTTTATCCAGATAAAGTTTAGAAACCAAAACGAACCAAGCTTTCCGCTTTGATCAAAAGTTAACTACAAAAATTTGTCTTCACTTGCAATGTGTGAAATAAAAGTGATTAATTTCAGACCTAGGCCATTCATTTGTAATGTTATACTTTGCGAACAACACAGACAAGTAAACGTAAAAACACAGACTATTGTTATGTCATAGCTGTTTTCTCCGTTCACTGTTTCTGCACACAAGCACCCTCCTACTATTGTAGGCTACAATATGTGATTACTGTTTGGCGCCTAGACTTTTTTTCGTTACAAACACGAAGACTTGCCAATTCTTTTGAGGGTTTAAACAGCTCTCTAGCACAATTGTCAGCGGAGATATTCCCGTGCAAAAACACGTCCAAACTGGTGGATTTTAGCTTTAGACTACCAGAACGGAAGGTGTTAAAGATCTAGCATCATATAAAGAACGCTTTCTTTTAAGGAACAGTTTGTGTTGCTTAGTGTTCGCAGTTACCCATAATCACAACTGCTTTGCACGTCATTGCTCAATCGACGAGTGATAATTAATGGATAATGGTGAAAGAGTATGCATATAAGAAAAGATATCAATCTATCTGACATGCAATGGAAGCAATGAAGAACCAGAAAATATTCAATCTCCCTTTTCAAGTGGCAAAAAAAATTCAAGCAGATATCAAACCTGGATTGTTCTTAAATGAGTGGAAAAGGTTAGAACATTCCTTATCTCAAACACGTGGTTTGCTTGCAAAAACAATGCATGACTCAATGAAACAAAGGTAAGTGCAATTGTTTAATAATAAAAGTCTACTGGCCAGACCCTATGAACAAAGGGCTGTTATCTAAAACACAGCAAGATGAAGCACAATCAGAGCTTTGTCACCTTGCTGTGATGATTTTGGGTTTGAACACTATTGCATCTTCTCAAGATGCAGACACCAATTCGACTACAACAGATTCAGAAGGTATGTGCGATGAAGCTGATTTTGATAAGCTTATGAATCAACAAGACCATGAAGCAAGGTCAAAGTGACGTAAGCTAGAGGAAACAGTCACCACTTCAGCTACAGTGCATAAAAGCTTATCAAGTTTCAAGGCTGACTTCTGTGACGCATTAAAGCAAGTTGAACAAACAGATGGAAAATCTAAGTTTGAATTTTAGGAAACCATAAAGCAATATCCTGAAATAGGTAAAGAGTCTGCAGAGGTGGTAGCAACACTTTCCCAACACAAGTGAGCATTGAACGTCAGTTTTCAGCACTAAGGCTCATCAGGAAGCAATGAACGAAAAACTCACAGAAGCCATCCTGTTCTAGAGAGCAAACTATTAAATGTACACTTAAGATGTAAGGTCATTAATGAGCTAGATATTAAATGAGACATTGAACGTAATGCTGAAAAGGAGTAAGAAAATGATGTCCAAATGTGTAATGAGTTCCTTTCACAGTAATTGCTGAGATGAGAATTTGTTCTTGTGTTACCACCGTGCTGTTTGGTGGTGAAATGGACCACGAACTTTACTGCAGGTAAATTTGACAGTTTTTGTGTGTTTCCTGTTTGCTCGGACGATTTACTGAGTAGTTTTTCAGTTGTAGTTCATTCTGTATACTTTTTTTGCATAGTCAAAAAACCAACGATAGCTGCAAACAACCATACTATCCATAAGTTAATGTGAATGAATTTGTTGCTTTAGTCAGTGAAACAATCTAAGTAGTAAGCAGTAGGCACAATGCTGAGTTGTCACTTTAGCGGCACTGTCATCATGGTAGTGCAGAAGACATGTCTACATCTGTTGTGCAAATGGTTTGCAGATGGGCTCTCACCTTGCAAGGTTCCCATACCACACGTTTTCAAAAACCATTTTCCATACTTTTTCAATACCAAATTCAAAGACTTTAATACCAACCTTTACCTTCATTTTTGAAAATTTTATTCATGGAACACAGTGCAAAAGCATCTGCAAAACTGTTAACAGTGGTAAAGAACAAAATTTGAATAAACAAATAGCTGAACTTAAAATTTCTATACTTCTGAATACTTTATGTACATTTTGGTCAAAGTCAATACTTTTTCAAGATCTTGAAAACCAATTTCATAATTCAATACTTTTTCAATACCACGTTGGAACCCTGACCTTGGCTCCCAGTCCTTTCGGTTTGGTAGTAATTTTGTGTTCAGATTAACTTTTGTTTTTAGATTTACAGTTTAGGGTTTAGGATCTAAGTTAAAGGTTTAGGATTTGGGTTGAGGTCTGCTACATTTCTACCAAGGCTAGTACAGTCTACTGCACATTCATTGTGTGCTACTATGATATTACAGGCAACAGATGAATAATTTTTCAAATATGAAAGTCCATTGGCAGACTTGTAGCCACTGCCATTAATATTACAACCTAAAAGAAATCTTATGAATTTTTTTATTTTTTATGTTTTGTTTTGTGTTCAGAAAATTTTAAAATGATCATATATTGAATAATTCTGTAGTTAGCTAATCATTCTTGTTATATACCACGTACAAACGTTTCTTGAATGAAGTTCGTATTATTGTTTAATTTATCCACATTATAAAAATAGTAGCTACTCACAACAAACAGTGGTTTTTAATGATTAGTAAACATTCTTGAATGCAATGCTTAATTCAAAGCCTTAACTCATGTATCTAACAACAATAACAAAATGCTTGTTTCTAAAATAATTTTAGTTTGCTTCTTTCCCATTGTTAACAGCTAAAATTCATTCACGTTATGTTAAAGCGTCAGGAGTTAGAAATTTTGGAAAGGTCGAGTCAGAGTCGGAAAAATTTAAAAAGGTAAGATTCAGACATTTCACCTATGACTCTGCAACCTTGGTGAAAAGCCTCTAGCCTACTAAGTGGAAGGCTGAAGCTCAAGCTTTAGTGCTTTTAGTTTTGCGTTATTTCCCCAAACAAGAGAAAAAGTGCAGATAGAATGACAATTTTTCAGTCAAGGTTAATGTTACAGTAACCTCGCATATGAATGCTGTGTATGTCAAAGGTTATATGTGTGCACGGTACAATGCAAAGAACTTATGTCCATCAGTACAGATATCATATAAACAGATTTGTGATGATGTAACGTGAGTGGAAAAAATACTTGTTACGCAACAGACAAAGGTAAAAATACAATTGAAAACATATTGTCATTGCAATTCAATATGAACTTCCAAAAAAAACCATAACGACTAAGGCAACCAAAGTTTTACCTAAAAACCTAAAATTTTGACATTATTTTGACCTACAAATTTTCTGCGTTTACAACTGCAAAATAATTTAGCCTTAGGTGTTGAGGTTAACCCAGAAGCATATCTATGCACTCTGCTCTGAAAATTTAAAAATTTGGTTGTTTAACTTTGGGGATGATATGCTGATAAGTACATCAATAACCACAGTAGAGTCAAACCTGAGGACATCATAAAGCTGAAACACTATATGCATATTGGATTGAGCAATTACCAAAACAAGTACTGTAAGACCATATATTTTACATTTTTTATTTTCACAATTGTTGAAGCTTATTTTGGATCCCACTGCATTGGAGGTTGTTACCAAGAATGGAATAACATTGGCATGAGAACAATGGTAGCTGATATTAAGCATAGGTAACTGTTTTGCTGTAATTGCTCACCGCAAAATATCAGTTTTCATGACTCTGGTTATGTTATTTTATATCTGTTACTAAGATCTGCTCTTGACAGATATCCGTCTTTTACAAAGCACCTGTGTAAGCTATAAAAAATTTCTGCACGCCATTTAAATTCACAGAAAACTTTGCATACCTGACTGGTCTGGAGTCAGGGTTCAGAATTAGGATTTGAAGATTAGGGTTTAGTTAGGTCACATGAGAAGGACGATGGCAAGCATTATCATCCATGTCACATGACAAATTCTTCAACCAATTGGGTTTGGCTAATGGCAAACTAATACCTCAATCAGTGCTTTTGCCGTTGATGGCAAAATAAACATTGCCGAATGAAAAAACAGCTTGGAAACTACAGTAATTCAGGTCAACTGATGTACATCCCTTACAAACACATAATCACATCATTTTTTATTAGTTTCAGCAATTCAGGCATTCAAAAATTTTACTCTCGACAGCAATCAAAAGTAGGCTATTTTATTGCATAGCCTGCAAGGTACCAAACTAGAAAGACAAAATTATTATCTAATTAATATGTCAGGTAACAGTACAGCCACTGTGCCAAGGCCTAAGCCCCAAGAAAACAGCCGGGGAAGGAACAAGTAGTCTTGCCATGCTCGATGCTGTTGTTACAGATAAGTACTAGGGTCGGTCCACCAGTATACAGATGTAAACACAAAAATTTCACTGAATTAGCTATTTATCAATAAATACATTAGGTAAATTTTTCCAATTCTTATGGCACTTCTCAAAAACCATCCTCTATCATATGAATCATTCACTATCCGATTCATTTGACATAACACCAGTTCCACGCCCCAATCAAACCCATGTTTCGGCTCAATATGCGGATGAGAGTGCCAGTAAAGTAAGCGGATGGGGCAAATGACGTAAAAAAAACTGATCATTTTCATTGATAACAACAGGACTGAAATGGCAAAAATATTTGTTTCCAGCTTTTTTTTAAGTAAAAATTATGATAACCACTCATATAATTCATTAAAATTTATAGCATGTTGGCTTATTAGTAGATACGATACACCGTTCACATAGATCTGTATGATGTCACACGAGCGCCGAACCTTCGTCCGCTTTCTAGCGCCAAACGCGCACGAGGACTGTCTCTCATAAATCTAAAAAAAATAGGGAAAGAATAAAGGTACATTCATAGAAGTTGGCCAGCTGTTAAAAGATAGTTGCACGAGCAAGTACGCGAAAATCCGGAGCTCTAAGAGCAAGTTTGAGCAGTGTTTGTGTGGGCAAGCGGAAATTTGTTTTTCAGGTCAAACACTACGAAGGCAAATAGTTGGTGCAAGAAAAGCGCATGGTGAACAGTCAGATTCGGTTGAATTTGCTTGAAATTTAGTAAAAGCATCTAAGGAAGCTTAAGGAATATAACTATTACTAAAAACAATTTTTTCCTTTTCTATTTTTTCCATAAAAGGTGTTTGTTTATCGTATTTCCCCATACTAGGGCAATCCGCATACTGGTGGTCTGACCCTAGATTTCATGATAAGAAAACACTAGATTCACAAAAAAACACTAGATTACAAAAGCAAACTTTAACTTACACACAGTGAAAATGTCCAGAAAATGCATTGCAATGCCAACTATAAACATTAATTCAAATTGTGCAACTCATTGTAAACCACAGACAAAGAAAACGGGAGATAGCAGCTGAGCTTGGCTTGTGTTTATTTGTACAGGTCACTGAAACTTTTGACAGATGACCAAGTGACTTCACAGTGCTTTAACTCAAAACAGTGTCTTGTGTAATTTAAGATTTAATTAGGTAGAACTTTTAGCAAATTACAATTGAACTAAATCAAAAGGTCTCAACTACTACAGTTACAAAACAATAACACAAAACTGTGACATAATTACATTCAGGTCACTCATAAAAAAACATAATTTAGCCGTAAAAAAACACTAGAACACAGTAGATGAAATGAAAAAACAAAAAATCTAGCTAGTGGAAAAATCAAAAGGTTGCCTGTAAAAGGCGAAGCTCCGCAAATAGCGGAGTCTGGTTGCAGAGGTTTGATGACGTAACCGGAATGGAAGAGAGAGAGTTGCATAGCGAAAGGAATAAACAGAAAAAAAGCAAAGGAAAAATATTTTGTTAGTGCAAATTCATATGCGCTTCCCCCAAACATCTAATGCATGGATGTTTGTGATGTTTAAAATTTTATTCATTCACAACTGTTGACACCTATTTTTTGTTGTCCCCGAACCATTGTGAAACTCAGATAAACAAAAATTATCAAACTCAAGAATAGACTTCTTTTACCATAGTGCAAAATCACTTTTTGCAATAAAATTATTTTTACTACCGTTTAGTTCTTATTGCTCAACACAAAATATCGGGTTTAGCGACTTCGGTTGCGTCATCAAACCTCCGCAACCAAGCTCCGCTGTTCACGAAGCTCCGCGTTTTACAGGGTAGCAAATCAAAAACACTAGGTAGGCTACTCGTAGGAATAGCAACACCTGGGAACAAGCAACTCTTTCGAAACAACCTCGGCTGGACATGCAAACAATATGATGAACTGTGCTAAATGTTAAGGCGGTAGGCAACACTGTACGAACGTTTAATCATCAAGATTCAAGAAAAGGGACTAGAGATCGATAAAAGTCACACAAATTCCGTTGCATTGACGACATCCTTCATCACATAAGAAAATAGACTGACATCGCTGATTCGTTCACTGGTCACAGTCAAGGTACAAAATTCAAACAAAATCAAACACGCTACAGGTTGCAACCCAACGGACTTGCGAAATACAACAGAATCAACCGCGTTTCAGACAGTAGCTGTGTGGCAGAGATATTCGGAGTTACTTTTTCAGACTCCGACTCCGCTCCTGTTCCAAAATTTTTGAAACCGGATTCGAACATTTTTCAAAATTGAGAATCCGACTCAGCGACATCGGAACGTCGGTAGGTCAGGGGGGCAGTAACAAAATTGAAGGCAATGGAAAGTTATGAAAAACAAAAAAATCGTTACCAATTATGCTTTCTACTGTTCAACAACCATGTTGTCCTCGACAATAATAAAAGAAACCATATAACATGTGTTTCAATTCGATCTTGATATACTATAAAATTACCTATGGTGCTGTTATGAAAACTACACCTTTGCACGCGATGCCCTCTTTTGAAAGGTCAGGGGGGCAATGTCACCGCTCTGCTTCTTCCCTGCTTGCCGTTATCACCAGTCATTGTCTAGGTGCATTCCCTGCCAAGATGTGTCCGTTCAAGAGCCACATGCGGCAAACCGCCTAATATTGTAACTTGAAGTGATCATTTGAAGATTTGTTGCCATGTTATTGTTACACAATAAAAACCAACAGTAAAACAATCCACTTGCAAGTTTGGCAACTAGCTGCCCTTGCAGGAAAAGGAGCGGACATGAGTGAACTGCAAGCTCGCCACTGCATGACAACAGAACAGTGAACCTGGCTCTTGTGCACAGGGCCTACAAGAGGGGGGTACAAGAGGTACATCATGCCCGGCCCCGGGGGATGAATATGCTCATGCTAAGTTTTTCTGTAATCAAGTCCAAAATAGATGGTCGCATTCTTTGAATGCAGCGCTGGTAGCTATATTTGAAAATCTTAGCATGATAGCTGTTTTATCAATGTTTTGATTACTATACAAACAAGCTATACGAATTTCGACGAGGACCCAAGCTAGGGGGCCCGATATCGGTCTTCGTACCCAGAGGCGTAACTAGGTGGGCACAATTATCCGGGCGCCAAATCAATATGGGGGTGTCGGATGACTACGGGGGGTGCCAATAAGTCCCAACAATGTCACATTCATCCTACTCTTTTCAATACAGTATATTTGCTTCCGAAAGACCTCAGGTTCGAATATGGGGGCTCGAAACTTGCTTCTTGCCCCGGGCGCCATCTAACATTGTTACGCCCTTGTTCGTCCCCCCTGGTAAAATATCTCTCCGAGGTCTCGCTTTGTGCAGTGTGAGTTGCCACACTGGCTAATAAACTGCTATTGCAAGAAATAAATCAATTAATCGGAATTGAGCTGCTGACGTCAAGATTTCTAGAAAATTTGGTTCTTAGTTCCAATTTCCAGGGAGGGGAAAAAGTCTTTTTGAAGAACCTGCGGACACCCATGTCTTTGGCGTACCACGTGTTCAAAGCTGTTTGCTTGAGTTCAGTGCAAAAGCGCACCAATAGTAGTCATTCGTTTCGCATTTACATGTTCGATAACAATGTTGATCTGTAACATAAATTACAGACAATCGTTCTGAATGTTGGGCGTACGAATAGTTGCAACAAATTTCTTTGAAGGCGATCGTGATAAACCATGAAATTACTTATGATACTGTTATGTAAGGCCACCTATGCCCCCGTTGCCCCCCCTTTTAGAGAGCAGGGGGACAATGCCCCCGTAATACAGCCACGTTCTGGCGTCCTTGATCGGACTGTTGTTCAGACTCCGGCTACAATCTTCGATCCAGCCGTAATTTAGTCATGTTTTCACTTGAGAAATGTCCATACAGACTCCTGCTACTACTGAAATTGAAAAGTTACTCCGAATCCGGGTCCGGCTTTTCACAAATTTTTGACTACGGAAGGATCCGGGTCCGAAAGAAAAACGCAGAATCCTTCCGCAGTCGACTCCGGCACTCCGGATCTAGGGTGGCCGGAGTCACTTTTTCCGGAAAATTTTTGAAATTTGAGAATTCGACTCCAGTTCAGTCTTCGGCAGGGATGAGCACGGACAGTATTGCATGGGACTGGATCAGGACTGAAGCCAATTTTTGCCGGATCAGGACTGGATCGGACTGTAAGTTTTTGAAATTTGGCGGATCAGGACTCGATTGCACTGAGAAAATTTTGTTGTTGTAATGTGGTTATTTTGAACATATCGAAAATTTCAGTTGTCATTAGATTTTACAGATTTGCTAAATGGGAGTGTGTATTTTGCCATCCACGGCAAAAGCTCTGCTGAGACTGTTTTGCAATTTGAACTGCATCCACCGTTGTCCACACAAAGCTGAGTTCTTTCTTATAGCATCGTGAACATAGTTGAGGAATGGTTTGTGTCTATGCCTGCTGTGCGCGTGTACAATACTATAGGATTACCTGGTAGTGGGACAGTCAGTGATGTAGTCACAGTCAGTGACGTCGTCTTGAGTCAGACTGTTGCTTCCGTTTATTTCTAACAGCTGAAAATAGATACAAAACAAAGCACCAGCGAAAATCTGAGCAGGTTTGTTTCGGGGGAGGCCATGGACTCTTCAGTCTCATTTTGACTGCGCCACTGTTACCTGACAAAATGATCGCCTACTTTTCATTCAAAATTGTTTTGATTATGACCATTACAGTACTGTTGCGTTCGTACGAATAACTTTGTGACGCCAGAACGTGCTGTGTTTTTAAATTAGATGTTTGATTGGTAATGGTAATGGTTTATTGTTTCATATGACTCAGCCAATAAGCAGAAGCACCATAAAAGCCATCACATGCAGTAAACCAACCATTAGCGAACATTAGA
>JGI24022J15233_10010442_pt1 | contig 10533 bp, 2 predicted proteins | sample Ectturendosymbi2_FD_15233 | JGI IMG/M metagenome (IMG submission 15233)
AANCTAATGCTCATAGATTAGAATTATTCTGTACTGCATTCCAATATAACCCTCAAGCTTTACCTTGTTTAGACTGACCTAGTGGCAATGTGTTGAGTGCGCCCACTTTTTTGTCACCTGTGCCCTATGCATATCTAAAAAATAAAATGAACAAGTACCAACTCAACTTGAAAATAATTTGTAATCTGGCATTATCAAATAATGTTGCACTGCCCTGACTGCAACGTCACAAAAACTTAGAACAGAAGATGTTGATTAACGTGGGCAAAACCCAAATCTTAATGCAATTTTATAAATTACTTTTGGGTAGCAAAAACACAACTTGCTCTGTATCTCTTAACAACGGCTGCCTATCAAGGAAAAATTCACTTTAGTGCTACGGCTGGTATGAGACTAATCACCATGGAAACTTTAAAGTTCACCTTTTTCAACTTTTTGAAAAAGTCAAAAAAGACGACTGTACCCCTAGTCCTACTGTGCCCCACCTTCCCCTATGTAAGTTATATAGGTATAGTTCATATTTCTGGCATCGCCTTTAAACTTTACGAAAAATGAAACAACGCTTATGTGATATAATGCTAAGTCTATTCTCACAGAAATTCTACTGTACGTGTTTTCTATCTCACTCACTGTTTTTAGTGTTGCGGTGCTTTTGCTTATGTTTCGTGAACGCTACATGTGGAATCCTGAAAAATGTTGCTTCACTCTTTTCGATCCCAACCCGATATCCTTCTTTTCAAAATCAGCTGAGGTGTATTAGAGTTGTTATATCTTATTTGCCTTCAATGACTCGGTTTAGTTTTGTTTTTCCAAAGCTCTTGCTTTAAATTTTAGAAATCTCTAACCTGCGCTACTTTAAACCCATCGGTGGTTAACCTTTCCCAACAACAAAACTATATTTTGTGTTCAGGCAAGCAATCTTTGTGTTTCCTCAATATACTGAACAAGGAACATGCCATCAAAGATCTACCGCGATTTAGTTTCGCAACATTCGAGGGGCAGTGGCCAAAGTAAATAGCGTCACGTGGTCGAGCTTGCAACATCGTGATGCAAAGTAATTGACGACAATGTCAACAAACGACCGGTTCTTACTTGGATTGTTTTTTTTTTTCAGATGTTTCGCAAAAACTGGGGAGAGTATAAACATAAGGCAGAAGCAATACAAACATTCTTAAGATAGCTGATTATAAACAAATTTAGCCACGGTCAAACATGGTGAACATACATTGTATATTTATATAATTTACTTTGTCTGAAGACTTGCGTTTTTTCACTATTTTGGAAGAGAACGGCCAATATTTTTAGAATTGTGTTAAAAATACGAGTTACATTGCGCTAATGGATAAAAACTTTCCCCACAGCTTTGTTGAGTTATTGCCAATTGCATGGATAACAATGGTATACTTTTAAAGCAACAACAGTTGACTCTGTACCGGGTGAATTGCTTCCAAGATGCTTTCCTAACGTTGAGTTGGATTCCTATTCTCAAAGAGAACAAACATTTTTATTAAAATACATAATTTTTATTGTTTTTTGTACAATCAGACAGATGAGTTGGAAAGTTTGCATAGCAATGTACCATTTCTCGCAGTTAGGGTTCAAAATGTGAAGTTCACTTTGAAATTAAGCAATGTAATATAAGAGAGAAAGAGATAGAACTTGAAACGTAAATGCAAAACAGCATCGCAAATATGAGAAACGTGAACGGAAGCCACTTCCAAGGTTGGACTGAGAACATTATAACTTACTCGCCTCAGAGTAATTGCAGGTACATAGTTATTGTTAGAACCGCTAACGAGAGTCTTAATTTGTGATACTATATTATTTTATTTAGGATGTTTTTGAGTAAGAACAAAGTTGTAAGACGCAGTTCTCCATTTTACATGTAGTTTTTTTATGTGAAATTTTGGCTATAATTTTCGTATGAAAATTCAGATCACTAAAAATGTAGGCTAATCTTAATTTAATATGCTCTTAATAGATTTGTGGTGCAGAAACTCCCTGCTTTTCCAGTTTAAGCTTCATTAGTCGCCAGTGGCATCAAATACCATAACGATTTGTTTGTGTTTGTCTGTTACTGCGACAAAAGAAACTTATACTGAAAATCACGGCCAATGAAAACAATACCAACGACATATTGCAGACAACGACATATTGCACAATTTGCAATGCACTGATGACGATAACAGGAGTTATCGAAACGTCTGCAATATGTCGTTGATATCGTTTTCATTGGCCGTGATTTTCATTATAAGGCTATTTTGCACTTTCATTTTTCGTGTACCAAAAGAAACTTGTTAACCACAAAAGTGTTAAATGCATTTCGTGCTTTTGGTGGCGAGAACACGTGACCAAACACTGCCCGGAATAAACTGAGGTTTATATAAAAGTTGGAAAACTTGCACATCTTCAACATGTGACTACAACGTGGTGAAGAAAGCGCTTTCAATGAGGTTTGGTCGTGTTTGTTTTAATGTTGCGCGCTGCTTGAGAAGCAAGAGCGTCGGCAAACGTAACTGCTCGCGCTGCGCTGTATCGTTCTGGAATCGCTATTGTCCTTTGAAGCGATGACGCAGATGAAAAGTAAATAAACTTCTTTTTTTCTTGGCCAAGTGACGTCGATTCTCATAACCGCAGATTATGCTTAAAACAAAGCGATATCCACCTGCGACGCTTCCAAACGATTTCTTGGCACCGCTTTATCTAAATTACACCAGCAAGGAAAAACGATTTTAAGCAGAGGGCTTTCAACGATTCGGAGGGGTCTTCACTTTAAGAGTGATCAGCTGAATGTAGACTCTTGAAATTTTTACGAAGTTTTGAAAGCGAAATTGGCATGAAAGTCTCATGTTTCTAAACAGAGAACACTTAGCAGCATTTGAATGGTAGTACAGACGAAGAAGTAGTGTATAAATCTGCAGCAACTTGAAGTGGAAGTTTGGAGTTATATTTCGGAAGCAATTTGACATACAAGACTAAAGCTAGAAATTGTGTGACAATGGAACGACACAGTTTCTGGCAACAACTTCAAAACATTCTGTAACCCGTGGTTCAGTTTGCACGGGCTTGAATGCTAACGGGAACTAAGAAAAGCAACCTTAAATCTCCCTCGAAAAATTAAAGGATATGAACTTACTTTTACGATCTTATCAACAGCGCCAGGCTCATAGCATAGCTTACCGGTTGTTTATTGGGTCCAATACACCCCTGCTTATGAATGAGTATAAAGATCGCTTCCCCTGAAAATAAAGTAAGATCGTGAATGCCATGTTTGGAAATAGATTTGAAGTGGTTAGCGTTGTGGGGGTATTGCACTAGAAAGCTGTGTTACCGTGAAAGCTTTAGAGAATGACACAAGCGTCTTAGTTGTCTATGAAGCAATCAAAATAAAGTAATGCAGCCATTCGGCGAATTGTTTGAGGCACGTCTGTTTCATGCGCCTTACGTGTTTTTTTGCAGGAAACGTGCTTGGCGAACTCACTGATATGCTAACGTGATTTAACATGGTTTTAAGTTATTTTTCTCCACCTTTACAACACCACTGCGAGGAAAACACGGACATTGCCCTTTTGCAAGAAAACTCGATCAGTGCTTATCACAACGAAGGAAGTGTGATACAGACTCAAAGACAATCGCAGAAATCAGGTAGATTTACTGCTTTCTTGTTTGCTTGAAAAACTATTGCTAGTATTTTTAAAGCGAGCAACATTATCATTTATTTCAACTTTGAAGCCCCAAGATTAAATGTTAGACAAATATGCTGTTGTTGTTGAAATGATTGCAACCAAAGCAAGAAAAAACGAAAGGGAATGTTTCTATTGCCAGGTGCCGGAAAAACCTCTTTTGCATCTAATTATTATCTTTACCTAGATTTATGATCTATTAACAATTAACTGATTATTTGCTTGAATAGTTCTACTCAAGCTCATTTTTCGTTGAATCAAGCGCAAAAACTTTGTTCAATACCTCGAATAATGAAAATAAAAATTGGTTATTTCGAAAAGATTACCTTATTTTTACTGTAAGACTGTTATATTGTTTACAGTCTTAATCGAAACTAGCATTAGCATGAATGCTGGTGTCTTAATTGGATTTGGCTTTCGGTCTGTAATATTAACGTCAGTGATGTCTTTACGATTTTCATAAACCGGATGTACTGTTGTGATAAGTGCAGTTTGGCGTGGTAGCTTGCTTGTTTACGAGCTACAATCTCCAAAAACAGTTTAGTGCAACACTGTGATTCAACTTCGGAACAGCGTTGATACCAGCAGATTACAAGCTGGTGGGCTTGTTGCTGCTAACAAGACCCATCAGCATCCAAATTTATATTCTCAAATTGATTCCAAATATTTTGTCCACTTTATTTCAAAAACTTGAGAGCGTGATACCAATTTCTCCCACTACTTGACAAAGATTTTGGGACACTTGTGCGGATTACCTGATGCAAGCAAGCAATAATCATAACGCGATAATATTCAGAGATCTTGTGGCTTTATGACTCAGCCTGGAAAAGGGTTCAGCAGTAATTTTGTTTCGGCAAAAAAAGCGGCGACACGGTGAAACTTTTCCGAGCTTGACAATTGTGTGAATTACTTTGTGCTGACTTGCAACGAACAAAAATCACCTTTTTTAAATTTCAAAAGTCATAGAAGAAAATCGCAAGTTTCCCGTTGAACTAATGGAAGAAAACTGCACACCAGCGAAAATAGCTGCTGCAAGCCGGCAGTCGCCGAGGGGCGAGCGAGAAAATGGCGATCAAGATGTTGCATCAAAATCCCTCGCCATCCCGCACAGCGGTCATCGCACGACGTCGTCAAAGCGAAAGAAGATCGACCTTACACTGGAATGGCAAGTAAACTGTGCTGGGCTCCTAGGTCACCTTAAATACTTCAGGCATTGGAGTGAGATAACAGAACAGAGAACTTTCCTTTCTGATTTTTCTATTCATCATCTTTTAGCATTTATTGCGCTTGGATCTGATTGAATTATGAAACAAACAGCTTAGCAAAAGCGAGCGAGCAGCGCTTTAAATCTTCAAAAGCTGGCTGTGTTGGCAACTGGCTATCTCTAAGGATAAATGCGAGGTTGCTTTCATGTCGAAATAAGACGTTCTTTAAAGTAAAGTAATCCTATGTTTGAGCGAATTGAACTAATTTTATATCTTTTGACTGCATTGACAGTTGCTTTCACTTTTACAGGCTTGACGAAAACTATATGGTTTGTGAAGGAGTGTGCCTGGCAAGGTGCATCCTTTATAACCATTATCTCGACTTCTGCCAAAAGAGCTCGATCGAGCCGGCATGCGCAGCAACGTTTGGCAAGGTAACTTTTTTCAGCCTACTTGACCTGTTTTTTTAGTTTTAAGCTTTGAAACATGAAATGTGGTCGACTTGATTCATTTCTGGCTCGTAACACCGACGTGAACTGAAACAAGACAGAGATGATGCAATGACAGTATATAAAATTGAGTATAGTTGCTTCATTTCGAAAGAATCGTTTGTAAACTGATCACCAACATTGGAGAACACAGCTGCAGCGTTAAAAGAAATGAGTGAATATCGGCAAATTCCTTTCTCGCGTTTTCGGTAATAGGGAAACAGAAAGCAACAACATCAAATCGTCTGAGGGAATTGGCAGCTTGAAATTACATTCCAGTTAATACGTTTGAAATTGTTTCTGTTAAGAAGTTGATCGAATCTTTTTGTGGCAAGCATAAGACATGACAGTGGTAAAAAACGGTAAACAGACCTAAAGCTTAAAAACGTCATAAGTTAAGCACTTTTCCAGTCAACTGATATCCGTATATGGCGTGGTATAGGATTTGACAAAGAAATTAATAGGCACTGATGCGTGTTGATGGCACACGTATGCGTGCTTTCATGTGGGTGTGTTGTTAAACACAGAAAAAATGGTGAATTAAAGAAAAAGCGTATGATCCCTACGCTGGCTGCATGCATTGGCGTATCTATCGAACTTTTGTGTGGGACAAGAGAAAAATTGAAGCAATGTTTAAAATTTGGGTCTCAAAGAAGATCGAACGCATTTGGTAACCGGAGCCAAAGCAATTCTGAGGGCACTGTAACAGCTTCAACTGATTTGGTGAAGCGGGTTCCGGAGACATTTTGGCATTACTGCATTTAGACATAAATGTTTTGATTCTTACAATACTATTAAAGTCGATTCCTGTGATTGAAATCAAACTGAAAAATAACGTTTTACTTAAGGTACGTTTTTCCTTTCATAGGAATGCGTAGATTAGGCCAAATGAAAATTAAGACATTACTGTTATTGTAGCAACAATCTAACTACCTATCAACATATGTCATGTGGCGTTTGTACTTCATAAGTTTTCCGAGGGATAAACAAATCTAAAAAATTTCAGACGACACCTTATAGCATTGATCTTCACCAACCATTGCGAAAGTGCGTCACGAAACAAAAACAAAATGAAATAAAATTGATGCAAAACTCAGTAGCTTTGGTGATTCGCGGGCATCTTATTACAAGCTGGAATAAAAGAGAAACGTCTGATTAAAATACGTTTCACTCTTGTAACATACTGTGGTATTTTAACGTCTTACCTGACTTGGTCTGGCCTTTTAGTGATATTCGTACATCATCGCACAAAAGGAAAATCCCTGTTTTGATGCGCACTTCGCAACTTTCCCACCCGAAATTGCAAATTTGCGTTTTTACAATTTTGTATTTTGTATATTTTTGTAAAATCCGAACAAGTGACTTGTGATTTTGATCATTTTCGATTAGAACCTTTTGTAAAAAACAGCTCCGTCCAAACTGATGTAACAATTAAACGGCCAATATGCGAAAAGATACGTCACGAACAGGCTGTGACAGCATCTCAAGTTCACCAAAAGCTGTCAAATCGTTTCTCTCAACGCAGCGACACTTCATTTCAGGATTGCAACGCCGAAGTAAAGCTGTCGAAAAGCTTGCACAATACTTTCACTGCGTCCACAAGCTTTCCAGACACAGTGAAAGCAACTTGATGTGTAGATGAAAAATAACAGCGCGAAACCAGCAAATTGAATGAATTGATATTGGGTGTTTCAAAAGAGAACGCTTATCGTAGTTAACAAAAAAAAACAACAAAAAAATGACTGAATGGTTTGATCGCCAGCAGCAATCCACTGAACGAAGTTCGCTTTTTGAAACAACAAACACACCATCATCAACTTTTGTTTATTATTTCTTCACTGACTTGTCAAAACTTCCAAGTTTTGCTCAGCTCTAAGACATTCAAATATTTCGCTAAGGTAGAAGACTTACAACTGCAGAATGAACTCTTTGTGGTCGAAAAGCCGGGCAATTCTTTTGAGTTAATTCATTCCATGTAACGTGAACACATCTGTTCAGATGCAGAAATTTAGGATGAATAACAAAAATACTGGCGATGCTGGAAAGCAGGTATTTGGCAAAAAGACACAAACGATAATCTTGACTTAGGTGTGTGAAAGTAATTCGTGTGTTTTTTCCTACTATTGAAACGCACTAAGGTTAAATTGCAGTCTTTCATATTACATACAAACAGTGGATTGTAACAACTCGCTCAAACGACGAAGAAGAATGTTAATTAAATAAAACTTGGGGGGTGCGAAGGAAACGAAAGTTTTCACTGGGAGAGCTTTCCCACCATCACTTACCGCGGATAAACGCCTGGTTGTTAAGGTGTTTTTTAACCATGCAATGTCCAATTAAATCACATCTGTAATTTTTTTAACATATTCTTGAGATTAAGTTTGATAAAAATAGTGTTTGCATGTTATTGATTTGGTGAAGTCTGCTCGACCTTTTGCTTGTAAAGTTTATAAAGAAATCCAGTATTTTGAAAAAGAATGTTTTTGACAAAATTGACTTAAAATTTGTTCTTAAAGCAGCTTTCGCTTTTTCAATTAGAAAACGTAGTATTTTCAGTGAGAAAGTGTGTGATGAATCGGCTCATATTGCAAAACCGTATAAGCACTGAGTTTTCCATAACTCAGAGTGAATTGTCATCGAGAGTGGAGCGAGCGAATGCTAAGAAATGAGCCTATAGATATGCAGTGAAGTCTGTTGAAGATATTTTCCTATAAATATCTGAAATAATGAGTTTTAGAGGCCTAAATTTAAATGTTTTAATTATCTTGCGAAAACATATTACAACTTACTGGAGATTCTATGAACGGAGATGCAGGAGCATTGCATAATGTAAATCGAATTTTGAATAAATCAGGCCACAGATTAGAGTGAACAAACGATGGAAATTTTGCACCAAATGTTTTTTATCAGTGCTATGCAAGTGAAACCAGTATATCTGCTAGATAGATAAATACTTCAAACCAAGAAACAGAAATCCTAATTTCTTTTGAAACTAACAGAACCGCGATGGAAGAAGACACAAAAAATATTAAAAAGTTTTCAGGATCAGCAATAGGTTTGTTGCTTATTCAAGACACCATTGGCTGTTTTGAAGGCAGAATGCAAATCTTGCGCTTGGGTCCAACTGCGCATGCTGTCCATGGTTGATTTTATTTCAAATTATCGTTTGGTTGTACACATATTTTCAATTTTCCTTTGGTGTCTGTCATTCATTGTTATTTTTAAATGTCGTTGGTGCTATAATTTAAATGTTTCAAATCGACATACGTTGTCTGCCTCATAGTGAATTCAAAGTGGGGATGCATTAAACAAAGTGTCTTCTGTCCTAAATGTCTTCCTGTGGTCTTATTGATCGACCTATTTTTTAAAAGTACCTATGAAGAACTTTAGCGCTCGATTTGCATTTCTTGCTTCTGGAGTGCACAAACTGCGGCCGCACGGCTTCATGCGGCCTTCGATAAATATTTGTGCGGCAGTGCACATGTAATTTAAAATAAAATTATTGCGGCCGTGCATTGATAAAAACTATTTGTTAACTGAATGAATATACTTTGTAGAAACACAGTCAAATTGACGTGTTGAAGCAGGCCAGATTCAGTGTGTGGAAGCAGAACAGAAGCAATGCAAAAATATATTGAACTCACTGGCGGCCATACTTCATACAAATGAACGTAATGCGGCCGGCCATAGCAAAATGGTTGCACACCCCTGCCTTAGGCCAATTTTGTGCTCATGCTGCATTTGATGAATACAACACTGTTTGAAGGGTGTAACTACGAAAAAAACATCGATTTAAAATTTTTGTGCAAAAGTTCGAAAAAGACTGGCTTGAAAGTTTACAAAGAGTTTATCCAAAGAGAGCTAGTGCATTCACCCTCTGCATTGACTCCTACAAGATGCTTATGATTGACTTACAAGATGGCATTGACTTGCAAGATGGAATCTGAACACAAATAACCGAAATATTGAGAGCTATAGACCATTTAGATCAGTGGTTCCCAAACGTTTTTGATGCATTCCTCCTTTGCGCATTTTGGAACTTTTCATTCCTCCCCTATAGAACTTTCGCTCCTCTCCTGTTCGGGTTTGCAGGCTTGTATTAACTACAATTGACAATGGCCTTTATTGATGGCAGTAACTTCATTAATAAAAGTGGGTCAATAACTATTTGTTGTCAAATAACGGCACTAAAATTCGTGAAAACAACGTTTGATAGTCCACCAAATAACTTATAAAAATGAAGTGATACAATTCATTGAAAAAGCCAATGTCAACTTAAGAAAGAAGCACAGTACTCACGATAAATAGGTAACTTAACTACAAAATAGAAATTCCTCCCTGTGGAGGAATTCCTCTCCGGTTGGAAACCACTGATTTAGATAGTTCAAAGAATTGACAACTTATGAAAAATTAATACGAAGCAAGATACGCATTTCGAATCCCAATTTTCGCAATGCTGGTGTCAACTCGTACGTATGGCAGTTAGCTACTTTTCTTCTTCCGACCAGAGCACTTCCAACAGTGGGTATGTCAGCCAACAGTTTCAATGAGAAGTTGGCGAGCACAAAACGTTTGCTTAGCAGTTGTGTTTAAGCTACCTTACACAGACACGAGACTTTTGAAAGAGTAATATTTTGTGTTTAACTCAGTAATTTGTTCGGTCTGTGTTTTTTCTTTCTTGCCCACGCAGAACTTTCTCATTCGCTTCTGTTCTTTCACGTTGCAGACGATACGAAGAAAATTCCCGGACATCACAACCAGAAGATTAGGAACACGTGGTCACTCCAAGTAAGCAAAACACGAAAGAGTTGAAAGTTAATGGCAATCGTGTGTCTGGAGACGGAACAAGCCGCAAGTTGTCATGCATTTGAAATTAATGTAATCCGTTGCCCTGCTTAGAGATGGCTCGCGACCATTGCCAACAATTAGCTGGTAATGCGCGGCTTAATTAAAGCGTGGGCTCATCAGATCCAGAGGACGCATCTCAAATTTTAAAGTGCGAAGTGCGTTCTTTAATGTCGCTTCCCGGTATGAGAGTAAACAAAGACGATGACGCAGCAAACAGAAGCCCGCGCCGAGGAACGTTTCGGGCACCGGCCAAGCCCTGCCTCGCGAGGAGTGGCGGCGCCGCGAGTAAATCACACTGGCCTGCGCTAG
>JGI24022J15233_10010446_pt1 | contig 10531 bp, 5 predicted proteins | sample Ectturendosymbi2_FD_15233 | JGI IMG/M metagenome (IMG submission 15233)
CACAGTGAATGACATGTACAAACCAACAACAATGTTCAAGACATAAACAGTAAATCATATAAATTTGAGTCAAAAGATAAGCATGGTTTTCTTTACTTCAGTTATTAATTTTAAAGAGCAAGAAACCAAGATGACAACTCCTAGTCCAGGTTCTTTCTTCTTTGGTAAAGTGTGGCAAGAGTTTTCAGCTACTTGCAGAATGCATTGAAAATGCCTTTCTTTGTGTGCAGAACCATTAAAATCTTGGCACGGTTTTACCTCGCGTTCAGCATAATTATTTGCAAAATGAGTAATGTTGACAATCAATTTTCTTTATTGGTATGCATCATTTGCTTGACATTGAGTCACTGGAGCATTCAAAAAACTATCATAAAAACCAATAGTGCGAAAAAAGCTCCAAGAATCATCTCATTTAAATGCTGATAGGTCATCTAAAACAGCAGATTACAGGCATTTTGTAAAACCTGGTTTTCCAAAGCCAGAACCATGTCTTTTGGAGTTGCCATTTTGTGTTCTGTGTTGTTGTTGTTCACTTCATTGGCTTTTAATGCCAATGGAGCCAGTTCGTCAGTAACATACCACAAGTGGTGGTTAAAGCTCGTTGCTGTTTATTATCAATCACAGAGTCAATGTCAGCATATTCAGTATTATAAATGCATTTATGAGCAAAAGCTCATGTTTTGTGCAGAGGATGATGAGGTTTCTGCTGATAGCCCCCAGGGAAGATAGCAGAATACTGAACAAAGTGTTTTATTTTTCTGAATTGTACAGATGCACTGTTTCTTTGTGGTGCTAAGAAAATAATTGTGATTTTTTTAAAGCAATTTTAATGGCATAGAGCAACTTTGCAATCCACTTTGCCTTGTGGAAACACCGGATCTATTGAACTGAATGATGAAAAACCAGGTCTATTGAATGATGAAAAATCAAGACACTGCTTTTCCTTGCGGAAGGTAAAAAAAATGCCAATAAAGTTTCTTGTAATCTCCACAGTACTTGCTCTCATTACTCAAGAAACTTTTGCATATATGTTGAAAATCTCAGCTTTCCTCTCCAATGAATTGCTTGGAAAACTGCACAGCTAAGATTGTTATTATCATAAGCCAATAGCGGGAAATGATTCTTGCACCTGTGAAAACGTATAACAATATCAAGATTCTTGGAGGTTCCAGGTTCTAGTGCATTCCAGACATTGGTCACCTATGTGATGTCAACTAAAAACCAGAGCAATTATTTGTCTGGTTTTGTTTGAACGTGCAACAGTTCGTCATCCAGTTTTGCTGTTTGGGATGTACCAAACACCATCCCTACCACAAAATCTCTGCATTTCCAGGTGAAGCAGTTCTTGATTTTTCATCAGTTAACACACCTGGTGCACTCTACTTAGCATGGTGGATGGCAATGTTGCTGTATGCTTTTAAATTGAACTACTGAGATCACAAATTCATCTCTACTCCCCAAAGGAATAGTATTTGCATCTGGACAACTCAGAAATGAAAGGTTTTGTTCAATTTTTAGGTAGCTATCCGCAGCAACCTGATCCTCTGCACAAAATCAATCTTTTCCTCATACTGCATTTACAATATATATTTTCTGACATTGACTCTGTGATTGATAAATAACCGCCACATGTGGTACGTTACTGAGGAACTGGCTCCACTGACATTAAAAACCAATGAAGTGGACAACAATACAAATTAGAAAATGAAAGCTCCAAAAGACATGGTTCTGGGTTTGGAAAACCAGGCTTTATAAAATGCCTGTTATCTGCAACCGTTTCAGATGACCTATCAGCATTTAAATGAGATGATTCTTGGAGCTTTTTTCATATTATTGGTCTTTACAAGTTTATTTGAATGCATGATGCTCCAGTGACTCAATGGCAAGCAAATGATGCATGCCAGTAAGGAAAATTGATTGTTGACATTACTCATTTTGCAAATAAGTATGCTGAACGTGATGTAAAACCATGCCAGGATTTTAAAGAAAGGCATTTTCAATGCATTTTACAAGTAGCTGAAAACTCTCACAATACTTCGTGATCTTGCTTTTTTGCTCTGTAAGGTAACAATCTGAATTAAAAACTCAATGTTTATCTTTAACTCAAAATTGTATGATTTATTGTTAGTTTGCACAAGTTATTCACTGTTTTGTCAAAATTGAACTAACTGGTTACCAACTTCCAGTCCAAAAACTTGGTGTGAGTTAAAATGTTGGCCAGAATAATATTTAATGTTTATAGTGCCCTCCAGTGGTAAAAATGTGAACATGTAACAGCAAAAACACAATTCTTCATCACTGAGAATAAGAGGGTAGACATCAGTTTTATTTGATTTGTATTAGCCCAGTGGTTTCTAACCGGAGGTCCATGGATCCCCAGGGGTCCACAAATGTTTTAGGGGTTCCATGACCTTTGTATGGAAAAAATGAAAGCAAATTAACGAATGCTGAACTTCTCACGGTGGTCATTTAGCTTGCAAAAACTATAAATTACGCATAATTCTAGAACGGCGTAATGAGGTTAGATGGCGCCCGGGACAAGAAGCAATTTGGCGCACCAATGTTTGAATCTGAGGTCTTTTGGAAGCAAATGTACCATATTGAAGAAAGCACTTGTGACACTTATTAGGACTTTTTGGCGCGCAGGGAACTGTGCACCCCTTGCCCCCCACGCTACACCTCTGCTCATATGAATGTAAACTAATTGTTTATGCATTTTAACAAAGGTATGAAAGTTGTCATGTAATCAAAATCAATAAGAAGTTCGATACTATTTATTCTTGGGTAGCTTATCCATGATACATCTTGCAACCATCCTGCGATTCAAGGTGATTTCTGTGTGTAGTTTTTATGAAAAGCATTGTTGAGATGCCAGACTTTCATAAATTTGTGGAGAAACCAAAGACAAAAGCGAACGGGGTGCAACTTTAGCAACATTGGGACTCGAGCCTATCATATGCAGAGTTGTAAGTCGGGTTGGGGTTTTCGGGTTAGGCCGGGTTCGGGCTCAACGTTGTCAAAATGCTTGGGGCCAATCTCGGGCACCTGTATCCAATTTGTAACATTCAAAGTAACAATTTCTTTTCTTTCGTGATGTACATTTGTTGTGCTTACTATGGTGACTTCTGCGAGTTAAGTGATTGTGATTTTTCTTCAGTTAATTTTGTTGGCAAACACAGCTGCTTTCTTTCGTTCTTTGCTCAGATTAGTCTCACACGCTCTTTGAAAAGAGGACAACTGGCAACTGCGAGAAACTTAGCATGCGATGGCTTTTCTTCGAAAACATCAATAACTTACACAATTCTTGGCTTGTTTCAACAAACGATGGCCTACAAACCAGCTCTATTGCCAATAATGCTAAACCAGCTTTATTGCCTATAGTGCTATCCTCAATCCTGGATAGTTTCTTTTATATGCCTATAGCGCAATCGTGGACAGTTTTGTGAGCCTTTCTTTCTTGAGAAAAATTACATTTCGCAGTATTTTCATTTGCTAACAAGCTAAGTTTGTGCTTGTTTGAGGCAACGTTTTAGTCAAGGTGATTGCTGTTTTGTATGTGATCGGTGTACCTGCAGCTGTAGGCCTACTAGTACAGTACGTTTTTTGATACCCTGCAGTTGTGCATATCTTGACTCACTACGTTTAGTTAAAATTTTGCTTTCGGGCCTAAATCAGGCTTTAAAAAAAGGCAGTGGCTATAGATACACCTGTAGATCTTGAAATAAGCAAAACTTATTATTAATACGCCACCTGTGACGTAACAGTTATGCACAACGAGAGTGCAGTAGGCTTGGTAGAAACAAAGTAAATGTAAAAGATAAACCCTAAACCTAACCCTAACCTGTCTGTAACCCTAATCCTAACCATAAGATAAGCTAACCCTAAGCTCACCTAACCCAAACCTAACGCTAAGTAAACTACTGTAACACTAACCCTAAGCTAAGCTAACCCTGACCTAAAGCTATCCTATCCCTAACACTAGCCTAATAACCCGTAAACGTAAAAAAAAACGAAAGTCGGCAAGGTGAGATTCGAACAGAAAACCATGGGCTTAGAAGTCGTAGTGCATAACCATTACATTGCACTATACGATCCACGCAGTTTGACTGACAAACTGACCCTTTTATTTGAATTGCGTCAGGACAGGCGTATCCCTAGTCACTTCCTTACAAAAATGTCGAGCTTGGGCTGGGTTCGGGCTTCAAAATGGGCTTCACTTACAACTCCGATCGGTTGCCTGCAAAAGGAGGAGCTCCGTAAATAACGGAGCTTGGTTGCAGAGGTTTGAGGACGCAACCGGAGTCGTTAAAACCGATATTTTTCGTTGAGCAATTAGAAGTAAACGGTAGCAAAAATAATTTTACTTCAAAAGGTGATGTTACACTACGGAAAAAAGTCTATTTTGAAGTTTTATGATTTTGTTATCTGAGTTTCACAACGGTTCGGGGACAAAAAATAGGTTTCAACAGTTGTGAATGTATAAAACTTTTAAGCATCGCAAACATCCATGTATTCCATGTTTAGGGGAAACACAATTTAAGTTGCAATGATACAACATTTACCTTCACTTTTTTCCTTTTTCTGATTTTGCAACGCAACTATTTTCCACTCCGGTTACGTCATCAAACCTCCACAACCAAGCTCCGCTATTTGCGGAGCTCCGCCGTTTTCAGGCAACCCTCCGATCTTATGAATCCACAATTTCTCAACTCAACTCATCCTGCTTTTCATCATGAACCCTGATGTTGAGATTACTCTGTCGGCGTGACGTTGCATCCGCGTTGCACTGCGAACGGGATGTGCGCTGAGGATAGCACCCATATAAATATTTTTCGTTGCGAACAAGCAGTAATAGAGTAAGCACGGCGGGTGATCTCAATTGTGGCTTGCTACTACCACTGTGTGAAGCTTTGCGCACTTGCCGTTTAGACCCTCCAATCAGTGATCACAACCAGGGGGGATTCAGCCAGAAAGGTTGGAGGGGTGCTTTCAGTAATATTTGATGGTCAAGACTTGTTACGGGTTCGCTACTGTAAAAGAGATGAAGTATACTTCACAACACTGCTGTGCATGCGACAAAGTATCGGGCAGCAAAATGACCTGTTATCGCGAATGCTGTCTTCCAAGATGCACGAAATCATGGGAAATATACTTGCTTTTATAGGTTTTACAGGGGATAATTGGGAATGGATCCGCCCATTTTTGCAACGGTGATGAGCAGAAAGATAGGTTGATAAACCAAAATTTCAAATGTAAGCCTGAGTGATTACTGAAACCCTATTTTTAACCCCTATCATTAACCTGAATCTGTCTCCCATAACTTTCACACTGACTAAAAACTGCAGGATGGTGGGGCTAACCAACCCGTAATGACACCTGAGGACGTGGGTTGTGCAACTGGAACCAAAATCAGGATCTGCCTTCAAACATCTAACATATTTCTTTCCGGCTCCACAGTCCTGTGGGTGAGAAATAGTAGTGCACGGATATGGAAATTTTGCAATTGGATTGGATCCTAAATTTTTTCATAAACTCCACATCTACTCCGTAACCAAAAATTTAAAATTATGGACTCCAATCCAATCCAAAACGGCCCTCTCAGTTGCACATTAGCCAAAATATTTGGTAGTGTCTATTTTGCCTCATGATGTACAAGTTGTCACTATTTTGCCTTTTAGTCAGGCACGATTGGTTGAAGTGGTTACATGACAAGTATGATATGCACAAGACAAGGGTTATGAATTAGGATTAGAGTTCGTTTGCACCCTTGCGGACGCCCGTGCCCTTTCAGTCGTAATTAAAAGTCTGTGCTTTTTTTGAATGCCCAATTTCAAATTTATGTTGTATTGAGTTATCTGTAACATAGCAATGATGCTATGCTAATGCAATAAACACTACAACAGGGGTGGCCAACCCGCGGCTCATTGTCCGGTTTCATGTGGGTCTTATGCAATTACCAGAAGTTCCACTAAGTATCATGCATAACAATATATGGCTTGTAAAGTTCCGTCATTGTCATATTGGTGTGTGGTATTTGCAATAAATCCAGTTGAGCAAAGGTATGTGTTTCAGTGAGGAAGAGATGGGGTGATATTCATGTGTGCCCACGTGTATGATGTGACTCTTTGCGGTGACGCAGTAAGAAATGTGGCACTTTGTCTGACTGGTTGGCCACCCCTGCCCTGTAATGACAACATCAATGTCGTACTAACATCAAACAACCAATGTTCTAAACTATGTAGTTGTTAAGGTAGCCTATGTTTGATCCCACGCAACCGGCTCAGCAAACACGGCCCACAGGCCACAGCAAGTGTTGCGACGCCCAATAAAAAGTGCTGAAAGGCCCATAATTGGGCCGAGGTCCGCCACTGGGCACAGTGTTATGGTTAAATAACTGGATTTCTCATTGGCGTAAATTTTCGAGTTTTCATTGGACAACTCTGATGCAAGATACATTGCATAACACTGGCTGGGGCTACGAATACGATTTTATATGATTATATACCGGTTATTGCATATTCTTGTACAGTAAAAGGATACAACACAGGGCTACAACAGCTGGTGAGACTGACGGGGGAACAAGGGTGCGAACCTCTCCTTGGCAAGCTAAATGCAAAAACTGAGCCCCATTTTTCTTATATGTCGATTTCAGTAAGTTGTTTTTTTTGCGTTTTTCGGAAGTTTTTGGTTGTTGTTTTCCAGTTATTGCAGGTTTTAGTATGTAGAAACCGACAACCGGATACACTTTTATTTCTAAGCTTTTTTATGAATGTTAGCAAGGGGCCCCCTACGGTGGCCAGTGGGCCTCTTTCAGCTACGTTTCCCACCCTGGTTAAAACCTCTAGCTACGCAACTGGTCTACAACTTGGATTTTCCTGAATAATTTGTTTACTAGGCTATGCTAACAGTCAACGTGGATAAAGCAAACTTTACTTGCACAACAGTCAGATTATCAAGACAAATGCTGACAACAAAGCTATTTTCTTTGACGTATTGTCGTATTACATAAATATAAATATTGAAAGTGGAAATGTGTGAAATCAGTTCTTGGTGAGTTCAGTTCTGGTGTCTCTATATGCCGTAACACAGGTACTCAGTCAGATTTGGGGTCCCCTTCCTCCGACTCTGACCTTAATCCTTTGATCTGAGAAACAGGTGACATGTATGATGTAAAGAAGAGGTCACATATTTTGCAGAGCTCAGCAAGTTCGTTTGAGACGTTTTTTTAGTCTTTTTAAAGCGAAAACCGGATACGGTCGTTTAGACATTGCCAAAAGTTTATAGCATTCACTTTGGAGTTCAAGCAGGAGTCGGAGTCCACAACTTAAAAGTGCGACGGAGTGGAGTCGGAGTCCAAAACTTAAAGTGCGTCGGAGTGGAGTCGGAGTATATTTAGCCAAAGCAGGAGTGGAGTCGGAGTCAAAAATTTCAGACTCCGTACACCTCTGCCGCAGCCGCGCCGCAGATAGCCCTATGTGTGCATCCGCCTTTAGGCTACATGCTGTAGCGGTTAGCAGTTTTTTGATCCAGTTTATGTCATCGTCTTTTTAGGTGCGTTGCAGTATTTTAACATCATAGGCTACTGCAAGTTGAACTCAGGTGCAAACATGAGCAAATATAAGCTCGCTGTGTCAAATGCAAGTCAAAAGAACCTGCAGAAACTTTTGGCACAAAGGAAAATGATGGGACTGTGGAAGGCGCGTCTCATGACAAGAAAAGTTTTGTTGACAAGCATCTATGAATGCGTGTCAGCGGTTCTATCCAGGAGATTTTGTATACTTCGAAGGTAAACACTTCCACTTGAAAGAAGTATATAGATTTGCCACAAGTGCATGCTATTACTTGTGTTGTAAAATCAGCCATAATTGTAAGATTTGAAGGAAACTACGTTTGAATCATTGCAGATGTGACCAGTGGTGGGAACTTGCCAGTGGTTTCGGTTGAATTTTGGATCAAGCACTTTAGAATGAGAATCATACTTTTTATACCATAGTCAACATGTTTAGGGAATAGGTGGAACCAGGTGACGTGCTCGTTTATTACGAAGAAATATTGTTGTACACAGCGGCATAACGAAATTAGATGGCGCCCGGGGCAAGAAGCAGAGATCTTTAGGAAGCAAATTTACTGTATTGAAGGAAGTACTTGTTACACTGTCGGGACTTTTAGATGCCTCCCGCAGTCATATGGCGCCCCCTACAGTGATTCGGCGGCCAGGGAATTGCTCCACCATGCACCCCCCTGTTGCACACTTGAAGGTATTAACCGCTTTTTGTGTAGCCTACTTAGCAACATCATTTTTTAAACAATCAAGACAGTTGAATCTAATTTTGGAAAGTTTTAGTTAGCAAGAACTTACCTTGATAAATATCAGTTTGTACACATTTTCTGCAAAAAATTAGCTGAACTTCACTGAATATATACTTTCTGCAAGGTTTTACCTGGATTTCTTTAAACTGAGATTGCTCTTGCGCATACCCAAGTCAAGTATTCTATTGTGAGTCTGGTTGGGGCGTTTCTGCCTGGAAAATCCCTCCGAAATTGTCGTTGAGTTTGGATAACTGATTTCGTCGCATAATAAGTTTCTTCAATCTTGATCCTCTTCTGCACGTAATATCTTGCTGCTTGATTCATTGACTGGGAATAAAACTTTGTAGCGTAGGTCTAACTGTGAAAGCTTTGTAGCTCTAACTATGATTTACCTAGAAAACAGAAGCCTAGGTTAATTTGGTATGAGATGATAGCAATAATAAAATGATACACCATTTTTGAACCACCGTGTAGTTTCTATATTGACCAAACAAAAGCAAATTCACTAATAACCTGATTAGATAAAGGGCTGTTTTCAGAGTCGTTCCCCGAATTCAACGATTGAAGGGAGATGGGAACGGAATCGTAGGAAAATTCAATGTTTTTCTTGAGTGGAGCCTATGCTTCTGCACATCTTTCGAGTTTATTTATTTTACACAACTAGCTGCACCAGGCCTGTAGCCAGGTTTTAAGTTCTGGGGGGAAAATAAATAAGTTATGTTTTAATAAAAAATATTCCAGGCACAACAAAATTTGGGGGGAGCGTTGCCAATGAATGCTTGCCTGTGGCTACGGGGCTTGGCTGAAACAGAATGGGTTGCAAACAAACTCCCAATCGCCATATTTCCAACTGTCACTAATAATAGCGACAGCTGCCGACATGAAGTGCAAAGCTAAGAGCAGTGAAATAAACAGTTGTCTTTGCTACTTAACAGAAAAAAACGCTAAAGCAAACAACCAAAACAAGAAAAAACAAAAATACTTATGCCACTCCCACATGTTACCTTGAAAACAAGCGTTAGCAGGACAAGCTTTTGAGAACAACAGAAGTGAAAGCAGGGAAGCTTATTTCAAGTTTTACTAAATGCCCAGTATATACTAACTTTGTGGGCTAATACACGAATTCATGTTGCTTTCGTAATCCGTGCAATGTCGTGGTAAAAATCAAGCACTCTATCATGATGTTGATTTGCGTATTCTCAGAAGGTCATTCTCTTGACGCAAATATTTGTTTGACTTCGTCAGCGTTATGTGAAGCTTCACATACGGCTCTCGTCTTCAGTAGCTGAGGAAAAAAGACCGCAAATTTAGATAATGAAAATTACGCAGTGATGGTCACTGTTACAAACTTGGACTCTACGTAAATGTATCAGGGAATCCCATGACTTTGCTTTCAATTAATTCCCTGGCAAGCTCTCAAAAGTGTACATTTCGCGTATTGTAAGTATAGGTTGTCAAAACTGAAATATGTCAGAGAATGCCGTGAGTCACGGCCCGTGACGTTGCTTTCAGTTAACATATACGCAAAGCGCTAGAGAATTAAGTATAGGCTGCCAAAGGTGAACCTCACTGCGCAACCATATTCTTATTTAAGGAAGCTAAAAAGCATTACTCTGCTCAGAAAATTTTCTCTTCTTACTTGACATCGTGAGATACACCAACATCAGTAGGACGTTGCAGCTCAAGTTGCTGTTTTTAACAAAAAAGCCAAACAAAAGCAAATGCTCTGTTGAAAGATGTCACCTTATTTTTCATCATCCCTGCTTATGTATAGAAATTAATGTCTGTTTCCAAATAATAATCAACAAAAACAACTTAGATCAGAATGCATCACGGATGGCTCAACTTCATTATCTTGCTAAGCGTAACGGCATACTATGAAACTAATTGCTTCTTAGATTCACGGTTTCCGCACACACAATCGTGATTTTTACAGGAATAAAGTGGACTTTAAAGAAAACGTAACATGCAATGTAGGGAAATACTAAAGGAATCGCGAAGTATGAATAGATGGGTCATTTCCCGTATAAAGTATTTTTTTACATTTCAAAATTGTGATTAGGTACTTGACATATTCATACTTCCGCGCAGTGCATTCCAGAGACAAGAACTTTTACGTTGAAACATTTACAGGTAATTTCTAATTTGCTTAGCTGTAGTCGAAAATTGTACTTGTAAGGCTGTAGAAAACATTGTATTGTATTGAGTAACGTCGTCACTC
>JGI24022J15233_10010449_pt1 | contig 10530 bp, 5 predicted proteins | sample Ectturendosymbi2_FD_15233 | JGI IMG/M metagenome (IMG submission 15233)
GGAAAGAAAAACAAAAAAAATATATTTCTAGCAATTGAATGGCAATATTGTTTACGTTGATAAACTTTTAATAGGATTCAGTGATGTTTTCTATAAATTCATTACATGGAGTTCATTTCGGTAGTATACAAGAAATATGTTCAGTATTCATATTAAAGTTTGCTTCTATTATTAATTATTAAAGAAATTTGTTACCTTTACAATCATTTATCGTTACAGGATATTTTAAACTTAAGGTTAACGGTTTCAACAACTATTAGAAACCCTTTAATTCAACAACTATTAGAAACATTGGTGGATTACAATACGGAGGAACAACAGGAATTCCTAGAAATCGTCGGTAGGATAAACCACATGGTAAAAGACCCATTCCAGAGAGAGACGAAAAGGCAGCAAGATAGAGATGAGCAAGAAACACCAAAAATGAAAACAAAGGGTCCCCTTAGAAGAAAGAAAAACAGAAATATTCAATGTTATAATTGTAAAGAACGAGGACATGTAATGAAAAACTGCCCATATTCACCTAGAGTAATAATGCTAGAACGTCGCGAACTAACCACTGAATTAAAAAATGCTCTTGTATCCCAATTTGGAGTTAATAACTGTTCAGATTTTTCACGACAACAATGTCGTAAATTAGATAGCGTTATCATGCAAAGCTGAAAACAAAATTTGGTATCATGAGTTGTTCGTTCTTAAGTAAAAAGATATTTGCTACAACAATTGTTAAAGTAATTACTGTTATCTTATCAAAATTGTTTATCATTACAGGAAAACAATAACCATGAATAGTGAATACGAACTGGAGAAATTAGTCTCCAACTGTTCAGTAGCTAACTCTGAGATATCCTCCATCCCTGAAGCAGAAACCACATTTGTAACACCGAAAGCTCGTTCTGATGATCAACTCATAGTAACTGTTGGAACGAAGAATGGAAATCACCAGGCTTATCATGATGAAAGACCCAATTGTTTAAAAAATATGAAAGACTTTAACAAGGAAAAACAATATAATTATCCCTTACAGAACCAGAAGGAAACTACAGAAGGTTTAATCTCGGAAGAAGAGAACCCATCAGATGAACAAATGTATGTTGCATTAGAAGAAATGAAGGAAAGCATCACCGTAGGTCAAGACAATATCCATGATGGACAAGATTTTCTACCAACGGATATGAACATTGTAAATTTGGAAGAATCCCTACAAAGTTCTCTGATAGAAACATTTCCACAAACTCAAGGTAAAACATCATTGAAGGTAAGTGTCGATAATGCAAACGAAAGAATTGCAACCTCAAAAGAGGATTGGCAAAATGCTGGGGAAAGAGATAACCAACATTGGATTATAAAAACACTTTTTACTCTACAACCTTTTTTATTAACGAAAGTCCTATGTTCGAAAGATACGGAAACGTTGAACGCTACTAGAGTACCAATCCGTGAAGACTTCTTATCATTTGCAGAACAAAAGCGTCTGAGACAGATATATTATCGATTTCACCAAAATGAGGTAAAGATAAGGGAATTACAAACAATAGTCAATAAACTGTGCTCACTCTTAGACAAAAACTTCAGATTTTTCTGTTCCGTCATAGTTCCCCATTTGAAAAAAGAGGCAAAAGTTAATAAAACAGCGGAACAGTTAATTCCCAAACAAGTAGTCACAATAACTAATTCTTTTATAGATGGTACATCTCATACATCGTCTATCAAACGAACTTTGAAATATGAAGGTCTGTCTCAAATTCGATGCTATGATTGCAACAAAACCAGTCACCTTGCTAAATTTTGTCACAATAGGAAAAAAATCTAATTACGTGTCAAATAAGTTTGGACATAATTCTTACAAGAATCAAAAACGACCTTCGTCTGGTCCTAACATTCAATGTTATGAGAAGACGAGTTAAGACATTACGATTTTTCTCGAACTTATGAAATCTTTCCATGTCGATTTTGAATTAAGGGTGTAGTGTTCCCCTTGTTTTCATAGTAAAAATGTAAATACTTGCAACAAAGATTGATTCCGTATTGGTACCTACTTTCTTGCTAATAGTGATGGAATTAACGCTAACCTTTTACAAAATGATTGACATGACTAAGATTGGAAGAAATCTTGAAATTGCTCCTAAACTATAGATAAGTTTCTCCAACATTAATACGTTAGAACTCCAAATTGCCACGTAAACTGACTTTATGAAAATAAGAAAAGTATGGTCTCTGAGACATTAAGTAAAACACCCTCAGCGAAAGTTTTGATGCCAATAATGATTGTCTCGAATTGAGATTTGTTGAATTCATTATATAAAGTCACGATGAAATGTACTATGGTAATCTTCTCTTGAAATTTTACAAATCAGAAATTGTCAGCAAGTTATATTCGTTGACAATTAATTCTATCAGAAAACCTTGGATCGAAGACATGAGCTTAGATCTCGTAATGTTATCCTACGACGTTGAATCTTTATCAACATTAAGAATGTAGAACACCCTAGATGGGAGAGATTGGTTGATAAAAATGAAGTTAAACAAAATTTCCTTTCATAAGTTTTCTTTGCCATCCCTTTTGGATGAATCATAAAAATCGATGACTAATTTGTGTTTAATTTTAAAGAATTATGGAACTTTCCAACTGTATAAATCAATCAGTCAACCAACATTGACTGCCGTGTTGGACAAAAGCGTGTTGCTTTAAATCTCTAATGAAGTAGATAAAAGAAAAACCTACAGATGCCGTTGCATGTAATTTAAAGTTTGGAAATTTTCTAGAGAACTTTACTTATGTAGTTAAGACACAAGTGGTATAACAATTTCATTCGCAAGGTAACATCCTTCAGTAAAATGAGTTACGAGTCTCATCAATGAAAGAAGGTTCTTGCAAAATCATCTTGAAAATTATAAAGCCCTTAATCAGTTTCCTCTATTTCACACATGAATGCGAGTTCAATAATATTCTTCACGAAGATCACATTAATTCTTGTACGAAACTCAGGAGGAATCTTCACCTGACTTTACATTATCAACGGAGAACCTCACGTTAAATGTTGCAGAAGTTAACTCGATCAAGATTTTCGACCCGATCCGTCTTTTGGGTATGGAGAAAGAACTATACCATTATTGTTTCTATCAGAGGAATACCCTCTGGAAAGAGATCATCTAAACAATGTCCTCAAAAATGAAGAACTTTCAATTTTCACCACGATCTTCGATCACTTCATTCATTCAACTCTTCTAAAAGACATCCGACATTTTCAATTTAACAGAGCGGGAAGGATTGTTGAGTTCGCGTTGCATCCTCAACATAAAACGTCTTTTGATTTGGAAAAACGACTCGTTCAAGATTTCAAGCAAGCTTGGAAAGCAACTTGGAAGATTGTCGATAGTCTCATTTAATAGCAATGACAAAGAAGAAGTATTGAAACACCAACGCTATTCCGGGAAACGAACTGAATTCCAAGGAAAAGACACTGAGAATGAAGTGATGACTAAAACATTCAAGTCTCTAAAGACATTATGTTGTGCGTGTATTTGAACTATTGTGTATTTGTACGCCAAACATTTATTTTAAGTCACACCTAGAAGGAGAGTAACCCAAAAGATTATAGAAACCATTTAAATTAAAAGTCGACTCCTGTTTGTAGATGATATTCCCGATTTAAACAGCTAAAAATGACATGCACTGATGCACGACGACGATATCGAACCAGACGCAAGCACGCGGTCAATGCGTGATTCCGCACATCGCGAGTCGACTATGCAGCGCCGTGAAGGACACGACGCGCTGTCACGTGACAAACCAACCAATGAAAATACGTGACAAAATTGGCATATACAGGTGCCTTGGCCAGGTTCAGGCAGTCTGTGAAAGAGTGAGGCCAAGTGAACTTGTGATCTAGGATACAGGAAAAACTAATTTCATTAAGAAAGCGGGGCTCAGTGAACTTGTGACCTGAGATACGCTTTTAATAGAAATGGGTTACTCTCTCCTCCATGAAAGAACTTAACTCGCATTTACCCGCAGTAACTATGGATGTGTATGCTAAAGTACACTACTGGTATAAACCCCTGTCGTTGGTAGTACGGGAATCGCGTGCTTTAATGTATATTAATGTTATAAACCCCTGTTACTTTGAAACACCTTATGAAAGATAAACATGGCAGTGCTTAAAGTTTCATTAATAAAACCATGAGTGAATACAAATTCCTTTGGTGTTAAACTGAGCGTAAAGTCGAACGATACCAGGCCGGTCTAAGTTTCTTAATTGTTAACTTGGGCGTGCCTTGGATACCTTCCTATCAAATTAATCAGTGCTCTCGAGGAAGTATCCTAGAATACGTGACTTCCACGTAACAGGGGTTATGATGATAAATTTTATATCAAAATCTTCGGAATTTATCCAACTATTGATCTGTAAAAAAGTCGCAGGGGTTATTTTTGCTTAAAGGAAAGTAGAAGAAAAATCGCAAAGGTATTCTAACACCAAAAATGCCTTTGGCTGCTAGATTCTCGTGTTGCGCGACTATCGATTTCAATTCAATATTGAAATACTTTCCGAGGGGGTTATGATGATAAATTTTATATCAAACTCTTCGGAATTTATCCAACTATTGATCGGTGAAAAAATCATTTCTACCGAAATTTTACCTAAAGTTCGATCAATCACTGACCTGTTCTTAGACCTGCCCACAGTTAATTTCCCTTAATTTAGAACTGATAAAGCGTTTTGTGTCTTCCATTATCTTACACCATCATTGAAAGCTGATCTCATTCTGAAACAAGCCTTATGGACTTCTGCAATTGCATGAAATTTCTCCATCGCCAAGTATCAGTTTTATATTTAGGCCTGAAATCAAAAAGCGATACTTATTATATTTGTACGTTTCTTGTAAAAGATGCATGCACATGCATTTTCTGTTTTCACCAAACCCTGTGAAACTTGGTCTTATCGGTATGCTGAGTACTTCACTGCATTAAATCATGACCGAAGAAAATCTTGTTTTTTATCTGTGAAAACACTGATACAGAACAGTTTGCAAGTAGATATCAACAGTTGTAAATCTCTACAACAGTTTGGAAATGCATTGTGGTTCACTGCAGCTTCCAGCGTTGACGACAAGGCTTTTGCGGTGCGTCTTTTACTTTTGCTCATATAGATCATTCCAAGTGCAGGAACTGTAAGTTAAACGATTTTCAGCAACAAACAAGAACAAACGATATGGTGTACTATAGACTAAAATATATGTCCTCACCCAATGCACTTGACACCATAAGTGTACGGGAGTGCATATTTTTGGGGATGCAAGAAATTTTTGCCCAAATTTGATCTTACTTACCCAAATAACGTATAAACAGCAAGCCTCAATGTTAAGACGAAAACGTGCCATTGTAAACTATTCAAGGTTTCTGCATGCCTAATTAGGCCTACCAATTGCCGGTGTTCAAAGCCGTACGCCCTCAAATAGCAATCAATATTCTGCATAGTTACATGTGAACAATGGTAACATTCGTTGTGTTTAAAAATGTTAGCTAACTACAATAAAATCCTCCCAAAAATTGCTGTTCATGCCACCACACGCAGAAGGTGCTGTTCAGAATCTTCATTTTCAAGTTTTTATAGACGTTCAAAAGTTATTGTTCCAACACGATCATCCTAATGGTTAAGATCTGTTCTTCTCTAGCATAGATGTGTGCATTTGTGTTGGCCAGAATGGCAATCAATCTGGAAAAGGAGTAAAATATCGGGTTACGATCTAAAGTATTAGGTTGCCGCAAATATGTCAAGTCTCAGGTAATTAGAGGGAAAGGAGGCAATTTAATACATAGCATATAGCTTAACCTTCCACATTGGCAATCTTCACTGCAACATGTTGTACTTATAATACTACAACTAACTTTAAACGATTAGCCTACAGCTTCTAAAGTCACATTATGAAAATCAAAAATCCACTCCAGTTTAGACAGTTAAATGTGCATTGAACACAGCATGCTAAGAAAAATAGCATTATTTGACTGATACACGCAAATGCTACAGCCTATATGACCAACTACTAAGGAATGTGTACAAATGCACATTTCCAATGACAAATGATTTATAACATCACAAGAATATTCTATGAAAATGGCATTGCTTCACTGCATTAGCATAAGTGAATTATGCAGTACTGTTCATGAAAACTTTATTTCACAGCATTAAATTAAAGCAATAAAATTTGGCAAGATGCAACATATGCAATTCATTGCATGAAACAAACAGAATATATGAAAACCTAAGCAGTATAAAATCACAGCTACATTACCACCAAGCAACATAGCACAGCTGCAGTTATGTAGTTAATTATATTCAGGAATACTTCATGGAAACAGATCTGCACTTGCAAAATGTCACAACATCAAGCAAATTTGAAACACGAAAACTTCACACTATCATATCACAGCTACACCACATTACTACCGCAAAACATTTTGCAGCTACAGCTACATTTTAGTTGTACACTTTGCAGCATGAACAATTTCAGGTTTACAAAAATAAGGGTTAGTTGGAATGGTGAGTTACCACTACACTATTTCTAATTATAAAATGTTTCTAACACTACCCAAAGTTGAATGAAGTTGTTTCACCTAGCCCAATTTTAATTTGGGCTGTTGTAATTTGCTGAAATATTTATAATACATGCAAATCTGAATGACACTCTTCTAGTTTGCCCAGATGTTTCTAACTGTACCCAAGTTTGAATAAAGCTGTTTCAATTACCGAAATATGAATATGGCTGTTGGAATTCGACCAAATGTTTCTACATGTATGTAAATTTAAATGAAGTGTTTGTATATTATTCAAATTAGAATGAAGCTGTTTGAAGTTCCCTAAATTTGAAAAAGCTGTTTGAAGTTCCCCAAAAATGAATAAAGCTGTTTTCGAAATTCCCCAAAAATGACTAAAGCTCTTTTTGATGTTTTGCACGACCTGCGTAAGAACAGTATCAGAACGAAAGAGTTAAGTATGTTTTCTGGGAAAGTATGCACAAAATAGTTAGAAGAAACAGTTTTGATTTGAAGTGTTCAGTACAAATTTATGAAGAATCAACGACTTAGCTTCACGAACTTTCTGATAGTGATTCTGTATCCGTTTTCAAAAGTTACTAACCATGGGCGTCCACAGGGGGGAGGCAAAACGTGCATTTCCCCCCTGGAAATTGGGACTAAGAACAAAAATTTCTAGAAAACCTGAAGTTAGCAGCTAAATTTCGATAACATCATTGAATTGTTGCAGTGACAGTTCATTTGCCGGTATGTGACTGACACTGTACAACACTCACCGCTCTTGTTCCTCTGACCGTTGATTATTCTTAAATTATGACTTATTAGTAGAAAGTGCTCGAACAAATGGATATTAGGCAGTTTATGGAAAGAATAAGCATTTCTGATAGCCGAAGTGTAGAAAACATTTCAGACAAAAAATTGAAAATTGAGGTTCTTAGTTGAATAAATTCCGAAGATTTTGATATAAAATTTATCGTCATAACCCCCTCGGAAAATATTTCAATATTGAATTGAAATCGATAGTCGCGCAACACACGAGAATCTCGCAGCGAAAAGCATTTTTGGTGTTAGAGTACCTTTGCGATTTTTCTTCTAAAGTCGTTTAAACAAAAATAACCCCCGCGATTTTTTTACAGATCAATAGTTGGATACATTCCGAAGATTTTGATATAAAATTTGTTATCATAACCCCCTCGGAAAGTATTTTAATTTTCCGTTGAATTATCACTAATTTTCAGAAACTTGCTTGTTTTGAACAATTTGTATGAGCTTAGTACAACATATTTGCAATTTTTTTTGCTTTGGATGTTATGTTCAGAACTTGTTCTTTCTTTTTCTTGCGTTTATTTTGTCGTATCAGCTCATTTTAAGCCTTTTTGAGTCTTTTCAATTTTACCTGCAAACCTCGCAGCCATTGAAAAAAGTGCGGCTGGAAAAGTCTCACTTTACCTATGTTTGTGATATGGGTCATGAGTCTTGACTCAAAATAAAAATATTGTTATTTTTAACTTTCAACACCCATCTTTTGTTACAGCACAATGATGATCTCTGTATGTTTTGTGAAAGCCTGGCAGAATCGGAGAGTAGACTTCCTCCTCAGAGACAAGAAGTGCAGCTGAAAATAATGGAATTGACATTTCAATATCGTGGAGAATAAAAGACAACATCATTTTTATTTGCTACTCTATGGTTTTTGTTAACAAGAACGTTCCAACAAGTTGGTAGTGAAGTATTCACAAAAAGTTTTCTACCCCCAAAAATCAGTGATGTAGTCGAGACCGTAACCTCCGAGACCGAGACCAAGACCGAGACCTGGCTCAAATTTCGAGACGAAACCAAGACCGAGACTTTGTCATAAAAGCCGAGACCGAGACCTGGAAGTTCGAGACTGAGACTCGAGACCTCACATTTCTCTGATGATAATTGAAGCTAACTCTTTGAATAATGCTGCAACATGATATCTGGCACATTGCCAAATATAAAGATAATAAAAATCATCCGAAATTTGTGCAAACGGCCAAATACTGCAAACTTTCATTTTCACTATCCTCTTAGGAATTTACAACCTCAAACCCAGTGACGTACACAGAAAATTTCAGAGGGCTTGGCCAAAGTTTCGTCACAATCGTGTGACGTCACAAATCAACTTTGGGGGAAGTGTTGAAGGTACGACCATTCTAGGGTGTCCGGGACATGACCCCGGGAAAATTTTGCAAAGTTACACCTAAAAATACGCATTTTTGTGCATTCTTGAAATAAGTTTTAGTATAATGCTTTTACGAGACTTATTAGCCGGTGAGACAGAAAACTAAACTTTTGTTGTCTGAAGCTCATGAAATAAATCTATATGCGTGCTTGGATGTTACAAGTTTTAGGCATGTATCGCTTATCTAAGACGCTTATTGAAGTTTGTGGGCTCAAATCTCACACCAGTCGAAGCTTTTTTCTGGTGTTCATTGTTACCTGTGTTAAGTTACTTAACAGCCACGTGTGAAGAAATTTTGCCAGTGAAAGAATGAAATCGTAAAATCAAAATCAAGCAGAGGAAATGTACAGTAGTCATAAAACAATTTGCGTAGTGCGTATATCAGTGACCAGAAAACAAAGTCAGTTGATTTTAAATTGAGACCTTGCCCCCTCCTAGTAACGCCACTGCCGAATACTGTTTATACATTTTTTTATTTTTAGGGTCTGAGGGGGTCATGGCACAGTGCCCCCCTCCGTACGCTAGTGCTCAAGCCTGTGGCCTTATTTACAAATTCCATGAAGAAATGCATGGACATTAAAAATGTTGTCAGCGTAGAGATGGTCTACGCATTTTTCACTCGAAAAATCTCGGTGAACCAATTGAATATTCGAGGTGTTTGCAGTTGCCATGCTTCAATAAATTTGTTTTGACTTAGAAAAATTTTAATTGTTTTGTTCGTTACAAAACAATACCAACCCTTCCGTGAAAGGACAGGAGGTGATGTCCTGATGAAGCTCCCATGTTCTGGTCTCCTACCTAGTATTGAAGTAGGCCTATGTTATTTGAGAAAGTGGAGAAGAGGCAAATCATTGCTTTTTATTTTAAAACAAGCACAGTCAATGTAGGCGAGTGTATACAGCAAGGGCGGCGGAAGCGGTATGGCCAGGGTCATACCAACCAAAATATTGGCAAGGCCCGGCCAGACCAATATAAGCATTCGAAAGTAGTTTTTTAACAAAACAGTTTGAAAACAATTTACATGCAGAGAAAGAATTGTATAGCATATTCGACCTTTCGTTGGTGTTAGATCCTTATCCACAGACTGTTAAATTGTTGCGTCTCAGCGCGTCCTCTCGCAAATCTAGTTATTCGACGCTGAGGTAACGACTAGCTGGTATTTGCAGTGAAGCACCTCGGTAGCTTTCCAACCTTATCAAGTTTTCTTCAAAACGAATAGACTTATTCGAAAAAATGAGACTCAGTTTTGACCTTACTGAAGCTGCATTGCGTCCTTTTTGTCCGACGAGGTGGACTGCCAAAGCGAAATCCTTCGAATCGGTTATGCATAATTGCAAAGCTTTGCTGGAAACTTTGCTTTCTATTTCCGTTGTCAATGACGGGGTAACGAGCTTGGAAGTTACAACCAAATTTATGCAAAGCTTGAGACGTTTGGTTTGTTTTTTGCCATAGCGGTTTGCACCAAGTTTGTTCATGAACAGATCATCTGTAGGGACATCACTGCATATAAAGCCAAAAAATGTGTTGAAGTACTGTAACATGCCGTGCTGTTCAGCGCTTTCGATCTGATGCTGCATTTTCCTCATTTTGCGAGAAAACTGTGCAGCAAGTGTAAGAGTTACAAACAACCAGGGCCGTCGCCAGCGGGGGGCCAGTAGTGCACGCCCTCTCCATTTAAAATATGTGCCTCCCATTTCATGTTTGGCCCCCCGGTTGCTGCATACATCCAACATGGTTTTTAAAAAATGTGGCCCGCTTGTGATTTTTGGCCCCCCTGCTGGGAAATCCT
>JGI24022J15233_10010450_pt1 | contig 10530 bp, 7 predicted proteins | sample Ectturendosymbi2_FD_15233 | JGI IMG/M metagenome (IMG submission 15233)
CTTGGAAAATGGTACTTGCGGCTTGTCCAGCCTCGTGCTCGGCATTAATGGATGGGTGCAAGGAAACAGTTGATTGCTGACACCGACTCGCCGCCAGCGCAGTATTCATTGCTAAAGTAGCCGCGTGGCCCACGGCGCAAGAGATGGGTCCCGCAGGCCAGTCGTGACCGTCCGAAGGGAGTACGAAAAGCGAAAGTAAATGAAACTAAACATTATTCCGTTCAGATGGAAACAAATTATAAGTGGAAGAATGTTATGAAACAGTGAGTGAACAACACAGTCTGACTTGTGAGTACAGGTAGCATAGCGGCTACGTTACTTCTGGATGGAATATTGGAACATGTTATTTGATAAAGGCCGGGACAGGTTCAGGATAAATTAGGGCAAGAAGTAGCTTTCAACAGGTTTGTATTAAAACCTGATTTGTTTTTGTAAGTCTACAAAACGAAATCAATGTTTAAAGATTTTTGTTGTGAAAACGAAGCAATGCAGTTTGCGAAAATAGAACCAGAGAGCGTGTGTCAATAAGAACGTGTTAGTGTGTCGATAACAATGTGCAAATGTGTCAATAGGTATATTTTAAGGGTCCAAAAAGCATCGATGAAGCTTGCTAAAAATGGCGAAGTTGGGTGAACATTTGGCAAGCTCTATGGTGCACAGTTTCGGTAAAAAAAACAGAAAAAATTACGTACCAATAAGATCATTTACACACATTTTACTGCACCGTAAAAAACTGGTTACGTCATTATGGGGATTCAATCACGAGTGAAAACTCAATCCATCGAAATTTTTTCAATCTCACAGAAAACGTGGTCGAGGAATGGCAGGAACCCTACATCTTAAATTGTCCCGGAATTGAAGGTTATTTTATCATTTTCTGAAGGTGTTTATGACGAAACAAAAAACACGTTTTCTGTTGCAGCGGCGGATGCTTTTCAGCTGAGAATGAAAAACTTTTCCCAGTAGACATTTGTAGACATTGCCGATGCAACCCGCAGATGAACTTTCCACAAGCAAGTACCTCAGTGTCGTCCATCTGGTATGGACTCTCCACCAATGATCTTCGTGGGGGGATAGCGGGAAGAAAAGCGGGTTTGTCACGTGACCTTCCCGATGACCGGTTGGTGGGCATAGCGCGGACGTCACTTCCGTGCACAACTTCGCAATGCGCCCTCGTGTGGAGCCACCTATAGTCAAATGACACCCACTTCACGTAAAACAGAATTGCAGATATAAAGTGCAAATGAGAACAGTTTTGTGGAGAAATTGAACAAAGTAGATGATCAACAAAATAAACGAGCTTGACTAAGCATTTGTCAAGTTCAACTACAAAGCAGTTCCTGGTATCACAAATTAAATGATCAGCTTAACCACATGTGGCAAACCAGCTGAGTAAGTGCAAATAAAATACATACTCATAAGTGTATGCCTGTCTTCTTTCATCATCTTCTGAGGGAGCTTTGTCTTTTTGCTCAAATTGCATTTCACGAGCTGATAAAGAACAGAAATAGACGAAAATTAATATGATTTGATTTAAAAACGTAACTGAAAGTAAAGCAACATTTTGTGGTGACGCATGGTTGTGGGATCAGTATTCGATGAAAAACCACAATGTTTGCAAAAAACTACCAGCACGTGGAAAGAATGCAACAAAGCGAAACAAAATAACTCGGAGATGTCAGCAGACAGGAGCACTGCAAAGCAAGGATGGCACGTGATGGTGATACAGGCGAGGAATGTTGATCGGACTCTAAAGTCACTTCAACGGAAGACCAGACGCTACCAATTTTTCATCAACAACAAAACTAACTGCATATGTTCCCAACGACAACATGCCACCTTATGGCAAATAAAGAATAAAAAAACACAAACTGTTCAACAAGAATGAATACAAAGTTAGGAAATGATGCTGAGAATATTCATCCGCCAGCATATTTTGAAAATCAACAACAAAGTTAGGATCACACACTAAGGTTCGATGCTGTGTTTCTGTACTGTTATATGACTGTCGGGTAATGAATCAATGGTTGATAAACTAGCAAACCAACAAACGATGTCTCGCCACAGCATCTGTTTCATTTCCACACTTTATCTCTTATTTCTACCTTTGAAATATTCAACTTTTCTTCCCGAGTTAAGTTGCTTTTGTTGTGTGGGGAGGGGCTGGTTGGCAAAAGTCTGAGCGAATTCTTGAAATTTTCTCAATTTGTCTTTTGCGGTAATCTCTTTCTTTTTTCTTCCTTTCATTTTGCGAGCTCTTTTCAGCATCAGCTCCTTTGTGACGTCACTATGGATTCCCCATTCGTTCGCCAAGCGCTCCTGCCGTAAACACAACATCAGTTAGTTCAAGTTTAAACAAACGCTGGACGTACTTTGACGTTCTGGCCATGGATGTTCAACCTGTTGTGCAGAAAGTGGTTTTGCTTCGATAACTTAACCAGATAACTGCAAAGGTGACCGGAGAGCTTGAAACGCCAGGTGAGGTACTGGTCCGCTTTCAAGGTTGTGTGGGTCTGCAGGTTTCAAACCCTCGCTGTAGTTTTGAAGGAGTCACTTCAACTGAATCAGGGGTCTCCAACATTTTGTCTGAGGGCCTCATAAACTATTGAAGAACAGTTGAAGGGCCGGACATTAGCTCCCGGTCCAAAATAAAAAATGTCAAAACATGGATGCTGTTCAACAATAAAAGTATGTTTATTAATCTGAATTGCGAAACTGCTTCTTCGATTTTAGCATAGTGGAAAAATCCGGCTTCAGATGGAATGTACCTAATATCGGCAAAGTCCTCAGATTACGTCAACATATCAGTTAAGGTTAGACCAGCATTCAGCGCAGTAATACTTAGCCAACTGATATTCACATGGCCGTCTTGCGTGATGTGATTGTTTCGGGGTATGTTACATTCTATCCAATCAACAAATGTTTTGTAAATATTTCATTTTTTCATTATTGACGAAATTTCTTTGCTGCCGGATGAAATGGTTTCGCTGGCCGGATTTGGCCCGCGGGCCGTAGTTTGGAGATCCCTGGATTAAACAATTGTCAAACTGCTTCTGATGGTGCTGTTTGTTTCCAGTCGAGGTAAAGATAGCAGTTTATGTTTGAATCAACTCCCATGAGCCAGATAAAGGGTTTACTTACATGAATCATTTAGGACAAAGCAGACCTTGGGACAAGACAGCCCTGAATTACCACGGCCCAGCATGGGCCGAAAAACATTTACCCGCGCTGGCCTTTAATCAAAACACGCACTGTTCGTTGCTAACTGACGAGACAGTGAAGGGAGTGTTGAAAGATCGAACATTTAATGGAACACAGTAAAAGAAAATGCAGGGTGGGGTCGACGTACTAGACCTGAAGCAGCCTGGTTGTCGAGAAACCAGTTTTGTCGCAAGAAAAACGTCAAATGCAGCATAAGAGCTTTTGTGTCAGTTTCAGAACAAATCATTATTGGTAGAGAATCGCGTTTTCCTGCATGCTCGCGCTGTATCCTGGAAGTTATCTAAACTATTGTCTCATAATTGCATGGCTGACATCTCAGCCTATTGTGTTTAAGCGAATCTCAAACTCGGTGCCAAACAATCTACAGCGACATTCATCTCAGTTCGGCACAACCAGCGTGTGGCTGAAAAATTTATGAGTGTAACAGTTGCTGTTTAGATATCAATAGAGGGCGATGGTTGGGTCGCGACAACAGTTTTAGGGCGCCAAGCTGACACGTAATACCTGAAGTCCAAACACTGACCTGATAAGACCAGTGGCGACGTCAGAAACATTTTCTTACACATGAAGACCACACGTATATAACATACGAAGCGCGGCAGTTGGTTAAGTTTTTATGAGGCCTATGCAGGTGGAAGCTATCTCACTTGCTTTGTTGAAAGTCTTGATGTGCTGCTTTCTTCAGTTGCAGAACACTCTGATCCGTTCTGGTCAAAAAAATCAGTGTTTCCTCTTGAAAGTTTCAACCCTGTTCGAAAATTCAAACAAACGAGAATTTTTATGAGTAACCATATCACGTAAAACGTGTAAACGCCATAAACACTAAAAGTGACAACAACAACAGAAGTGGGGCACACTGGGAGGATCGCTGGTGGAATGCGAAGCGGTTGGATAACCCTACGAGACTCCGTACTGTCATCACCGACACCAGCACCAACCCTCCTGGAATGGCCCTTCCAAGAACAGCATGGGTCCGGATTACAAATGGGGTATGGCCCCTTCTGCGGCCTGTGAGTGTGGCGCAGAACAAACCGTCGACCATGTTGTCCTCCAATGTCCAATCCACCGACCTCTTCATGGACTGCATGGCCTGACGTTTCTGGAAGATGAGACAATCGAACGGCTGCTCAGCATCTGCCCCGAGATCTAGTGAGGCCAAGCAGTGGTTTGAAGCAGGGCTACGGAGCCCGGAGCCGGTCATTTTCGGTGGAGCCGGAGCTGCTTTTAAATGTAGTGCGACCAAGTAGTGGAATGTAACAACTCGCTCAAACGATGAACAAGAATATTTTCTGTATTGGGCTTTAATTAGTTATCAGTAGAAATTCCTTCCACATAGTCAACAAGATTAAGTTCAGGTCGATGAAGCATAAAATGCATGAATGTTAAATCTTTCTGTGCTTTCAAAATTTTCCACATAAACTGGAAAAAATAATCCAGCTGATATTTTTCCATATTACCATGTCTGAAAACCTTCAACGTCAAACTCCCGGCCAAGCTGAACACACAAGACAGCGGCACTTTAACCATATGTTGGTGACAGACAAAGTTCTGGTTAACAAACAAAATTAACGATTGAAAAGAACTTGGCTTTGAGGAAATTTTGTTCATTACTCTCCGACCGATCGCGCTAGAGAGTCAGTGAAGACGTCATCGGATTTTCGTGCACTTTCTTAAAAAAAGGGGTAAATTGAATTTTTTGTCAGTGCAACGTCACGAGGTTGACCCTGTGACGTTATTGGCATAGGCGGATCCAGGATTTTTTTTAGGGAGGCTCAAGGACGAGTTCATCCGGATGTGTACTGACTGCATATGCGTGAAGACCCAACTGCTCAGATAACTTTATTTTAACAAACACGGTTAATAACTACAGCAGGTTTTTTAGGGTGTTTTGAATTGAAAATCGGGTCCCTAGAATCAGAGAAAATTATCATCGGGTCCATAGAATTAGAGAAAATCGGGTCCGTAGAATCAGAGAAATCGGGTCCCTACAGGTCCACACTGTCGTACCTAACATTTTCCTTAAAAAGAACCTGTTACAGTATACACATTTAGGCTAAATTGTATTGTCACCATTACTCAGGCTTACTGGGGCGTTTCCGAAGCAGAAGCGGCCTTCAAAACAATTCAGAAAACGTTTTCAAACTTATCTAACCTTAAAAAAGTGACTTGTTGAATGTCGGAAAAGTTTTATGATTTGCAAAACAAACACAGGTCCACGCCGAAAAAATGCGTTGGGCAGGCATAGAAGTGACACAAAACTACGCCAAGAAACCTGAAATGCTGCCAGTAACCTTTGTTGGCAGCCTGTGCAAGACCCATGCTGTATTTTGTTCGAAAATTGCAGATGTTCATGGAATAGAAGTTCATGACGTTCGGACATTGAAATTTGTTTATTTTCAGAAAATTTTCCGATTTTTATTGCATACGACCAGAGACGTAACGAGGGGGGCAAGGGGGGCACAATTCCCCGGATGCCGAATCACTGTGGGAAGCCAAAAGTCACAACAATGTCATAAGCAATGTTTCAAAACAGTACGTTTGCTTCCGAAAGACCTCAGGTTCGAACATGGGGGCGCCAAACTTGCTTCTTGCCCCAGGCGCCATCTAACCTCGTTACGCCCCTGCACATCAAGATTGTCTAGCCAAAATGGCGAAATTTGTTTATGGCAAACTATCAATCACAAACAATTTAAATCAAAATGTTGTTGATTATCGAAATCATTTCACCATAGAAAATAACTTGAAGGTCGAGAAAAAGGTATGTTATTTCGAAAACAAGCACAACTCCTCTCCGCCTCTAAAAACGCTTTGGGTGGGGGAGAGAAGAGTTTTCTGATATGGGACCAAAGTTTTCAAACGATGCCCAATACTTTTAAACTATGCCCAACATATTTCTCCAGGGGGGCCGTAAAATTTTGTTCGGAGGGATACGCCCCCACTGCGCCACCCCTGGTTACGGACCTGGTGGGAACGCCGTTCCCACACAAAACATAAAGGACGACTGATTCGTCTACAAGAATTTCCACACTGGATCTTCCTGTTTGACTATAGTGCTACGGTGCTATACACGAGATAACTTGTCATTTATTCATTTATGCTGCTTCAGGCTCTACACGTAGAAATTGTGTGGGAACGCCGTTTCCAACCCACTACACCTCTGCTGGCAGGTCTGATGCTAATCAGTAGTCATCTATAGCATAGCCTGCAACTAATTAGCGCGCTTCATTTTAGGCGCACCTGACGTGGGCTACGTTGTACGGTTAGGTTTGCTGTTTTGGAATTTACGCTGTCATTGAGCACTCTAATCTAGCCTGTAGTTAACTGCATTGTAAGTTCGTTGTAGCGTAATTTTAATGCCTTTGCTTACTATAGCAATAACATGAGCTATACTAATTCATAAAAGCTTGTAGAAAAAAATGTGATCTGCAGCTTATTCAACTTTTGTCCACACTCTGCTCAGTCCCGTCGCCACGAAGGGTCTTTGGTGGGCTTAGCCCCCAAACAAAGCTCCAAGCCCCCAAATTGAAACATGAAACACTGTAAATCAGTGGAGTTTTTGTCAGTTTTTACAATTCCAAACCCCCCGCACAAACGCAAAGCCCCTCTAGTGAAACTTTCTAGCAGCGGTTCTGAGTCTGCTGCTTATTCATCTTTTGTTCACAAGAAGCCAAATCATACCCAAATGAATGACCAGACCAAAATTGTGGATGGGTCAAAATGTTTTATTTTAGGCGATCAAGATTATTTTGTTTGAGATACTGCCTCTTAAGCACAAAATTACTAGATATTCTAAAAATTTGGAGGGTCTGCGGCTCCCTGGTCCCCCTGGCTACGCCTATGTACGTGGGGTTTATATAACGTATATGTAATGTAAATACTTCATGTAAACACTTACGTAACACTTGCGTATTTATGTAACATTGTGACCATATTTTTCATATAACAACTTGAAGTTTCATTTATAATGAAATAAACACATTCGGACTGCCCAAATTCAGCAAAATAAGCTTTGTATTTAATATTTTCGTCCCTACCCCTGTGCAAGAAATGGTTTTATTTAAAGGCTATACAAAAAATTCACCCCAATGGACGTTTCTTTGTCAGGAACCATCGATCAAAAAACGTATTTGAAAAAATTTTAGGGGGCTTCTTCAGCCCTCTTACAGCCCTGGATCCGCCTATGAAATTGGGACCCTTGAGAAAATTTCAAATTATGTCACTAACAGGACATCTTTTACAGCAGCAAGCATCGCCTCAGAAGGGCAGAAACAAACGACGAAAGAGATGAAACGGTCGGTTCCAGCACGAACCAAACGAGAGTGATCCAAGCAAGGATCACATGCTGTACAACCCATCGTGCTTTCAACCACGTGAACGTTACTCAACGCACATGCTCTTTCCACAACAACCAAGACGTAGCCGACATCAACGTAAATCCGTACCTATTTAAAGTACTGCTTTTCGTTACCTACATTAAATGTTACCTGCACCAAATATTTTCTATTACCTGCTGTGGTGTGTCACCTTTCGATGTTTTGCACTGTGCTATTCCTTGTTTTCGCATCGCGTGCCTTCATGTCTTTAAGATATTGCCAGTTCAGTTTATGCAAAAAACGCTGGTATTTCCGCCATGAGCGACATAACTCCCTTGCAGTGATTGTGTGATTGCCACTGTGAGTTGTTCGATTTCTACTTAGTTCATGCTTCTGCGTAATTATGTACAAGTCAATAATGAACTGTTGTTCTTACGTAACCTCATGTACATAAACGTTACACTTTAGATGTAGGCCACAATTTTTTAAAAATTTCTTGAACGCAGCAAATCCCAAACAGCTTCAGCAATTTGATGGTTCTTTATTTCAATAAAAGCGGTTCGCGCCGAAGTCGCAAAAGCATTTCCGGTGTCGTGTGTTTCATTTCATTCTGAAATCAAAGCTTTTTTCAAAATCATACTTTTTTTCTCAGTACGACCTTAACCCAAGCTTAAGTCATTACAAGCCCAATTACTGAACATAAAAGATGCTTAATAGTAACATACGCGTAGTCAGGGAGCCTTAGGGGGCTATGACCCCCCCAGATTTTTAGAACATATGATCATTTTGTGCTTTGAGACGCGGTGTCCAAAACAATAAAGTGTTATTCGCCTAAAATGGAAGATTTTGGCCACCCCCAATTTCTGGGCTGGCAACGCTACTGAGTACAAACGGTTTTATCAAGATAAATTCTGCAGAAGTGAAAAGGTGCGTAAAGATTTGTGCTAAAGAAATACACGTCAATTCAACTCTGAAAAGTCATCCCGATTTAACAGATGGTAAAATTATAAAAAATGCGGTAATTATTTGTCTGGTAAAAAGCTAGTTTTATTTAAATGCGGAAATGCGGGAAATTCCACAAAAATTTTGCGGAAATAGCACAAAAATTTAAAAAGCAACTGGTGCGTAGAATATACACATCTAATTGACCCATAGAATCATATATGTCATTATGTATTTGACTAATAGTTGAAGGCATTTGGAATGGATCGGGAGAAAGGCTGCACTGAGTGGCACCGGTCTATGACGTAATGATCAGCATTGGACAGGTTTTGCTTTTTCCACCGATACCGAATGCCATATTTATTTGCGCGTACCGTATTTATTCGATTGTAAGCTGCGGTTTACAAAGTTTTTTCATCATTTCGTGCGGCTTACAATCAAGGGCGGCGTACAATCGAGGGCGGCTTACATTATTTTTCTTTAGCTTAACGAAAGGTCTAGACCAGTGGTTCTTAACCTTTTTTTCACCACGCCCCCCCATAAGTAATTTTCCTTTGCTTCACGCCCCCCTGTCTTCAAGTAAGTTTTTTAAAAAGTATATTTCTTGGTGAATTTTTTAATTTTAAGGTTTTCTAACAGACATAAAGTCCATAGAGTACAAACACACACAATCTGAACAATACAGATTGATAAGAATAGACATAACAGAACGACTAAATAGCGAGGTTGGAGGTAAAACAGCAGGCTTGGTCAAGGCCAGGTAAAGTATGAATGTGTTGTGGCATAACATGCCCACAAACGAACAAACACTGTAACGTCCGAGCACTCAGTCACAAAGCAAAATGCGATTGTGGTGTTCAAAGAATATGGACGAGTATAAACAATCTGACTGCATCAAAGCACGCAGCTATACGTTGTTAGACTTTCTGTATCGTTCAGCAAAAAAGTAGCCTACATGTTTTTACACAATAAATCCTTAAAGGTAGGAATGTTGCATTGAATCTGATGACCACTAACACTCGCTCGCCACAGTGGGTTGTATAGACTAGACTCCAGCACCCAAAGTTATGGGCCACTTATTACTTGAAAATTTTTGGCCAATATATGGTGCGACATTATTTTGCAGCATTACATGGAAAACGCTTTGTTTTAAGCGACATTGCGCAAGAATTACCCTTACTCGCAGGTATACATGTTCCTACTTTAGCCTGCATGCTTAATGTGTTGCAGTTGCTTTTTTTAGAATTAAGTGAATATGTGGAAATTCTTTGTCTGTTTTATTCACTCTTCATAGCTTTGCAACGGCACACTACTTCGCAGAGTGAATACACATTACTCCGACTAATTGTATATCAGTTAAACGCTATGACCGCGTTTTCGCATAAGATTCCATGATCTCAAACCAAAACCATTCATCCGTGAAAATACAGCACGGTTAATCGCATAAACCGGATATTCCAATAGAATTGCTATTTTTGTTTGTAGATTAAACACTTCTTCCGCCCCGCTTAGTGTGAGTGAAGACACGGTTCCGAGATCAGCTGAGTGTCGCCATTGGCGTACGGCCACATTGCAGAAAGATCGTCGAATCACAGAAAGCCATATCGGTATCCCACCCTGCGTGGATCTATGCAAAGTGTATGCACTCGTGTTTATCTGGAATTAGGCGAGCCTCTCTCCGATGCAGCCGACTACCTTGAAATTCTGTGCACCATGCTGTTTTCGAATGCGAGGACGGCACAGGTGTTATTGTTAAAAGGACTTCGCATGCCCACTAAACAGTCCCCCTAGTTGCACCCCTGAATGTTTGTTTGCAGGCTCGAATACGGCCTGCAAAATTTCAAGAAACCTAACCCTGACTTCCACCTCTGCCGGAACTAAACCTAATAACATGTAGCGGCGTAAAATTAGCACTGGCGTAACCTTTGTATTTTTTGTATTGTATTGTATTGTGTCACGTCTTCACTCCCACACGCAAAGCGCTAGGTTTTTAACATGCATCGCAGTAAAGAGAAAAGAAAACGCAAGTACAAGAAAGAAGACCAGGATGTAT
>JGI24022J15233_10010457_pt1 | contig 10528 bp, 3 predicted proteins | sample Ectturendosymbi2_FD_15233 | JGI IMG/M metagenome (IMG submission 15233)
AAAACATTGTTTTATTCGACGTTTCGGCTTATGCGTAAGCCATCATCAGGAATAAACGAAATGCGACAGTTAAAGGAAAAATAAGGATGCAATTTAGCAAATATCAGCTTTAACAAGTAATACTGCCTTCATTTTGCAAGTAACTTCATTAATCAGATATTTTATACAGAAAATATGTGTTTTTGCAGCTAAGCAAGTGATAGATATTTTGCCTGTAGACATGTGATTTTAGAAATATCCGCAACAGCTCTCACTGAAAGTTCCTCAGGTGATGACATGGTATTTATCTACAATTTGATGATATACTCATTTTCAACTTAAAAAACTTCAAAACTGGTTTTTATGCAGGTAAAAACACTTTTTTTTCTTTCTTTCTTTTCTATACACCAATTAAAAGCTCTAAGTTTTCTGCTACCTTTGGAGGAATCATCCGAGTGCATGGGCTCTGCTTTTATCTTTATGCGATGATTCAAACTTGCACATATCCACTGCATGGCTTCAAGTAAGTACTTTCCACAATAGGGGTAAGCAAGGAATGAATCGGCAAAAAAATTTAATAGGAAATCGACTTCACGTAAAAGTACGCATCCTCAGTCCTTAAACCTTATTAAAACAGAATCTTTCTATTTTATTCAAATAGAATCGCTTCTGAATCCTTGTTGGACGATACTGGAAATTGTTGAAATGAGATTTTCTTTCTGCGTTGAAGTTGCTTCTCTAATCATACTTTTTACATTTCGATGTGTTTTAAGGTTAAGTTATAAACAGCATTTAATATTGCCATGCAAGACAAAGTCATCAACATATATTAGCTGTTTTTTGTTGCTTCTAGTGTAAAACTGTTGTTGTTTGTATTTGTGACATGGTCACGTGAGCCAAAGATTACCCTAATTTGTAAAAGTACTGCAACGGTTGAAGCACCCTTTGGCGCGGTAGTGTTTGACGTACAGCACCCTTCCCAATACCTTTCACTGCTTGCTTTCTTTTTGTATGGCTCTTCCAGGTTTGAACATCTTTCCTGTCAGCCGGGCTGGAGATATATGTCAAAGATAAAGAGCTAAATTCATTCAAACAAACCTAAATTCATTGTCTGGCTCTGTATGTATCTAAAATCATACTTGTATTCTTAGGTTTACGTTGTTTTGCTTTGCACTCGCATTATGTAAAGTGATAAAACTGGAAAACCACCACTGTGCGCTTGACCTTGTAAAAGTAATAACAATGTTATCATCCAAACGCAAGCTATTCCTTACTTGGGCATATCTGAGTATTGCAACGGATTGTAGATTCACCCTTGTCACCACATACCGATAAATACTCTGAGGTGTAATGGTAATCAGGGCTGAATGGTGAGAGGCCAACAAGCGTGGAGGAGAGAGGATGACGACTGCACAAAGAGAATGCAGTTCTGTTAAAACATCACTGTTGTAAATCTCTTTTATGGGCAGCCTGAAATCACATTCTGACTGGTAGTATCTAGAAACAGCATGATTTTTAGCAAAAATGCAGAAATCAATCAATCTTACACGTTGCGCGTCTCCATTTGTTCCTTCACAGCGAGCAAGCGCTTGTACTCTGAGTTGGTTGAGTTCAAGTTAGGGACACAGCTTCTGTGCCTTTTTTTCCATCCACCGTTGCAATTTCTCGAACATTCTCCCCATTCACCCCATTCTTCCACTTTATCTGTAACAATGGCGGCAAATGAGCTTTTGCGGCCTTTATTTGTTGCTAACTGCTTCAAGATATTTGTGCAACTGGACTCCCAGTTTCATCTCAAAGTCCGTAGACCTGGTAGTTACAAATAACTACCCTGGAAAAATATAAGAAAGCCACTTTCTGGGAAAAAGAAATGCGATGCAATTTTAAGCAAGAGACCACATTCTGTATTTCAAATAGAATGAATTTCATTTTTTTGGTGGAGACTTTGCGAAACAGATGCTAAGGTCATAACACGATTTGGAGACAGTGCACTCTCACAGAGGGTATAGCATTACTCGCTATGTCCATTTCTGCTGGAACAAAGTCGATCTGACAGTTTTGATTCAACCAATTCACTATTAAAATTGTCATGGCGATTCGCATCATTCTTACAGCAGTTGAATTCGCTGCACGGCCGTCTCCTGAGACTCTGAAAAACGCATTTTTTCGGATCAACGGAGTCCAAGCAGGTGCGTGTAGCGTACTGGATTCCACCACCACAAGCTTGGTCGCATTCGCCCCAATCGTTCCACTCAGATGTGTCTGCAAAACACGCATCTGGAATCCTGAAGCTGCTTTGCTCATGCAAAAGTTTTCTTCAGATGCAAATGCAAAGATGCAAAACATCCATAGACGTGCGTAAATCACGTGAAGCTAATCTATGAAAATCGTATTTTTCCAGCAAAATCGTGATAGGTCGGGATGGTTGTTAATTTGTTAATGGTGTTCTTGTTACTAAATTCCTGCCACTCAAGTAGTAAAGGTGTTCATCATACTGAGCTGTTAAATGAGATGAGTACCCATGTTAATCACCAAAGGTTTAAAATGAGTTATATGACGTATTCAGCCTCATTGAAGACACAATATTTCTGAAAATTCAATCAGCTTCTCAAAATCATTCGTGATAAAGAACAATAATTTTATAGCTTATAATTAGCAACAAACTTATCTTCATTTTACGTTTAGTTGAGTTGTTTTATTAAATTTTAACTTTAAATCAGGCGAAAATCACTTTGAGTTGTTGCGTGAAGCAAGCATCGAGTTTTGCAATTTCATTGCTTTTGCTAGGTGTAGAAAACGAATGATTCTGAAAAGGCAATACGATTGACTCAGCACTGTCAGAGTTTTGAACTGATCATCTGAAGTAGCTTTTGCCAACTTACTGCACTTCTGCGTGTTGCATAGCTTCTGCTCGACCTCTGTTTTCCAACCGGGGCCTGTAATATATCTTCGCAGCAGCTGCAGGCTCGTGAGCCCGCGCACCATCACTTTGGTGCATTTGGTGATGGCAACTGTTTCACCTTCGTAGTTCAAACACTGCCTTGTTTTTTCCATCCTGCCTCCTCCGCAAACTTTGCTGCACGTCGAAAAACCAGACCATTCCGTAAATGTGTAGTTTGTAGCAACTGCAAAGAATCGTTATGTTAGAAGTCTTCAAACGTTGTGCTCGAGCATATACGATTGATTGTTTGCTGAGCATAACAGGTGATAACTTGCCATGCAAAACATGAGGCGCATTTCCCAATAAAACACTTTAAATACATTACATTTTCTCAAACCTTCACCACTCGCATCTTTACAACAAATTTAATTAAAGTAATGAAATTTGCCAAGCTAATTCCAGGAATCAGTGAAATCTCCTTGCTTTAAGTGAAAATATTTCATGCCGAAAAATACAATATAAATTAAAACGAACAGTCTGCTAATCTCTAACACAGGGTGTGGAACCTGTAACCCGCGGGACAAATTCGGTCCGCGAGAACATTTGATATGGCCCGCATCAGAATTTTCGTCAGCCAATTAAGAAAGCAAAATCGCGTCAAAGCGAATCTCCATGATAAGCAAGTACTTAGATAGTATGCCATAACAAGCCTCTATCCTTCATAGTTGGACAATGGTAAGATTTCAGAATAAATGCAAATGTTATTTGCGGCCCGCCAGGGACAAACCACAATTTTTGCGGATGTGATAGCAAATAGGTTCCCCACCCCTGCTCTAATAGAATTGCAATGGGTAGTCGAAAATTCTTTTATCAATCAAGTAAGGTTGCCTTTCTAAGTCTATCAAAATATAGTTTATTTGGATGGTCGCAATCTACATTTGTGGACAGCATTCTAGATTAATGTGGTCCAAATACAGACCCGCGGGCCGCATGTGGACCGCCACAGCGTTTTCAGTGGTCCGCGGAAGCATTCAGGAAAAATTGTCAAATCTGATATTTGTTTGAAAGCTTGTGAGGTTACGTTTGTCTTACTGAATTGCTTTCGCTGGATAGAGTGCATTTGCACAAGAATAATGAATAATACCTTTTCTGTGTACCATTTTGTTTTATTTCTTAATTTAACGGTCAAAATAGAAGGTAAGCTCTCCACTGGGGCACTTGGCTGGATAACCTCTTTGTTTTTTCGGTGCCCCGGCATTCGTTGTCTTGAATGGTCCATCGGGCGCAATGAACTCAATATCGCCAAATAAATCTCTCTATCTAGCCGCTAAACGCGGCCTACTCAAAGTGGCACTCGAGGCAAATTAATTGCCCATCCCTGCAATAGGTAATTTTCGTTAGAAGCAGCATAATAACTTTTAATAAAAATGTAGCCTGCACTAACGATGTTAGAGACTGTAGAGAGCTTCTGGAAATTAGTCAGCAAAGATAGATTTTCCAACCTGAAAGATTTCGCACTAAAAATTTACTTGATGTTTGGAAACGCATACCTGTGTGAGAGTACATTTTCTACACTATGAAGCAAGTCAAAATCTAAAAACGGAAATCGAATGGCAGACGAAATACTGGACGATAGTCTCCAACTTGCCCCACTAACACATTGATAAAAGAACGATAGTGTCAGAGAAGCCTCGACCACAGGCATTCCACTGATAGAGATATGTAATAAATTGCTATTTTGCTATTGTGTAAGAATTTCAGTGACACGCTCACTTATCTTCCCTTTTATGGTTTTAAATGTTGTGAATCTGTTGTTTTATACTATACATCATTTTTTTGGGAGTGGCCCACGAGTTGTCGCATTTTTGTAAAATGGTTAATGGCCCGTCGGTCAAAAGTAGTTGGACCACGCTGTTCTAGATCATCAGATGAAACTCTTCACATTCAGACACATTTGCTTCAGAAGCATCATCTGTGTGTGGACTCAGATGGAGATGTTACGTGTAAGTATCAGAGTTGCAATTTAGGTTTTAATTTTGGCTTTCTTTCTATTCGAAGTTCAACTTTTGTGCCCTCCAAGAAATAACTGCCGCAAATATTGCGCCACTAGCTATAATTATCGTCGGTGATTATTTTTTACAAGCTCTTGAAAGCACTAGCCTTGTCTGTGGCCAGCCATATGTGCTTTCATAAAAATAGACCTTCGGCCAGCCTTCACCAAAGCAAAATAAATTTTGAATCGCCATGGATTCTTTTATAAAGTAAGTTGATATACGTATGATAATACTTCATCAAATTTTTGAAAGAAATTCTGCAATACACATTGATCAAAAACTTATTCAAAAAGTAAGAAACATTGGTAGTGACCGTCCTACGCTTTTAGGAATTAATAAAATGTCTTTGAAAACAGATTCCATGAAAATCTGACTGTCTCAAAACTAATTGCCAAATGCTAATTTTAACGCCATAACATCGGTCATTCGTTAAAATTCAGTTACCACGTTTTATGCACTTACTTGAAAGTTACTTTACATAACATCAAGGACAGCAACATTTAGTCGATACCTGATGCGCTACGGTTTTGAACTGGTTCCGGAAATCCGTTGGAATGTATAACAACAGACTGGAAAGACTGGATAACGTTTCCCAAGTTATCCCGATAGATGTAAATTCTTCCTGCATTGCTGGCCGCGAGCAACCCAAGTAAGGTACAAAGCAGCAACATGACTGTTGATCAAAGCTAACTAAAGTATCTGCAGCAAGGGTTGGTCTTGATAATGAAGGCAAAAACAAACGAGTTTAGTCTGAATTACAGAAAGCAGACATACTGCGACCGCTTTGCTACAAGAAATACAGGTTTCTGTGTTTTGAGCAATACTTCTATTGAAAAATTCCGTGTACGAAACCAAGTTCTATTAACATGCACATAGAAGTACTGCAGGTGCGTTCTGGAAAGAATATTTTTAGCAAACTCGATAAAATCTAATGATGTTTGGGCATTTTAAAGGTTATTAAACTACGAAATCAATGAATATGTCAGTGACGTCATTTCCCAGTTAGCTATACCGCATTGCGAGAAAGTATTAACTATTTTCTCCATAGCCAGAAGTTAAATTATTAATTTTAAAAGTGAAACTTCAAAACTTTTGCATCACAACCAAACAATTTTTGAAATATCATTTGATTTCTACAAGCTAAGACTCATCAGGATTGTATAGTGTGCAAACACAGTGCAGCATTCATTGAAACGCATGTTTTTATCATCAAGCTGTTAATGACAGATTGTGGCAAACAGCCATAGGAGACCACGTCACTTCTGTAAAATCATGCAAAAGTTGTAACTTTAGTTGCTATAAGTCTAATGCTCTCTGTAGTCTGAAGTTAATTATTGAGAAGTTAGCGTCCACAAAGTGAGATGTGCCCTTGAAAAAAAATTTTGTCAGGAGAAAGATGAATAATTAAACGCGCTGCCAGAGGTGCTGAAAACCGTTTGTAGTATGCATGGTGCAATCATTCATTCACTTCTCACGTTAGGTTCTTGACGCAGATTAACCTGACAGTTTCGACATCTTGTATTTCGAGCAAAGCATTGAACCTACTGCTCCACATGCAACTGACTTTGCAAAATGTCTAAGAAAGGCCACGAACGTTTTGTTTTCAGCCAGGTTTAAGTACATCGGCAAAGAAAAAGTGTAGTGAGAATAAAACAACCCCGAGGCTAAAGGTGCAAATATTCGTGCGCGTCGCCAACAAGAACTTTCTGGGAAGGCTTTCTTTTCCAGGAGCTGGACTCGCCTACGTAAGTTTTTTTGCGGGTACACACAATGACCGCAAATTTTGGGAAAACGCAATTGCAGCAACGTAAATATTTTTATCAGCTGTGACAAACTCGTAACAAAACTAAACAAATGAAAAATCTCTTTTCACGAAAGTACAAAAGGCTTTAATATCACTTTGTACACAGAACTGAAACAGAACTTTACAGTAGCTTAGTCTTTCGCTTCCACACAAAATGCAAGAATGAATCTGGAACCAACAAGCGTTTAATCACTACGGAAGCGGCAGTGCTCTGCAACTTAACAGTTTATTTCTACTCGTTTATTAAAAACTTCAGGGATTTTAAAACGTGCGCAGAGCTTGTTTTAGAGTACTGTCTAATCAGTAGAGATAAAAACCTAAAGGCAAAATTAGATCATAACACTTCTGAGCACTTGAGGAAATGCGTAAAGTTATGTTTTTATCTTGTTTGCATATCAACTATTAGGAAATAAAGCAGCTAAGCTACGCCAGAGGCAAAGGGCGTCAAACCAGCAAATCGACTCATTCTGCCAGCGGCACAGTTTGATGCGTTTCTCGGTATAGTGAAGGGTTTATACCTTCTTTTTTCATGCTAGGGTAGCAGATGGCTGTGGTGTAACCTACACAAGAAACCTGTTTTACTCCTAAACCATGAAAATGTCACAGATTTCAAGTAATTTTTCCTGGCAAGCTTTTTCAAGCTTGCTCTTTGCAATTGACGTTATTTTAGATTAGACGATTGAATTTTCTGGTTAGTTTATTGAGGAACAGACAAGTCATTTTTTTGTACACGCTCCTGATGCGAAAAATATGTTAAAGATTACGCATTTGTACAAACAGTATCCTTTGGCCACTTTGAAAAAAGCTTCACAGACGGTTTTTACAAGCTGCTGAACATGTATAAGATCAGAAGTTTAGTCCTTAATGTTTCACTGACAAAGTTATGAGGAAATGCAGTCTCCAAATTGTTTTAACGTGTGCTAAAAATAAGCAGACCTTTTTTTGAAAAACTTATGTGCAACTTTAAAAAATAAGGGTCTTTAATTTTGATACCAGCGGACGTTAGGCAAATGTTTACAGAACACTTACTCACTCAGGCAGATTAATTTGTTCTAAACCTCGAAAAATGAGAGTGTGAAGAAAGCAAGCACTGTCTCCTGGAGTTAAACATTACTTGTAAGCAACCGCACAGCTTTCCTAAAAATCAGTCTCTGAATTCGCTTCTCCATAAAACGGATTTTCAAATTCCAATTATAAGAAAGAATTTAATCCGATTTTCACCCAACTTTAGATTAAAAATTACCGGGAAAACGTTTTGCATGTGCAAGTTTTGGATGGGAATACGAGAACACAAAAATTGTTTAATCTCTTCACGCAGTTTCATAGCAACTCTCATGATACGCTACAACTTGGCGTACAATGGGATTTGAAGTAGGCACACAAATCAAGGTGCTTAGAATGAAAATGACGTTTTGCCAGTACACTGATTATGTGCGGTGGTTCTGGCTTCTGCTATCATGCCAACAGTGTTTGTTGAAGTCTCCTATCTTTTTGTTATTTTTGTGGTTTACTTCCACCCTTATCCGATCACCTACGAATTATCCAATTTCAGAATGTATCTCAAGTCTGCAGGTCTGCACAACTTAACCAATTACAGTAGTTCAATACAGGATTTTCAAAAAATGAAGTATCCTTTCAGGAAAAAAGTGAAGATATTACAAAAGTGTACCAAATAAGAGAGACTCTTTTTAAATGCAGTTTTTCTGTGCTCCGGGTTTGTCATTTGAACATTCTGAACTGACGAACTTAGCGCTTTTCCCGTTTTTTTGATGAACGTAGCTCTTTTTTCCAGGTGAAGAAGGACGGGGCCATCTCAAGTAACATGTTGATAGGAGCTGTGTGGAGATGAGCATGATTTTGTTGTTTTATAATGATGCAGCCCGTGGATTTTCAGATGATACATGCTTCATTTGTGAAAGATGTTGATCAGTAGATTAAAGTAAAATGATGGTGTTTATTTTAAGGCATAACCAAAACCATTTTTATGCGTTGAACAAAAGCACACCATTTTATGTTCCAACAATGTAGCTCACTAGTCTAAGTTAAAGTGGCCTAACCGACAAATTTAAGTAATGAAGAATGATGAAAACGTATTGACATCTTAACCAGGTTGTTGTAGGTTCAAATACATCTAAACTGAGAATGAAAACTTGAGAAGTGTTGAATTTTGATAAAAAGTGGCAAGGTTGCTTGTTCCAAGCCTAGCGGTGCTAGAAGTACACAGTACACATTGAAAAAAGTTTTGGAAGGAAACGGAATTTAGGTGCACATTCATTGCACTGTTTTAATAGGTGATTCATTGGATACAACATTATGGTGCTCGCATTGTCATTGTTAAAGTAACGTACAATAGCTGCTGGCATTGCATGCAGAATCCAAATATTAGTGAAAATAAAAATGTTATCGCAACTGACAAGACAAGAACTGGTTGGGTTACTTTCCATTAGACCGCGCTTCTTTTTTACATATGTGTCATTTGTGTTCACAAGGAAGCAAATAATGCGGACTTCAAAGCTTCTGAGATTAAATTTCACTAAATACGATAAAAGATGACAAAGACTAATTTGAATATGGACGTATTTTGTCATACTCTAGCTCTTTTGCTGTACTTCAATTCTCCTTTTTCGAAAAGTAGTCGGCCATATTTCCACAATCCTTGATAAGAGTTCAGCGTAGCAGCTACCATCTCTGTATCAAAAATCAAATTGCCCTCATTCAACTTCTTCTCTCGTAAAATAAATGAAAAATCATTGTTTCTCTTTTGTTTTTTTCTTGCCTTCTTATGAGTTTTGAGATAACCCTTTTTTGAAAAAAAATTTTTTATTTGAAAAATTTTTCCAGAACTTCAGTAAGGTTAAAAACATTTTGAATTTTGAAAGTATCATGCTGGCAACATTTGAAATGCAATGTGCTGAATTAAACTTCATCGAGAGTTAATTTACTTTTAATTCACTAGTTCGAACTCGGAGAGTGCAGTACTATCATTAAGATGATAAGATTTTTATAACTAGCATTTTAGTGCTTCCACAGACTGTGAGTAAAAATGACCATCACCACAATGATCCTTCCTGTCTTTGGGGACAACAAAATCGCGCCTTCTTTAGCTAGTCCAGGTTTGCAAAGTTTTGAATGCCTCTTCTCAGGGCATAATGCCAGGCCCCTCGCGGAGCATCCATCGTTTTCCAGTAGCGTAGGGGGTGGTGAAGCCTGTCAATTTATGGTTGATAAACTTCAGGACTCATTAAATGTTTGGCCCAAATCGATGCTGGTTGATGCCAGTCTCTTGTCTGGTCTAATTCAAGAGACTTATGCATGCAAACTTTAATTGCAAAGAGATTCAATTCACAGTTGTACAAAACGCTTGGTTTTCTGACATAACTGCAGTCTGGTCAAATAGTTCGAAAATAAAGGCATAAGCTTTCGAAAGAGACAAGAAAAATTATTGCCAACCCTCAGCTACAAATTTGTTAAAATTGAGCAAATATTTAGATAACCTGAAGAAAGTGCTCTTGCACAAATTGGTGATCCACAAATGTACTCCCAAACTACATCTCCCATCAGTCACAGCTCTCAAATGTACGTTGACCGCCTGTCACATTACGTGATCCATGTTGGGCTCCAGTTGTCATTTTGCGCTAGAATACAATTTTGGCTAAACACTGATTGCAGCGAATGTGTGTTAATTGTCAAGCAGGTGTTGATCATAAACAATTAGAATATAACGAAAGTAAAAAAAACTGGTGAAAAAAAGAAAAACAGACAAACCAGTGAAAATACAAAAGGTTGAATAATTTTTTACCTTGCTGAATA
>JGI24022J15233_10010458_pt1 | contig 10527 bp, 4 predicted proteins | sample Ectturendosymbi2_FD_15233 | JGI IMG/M metagenome (IMG submission 15233)
ACGTGTCACCTTCAAGGTAGAGAAGTCTTGACACGATAGGTATGCACAGAGTTGGCGACCGCTCGGCTTTGCGCATTCGTTCTTGCAAGCGCGGTACCATGACTGGTGTACAGTCTGTTGGGTCGTTTGATGTCTCAAAGTATCGTTTGATGTCAAAGTACCTGTGATCCTCTTTTCTCGACTTCTTCGATGCACGCATGAACCAGAGTAGGAACACTAAGACCGGATTTTTCGCGGTCGACGATACTTTGTAGGTCAGCTCCGAACACAAGTGGTCCCGGACTGGACGGATTCTCTTCCAATGCGATCTTTGAAGTCGAAACGAGAGTAATGGCAACGGTTCGATCAAACGCAACACGCAAGCACGAACTCCGCGTTGTTGAAACTCTTACCTTTACGTACAACGTTCCTTTTGGTTCGAGACGGATTGCTAGACGTTCAGCAAAAGGTGTTTCTGGCTTTCTGCCTTGAAGCAGTGTGGGCAGATTGAGAGTCGCATACGAATATTTTTTATGCTTGCCGCCTCTAGTATCCCACGTGTACAATGTTAAGTGCAAATCTCTCGCCTTCGATACGGTCATCTGAATGAAGAAACAGCTTCAATTGATCAAAAACCCAAAAATCATTCTGGTGTTCTTTGACCCTAATTAAACACCACGTATTTTAAGCATCACCTCTGCGATTACAGTGAGGTGAAAAAAGTGGCGAATAGGAACACGAAACGGACAAACAACTCCGGAGGTCACTGGTAAACCTACACCACATATTTACAAACGTAAATATTTGTCTGCATTCCCATGACGCATCGCTTTGCCACGGAGAAAAAAGTATGAGTTTTATTCACGGTTAAGAACCTTTTGTCATGAGAATGCTGAGTAATACCTCGGGAATGTTTAAGTGAAAGCCACCGGTACGAGGTACTGTATTTAGTCATGAGCTAAAATAGGATAAGCACACTTTCACCAAAATGCAATCACAGTATTTTCATAACTTGCACAAAAAAGTCCGAAAGATTCTCTGACGCAAATCACCGACACTATCTTCCGTTAGCAACCCTGTTTTTCCTGAATATAACAAGAACTTTAACCAAAAAAGAAAGAGGTATCTAATTAANGCTAATTCTCAGCCACAGTCGAAAACGTCCATTAGGACATACTAAGCCTTGTCTACCGCTTCGTGCTTTTATACAAGAAAAGTGATAAAGGAGACATCTACGATTGTTTCTTGCGCGTTGAAGATCCTAGAATTTTTCATAATGAAACCAATAACAATGCATTTTAAACTTAGTAAGAAAATCCTTACCTCAAAACATTGGTTCCACACAACGGCACCGCGGCAAGTTTGCATTGTTGTTCCAATTCTTTTCGTTGAAGCTGTATCAACTTGGACCAAGCAATACGCCTCACATAAAGTTTTCTTTAACTCGCGAACTCCATACAGAGTGATGACGAGACAACCTGCCAAACAATACCTGACGAGTAACTATTTATGAATCTATTTGCTGTCTTGTTGGCAACCATGACACAATCGCCACCACAAATTTAAAGCTGATTTAAGTGTCTTTACCACAACAAAATCCTAAACAACACGAAATTTTTCGACAGGAGTCATCGCCAGAGCGATTAACAAAGTTGTGATGTACTGTACTTAAAATCACATATTATGATCTTCGTAAGCCTAGAGCGTTCTGCTTTAAATAAAAACATAAAAAACTTTTAGTCGAAGACCTGAAGAAATATAGGACAGACATTATTCTCAACGCATTGACCGTCACACAAACCTATTTTATTGAAGTAAAGCAAATATTACTATAAATCAACTTTTTTATTCATAATAGCTGCAATCTCTAACCTAAAAGTAATTATAAATCATTTTTACTACTTAAAAGCTCATTTTACAACTACACTATCACTTTCAACCTTGATCAGTGCACTAAATTTTCTTGTAACTGTCACACCAAACGTATTACTGTTGAATCATTTTTTTTAAAGGAAAATGTGACGTACCCGGTATGGACCTGTAGGGGCCCGATTTTCTCTGATTCTAAGGACCCGATTTTCTCTTATTCTAGTTAACCGATGATAATTTTCGCTCATTCCAGGGACCCGAATCGGGTCCCTAAAACACCTTCAAAATACCCTGGTTGAGATTACAGTGCAATGAAAATTTTGCGGATTCAGTCTGAGTTTAATAATCCGTTTGTTTGTTAAAAGCCCAGGCTGGTATGTCTCATTAAAAAAAACGTTTTTCAGCCATAAAACCAGAGTTATATGGACAAACATAAATTTTTTGTGCCAATATTGGTGCGAAGGCTATCAAATTCATGGTCGTTGTATAAAGCTATCAAGGCCAGAATGTGTAACATTGGAATTGTGTTTGTGATAAAAGATTTATTCAATTTGGAATGAAACCACGTTTACCAATATTCATCACACACATTCATAACTTCGAACATTCCATTTTCTTGGTCAACAGAAACATTGGAAACCCATTAAAAATAAGAACTATTAAGACAAACATTTCTGAACTAAAAAAATTATTAATTTTGTTGGAAAGCACCAACCGGCATTATTTGAAAATCTATCAAACACTATTCAAGTCGTGGAATCACCTTGATGGTAATTTTTTCGGTAAAAAATACCTCGGACAGGTATTCTACTCACTATATCGGAGATGCCACAAGGAATAAAATAATTTTGAACGATCTCAGCTGTACTATTTGAAACAAACAACGGTCAGTCGCGGGAAATATTAGTAAGAAAGCTCCCACACAATTCACGATGCAGAAAGATATGCTTTTAATTGCACATCACACACTGGTGTGTCTGTAGTTATTCTCCAAAAATGTCTCCGCAAAATCCCTTCAAATAGTAATGACACATCACTTGCGATGAAACACAGCGTCTAACCTGCTGGGTTAAAACAATACGCTTGCTCTACTTTTTTCATGAAATTTTGTGTTTTGCTATTTACTTATGAAGCAGTATTTGCCTTGGTAAGTTTTTTTATAAAGAACTTGATTTGGCAATAATTTTACGAGCCCTACTGAGGCAATTTTTTAGGATAGTAATAATAACTAATAGCAGAAGTTGTTACGTATAGACAACACTTTTGAAAAATCTATTCTATATCAACATTTGTTCGATATGCCCAGATTATAAATTCCTGGATGTTTTGAGAACGCACATTGAATGAATTCTAATTAAATTTTTGCTCAAAACTTGCGACAATTAGAGCATTGCATATATGATCTATGAATTTTCGAAAAAAAACACGTGGCAAACATGCAACTCATATGCTAGATTACCATCAACTGCAGGGAGAAATAGAGAATTCAGGACAGGCAACGGCTTGTGCTTGCGGAACTGCGACAGCGCCAGGGCTTTCACCGAAGGATCTTGATTTGAATTACCGAGAAGCAGCTGTCTGCTAATTCGTCGTTGATGAGCCTTAACAAAGAATAATTTTCGTATATGCAAGACAATTTATCAAATAATAACAGAAGAACCAAATGCAACACTTCCGAAGATGAACAGTAAGATAAAGAAGCAAATATTTACACGACATTCCAACAAAAAACAGAGTAAAAGCGTTTGTTTACTTTATGAAAAAAAACGACAATACCATGCTAATATCCAGATGGTAGCGGTTTAATAGAGTAGAGTCCGGTTTGTCTATTCGTCTCTGAATCGGGTGCTGCGCTGACACTCTGGTTGTGGCAGCAAGTGGAGAACTATCTTGAGGTTCTTCTACATTCCAACATGCGTAGTCGCTAACAGTATTTTCAGAACTGCACAGAAGTGATCATAAAAACAAAGTAAGATTTACTAAGAAAATTTACAAATTTCTTGGTGAATGTCTGATGTTAACAAAGCACCACTCTTATGAGTTGTAATTTTTAGTATTTACAGTTAACACGAGTAGGTCCGATGCGGAACGTGCTGGTGGCTGAAGTTCAAGATTAGAACAGCATTGTCTTGCGCATAGGTGCCTGGGCCATACGCCACGCCTGGCTTTTGACCGAACCATTACTCAGCATCACCAATGAAAGAATGTTCGTAACAGTTACTAAGGTTGTAAATGAGTTTTTTTTTATATTCAGTTTGTTTGGCCGGAAATGGCAATTTTATGGATGGAATCGAGGGTTGTTGCGGCTGCTCTTTCAAACTCATTACTTTTGCTTTTGCTGGTGCCAGCGTTGACATGCAACTTTATTGCGTTGCTTCCTAAACATCTTAGTCTGGCCCTATGTTGATCTTAGACTTAGCGTGTTGTAGCTCGACCTCGCGAAGAACTTCAATTTTGTACAATGGCTTTGCCAACTAAGCAATGCTATATTCACCACAATGTACCTCAATAAAACCCATAATAGAATCCCTAAAGAAATTTCGTGCGAAAGCCGCGTTTCTTTAGCAAATTATACTGCAACTCTTAAAGCTCCGTGGAAAACACTGCAGAAGCATACTCAGAAGTATAGTGGGGTGGGTACGCATGGGAACGGCGTTCCCACACGTCTTTTCAGCACTACACTCCTGACTATACTACCTATTTCATGATGGAAATTTTGTTATATGTACCATTACACACCTACGCTTGGTTACGTGTTCATTTTTTAAAATGCAAAGTGAAGGAAGGCCGACGGAAGTAGCAACCGACTCCAAAAAGTAAGATTTTTAAGCGCAGGGTGTAATATTTTTATCAATATCATGAGCCAGCGACAAGACCACACATCCTCTTCTGCTGATCAACAAAATTTCGGTTAAAACACAAAAGACGCAGAAAGCTCGAATAATGCAGTTAGATGAAGTACAACCGCTACGTTATAGACTACCTTTTTCCAAGTGCAATATAGTTAAAGCAGATTGGTATGTATAAGTCGTGACAACTTGCTATGACAGTGCATTCGTTTTTAATTCAAATAGAATGCAACAATTCGTAACAACTGCTATGTAAAGGTTTTGTAAGCACCAGCCCAGAATACTCCTCGACAAGAAAGGGGATTGGTTACACGGACAGTCAGTCAACTTAAAGTATCAAATAGCTAACCCAACAAATACCATTTTACACCAAAAGTCCGACTTAGATGATGAATGTCTGTATCAGTTCTCGAATTCCTAAACTTTTTTTGCTAACGAATCCAATGCACTCCTCTAATTTTACAACCCCTCTGATCAAAGTAATGCAATAACACATCTGAAACATAATTCCCATTGCCCAAATTGAGATAACAGACTAGCGATTTACTTTAAATAGGTAGATGTATTATACATCAAACAACAACAATAAATATGCCAGATGATACCCATAGCAAAATATAATCCTAATTATCACCTAACTCAGGGGTGGACAAACTTTTTGACCAGAGGGCCAAATACAGTGCGATTAACATCACAGATACTGTTAAAGCCAATGCTGTTGCACTGTTGTCCACAGTCAAACGTGGTGCTTGAAAAAAACGTGCAAGGTATTTTGTGGGCTGGATTGAACTGGTCTGTGGGCCGGATGCAGCCCGTAGTTTGGCCACCCATGACCTAACTGAAGGATTTCAAACACAATATATTAACTAACAACCAAAGTAGTTGATTGGCTAACCTAGAATGATTTGTACATTATTTTTATGTGGGTTTACAATTACAAATATACACACTCATCATGCTCCAGCCATACCTGCCAATCCTAAATCTTTTAGTGATCTTTTTCCAATTGCTCNTCCTTGAACGGGATGGAGAGGTTATCTTTGCTGTTTCACTGCTTTTCCCATGGTTTAAACTGCCTGCAAAGCATGTAAAAATTGCAAAGATAATGTACAAAACACAATCGAGACTCTAGGCTGGTCAAGCTGATTTAAAGCCAATGCAGAGCCACAAATTCTAAAAGATGTGGTTGTTTTTGTTCAATCTGTTGCAGTTTAATGTTTGCAGTTATGTAAATGAGCAAAAGACCATACATTTTCACAATTAGCAGTGAAACATTATGCAGAGTCAGGTACTAATTTGCAAAATCTGTTAACAGAAATTTCCCTTGGCAGCTGTGAACATGTTCAAATCATGTGGTTAAGCTTAACATCAATGTGAAGGTTAATAAGACTGAGGGTGGATGCAAAAAGATTTTAAACATAAGCCTGATGACTAACACCCTCTGCTTCTGTGGAAAACATCATGAGATAAGTTGCTCATTTGACAGTTTCAGCCAATGCAAGTTTGTTTAATATTTTGAGACTAAAATCTCACTGAGAGCTTTCAGATGATGTATTGCATATGCCAACAGCATGTGTGCTTGTCGAGTTATTACCATTCAAAATTTAATGTCACACATGAGTGATTTTCATGACCACCCATTTTCTTTACCCCAAGATTGGGGTAACTGCATGGATTTTTTGAAAATTTTCTTTACAAGTGAAGATAAGATACTTGAGACTATCTCTTGTCAAGTGTTTACAACAATTAAATGAATACAGTAAGAGTAACTTAGTTTTGATATTAATTGATGATTTTCTTGCTAGTTGTTATGCTTCATTGACCACAAAAAGTAGTCATTTTGTGTGGTCCACAACTGTCACAAAACCTTAACCAACTTAAAAAAAATTAGTTTGTTGGAATCAGCATGAAAAGTTCTATCTGCTCATTAAATTTGAGCAAAATCTGAGAGGTTGGGTGGACTGGTTGGGACGGTTGACATGGAATGACCCAGAACAGACACGAAACATACATATTGATTAGAATCTGAATTTAATATATTTGACACAACATGCTGTTGTTTACCCTACAAAATTAGCTGTCTTTGCTTTGTACTTAGTCATGTTGAACTCACCTTCAACATCATTGCCATTTATTGCCATAGACGTTTGCTGCACAGGATCATAACTGCCACCAACAGCACCTCTTCCATCAGAAACTTTTGTTGAAGAAGAATCCATTTTTGTAACCAATCCAGATGAACTGGACTTACTCATTTGTTTTCCTGAGGTTGGGGTAGAAACAGAAAACAAACTTTTTGCTGATTTTTCACTGGTACTCTTATGCTGTGAAATATCAACAGGATTTTCACCAATCTGTACATCATTTGCAACAAATCCAGGAGAGCCAGAAGATACTCCACTACTTGCTGATGACTCTGATGTTCTTCTCCTACTTCTTGGCTTGGTAGTCAATTTCTACAAAATTTAAAATATAACCGGATTATGCTGACAGTACAACACAAAAGTACAGCACTTCTATCAATTCCCTATTGCCTAACAGTTTTCCATTCACAAGACAGCTTTCACTTAATACAAGAGTACAACTATTTCGTACCCTTGAATTTGGTGAAAGCTGTCTTAAGTAATAAAACTTACCAGACACTGTTGAGACAATTTTAAGGTGAAACCTAATGATTAACATCTTCGGTGCTGGGTTGTTTTTACCTTTAAGACCTGTGTGAGCCACTTAAAAACCATCACTTTGCAACACCTCGCCCACCGATTGCACCGGAGAGCTGTTCAAATGCTCAAAAGATGCAGCAAGTCTTTCGAGCATTTGAACTTGTAAGCCCTTGATTGGTTTTCTAGCAGTTCTGGTTCAAAAGTTATGGCCAAAAAAAAACAACAAAATAATTGATTAATCTCCTAATTAATTAAGCAATTATTAATTTTTTTGTTGTTTTTTTTTGGCTGTAACTTTTGAACCAGAAACGTTGGAAAGCCAATCAAAGGCTTAAAAGGTTCGGATTCTAGCCTAGCTTCCAATAAAAACTCGAGTCAAAAAATAGTGGTTGGTGCCGAGGGCCGGGTAACCTGAGCCAAAATGGCCAAAAACCTATCCCACTTATGACGTCACCCACAAAAAACACGAAATCCAAAACTTTCCTATTTTTTTATTGCAATCTAGAAGACTTGCCACATCTTTTGAGCATTTGAACAGCTCTCTAGCACAGGGGTTCCCAACCTTTCTCTGACCATGTACTCCTTCAGCATTCAGACAGATGAGCATGTACCCCTTTAGCATTGTGAAAGATAAGCATGTACCCCTTCAGTTTTTCGACAGATGAAAATGTACCCCTAAAATTTCTTATGACAAAATATTTTATCGCAATTAATCACAGATATATTTAAATATAAGCATATAACTGCTTTTTCAAATAATGTTTACTGATATATGTATACATTTTTGGAAATAAAAGATATGTAACTCTACATATCTCTTCCATTGCCAAACTTAAATGTACCCCACATTGGGAACCTCTGCTCTAGCACAATCGCCTGGCGTGTTATGGAGTTGCAAAGTGGCAGGAGAACAGCGCAAAAATACATGTCCACTGCATGATCTTGAAATACGAGTATCTCATACACCAGTGCCAAAGATATTAAAAAAAAGGTGATACAACTTTCTGTATTTTTAGACATTGAAGATAGTAATCTCAAATACAGTAGCAATGCAGAAAAGCATCCCTAAACAAAATGAAAACAGTAAAAGAATATCTGAATACAATGCTTGGCAAAAGTAATGAGACACTTTTTCACCAAACTATATGAAAACAACATCAACAAAGATTTCCCAATGTAATAATTGTTTGCATGGTGCACATGTTTTCCTGTCAAAATCCAGTTTTAAAATCTTCTAGAATCACGTTATTACACAATCAATAATCATGAATCTCATAGGCAATACTTTTTCCATGCTAAATTTAATTAATCTGCTTTATGTGAGGTTTTTAAGCCACATATAAATGTGTACAGGGTTGGTTGACTAGATGGCCTCCATGGACTTTTACCAATATCGTGACACAGTGACAATTGTTATTTACAGTGATCAGTTCTCTTGCCATTGCGTTTTCAATTATTCTTATTTGCACTGAAAATCAGTTGTCTTCTGCATGATTAGTTTTTGTGAATTAAAATTGGTCATCTTAAGTGATGGGAAACCAAAATCACCGAAAATGGTAAAAAAACCATATTTGTTAAAAGCATTCTCTTGAAGAGCAATGTAAGAACTCTAAATGAGGATAGCAAAATAAGAACCATCATGGATAAATAAAAATTGAGAACAACTTAGAAGTAACTTCATGGAACAAATTAGAAACAAAGGTTCAAAAGATAAAACAGTAATTAATTCTTTTATCACTTGTTCATTTTATAATTTGTCCCAAAGATCATGTAAAATAAAACGTTTTCAATACTTCTGGAGCACTGCTTTTCAAAAATTGAATCTGCAGAAACCGTGTGCATTGTTTACCATTTTAAGTAATTGCTACTTTCAGCAGATAGAATCTCCACCTAGGTTTTTTTAGTCACTTTTTGGTTGTAGACCAATCTTTTTAATGACTGAAAAAAATTAAGTCAATTTAGTCACAGATATAGACTAATGAATACTGTTTTGGCAAGTTTCAGTACTACCATGGTACAAACGACTGAAATGTCTCAGCAAAAAAACAAATCTCCACTAAACACTGGCACAAAGGCAAGTTTTAAAATGAAGTGAAATAGACCCAAACCTGTTAAGAAATATGGCATAGTATTGCCTTCTCATTATTTTTATAAATTTTGTAACATCTCAAATTGAAATGCGAAAACATGGAGTTTAAATAACTAGTGATACTGCATATAATTATCTTAAAACATGGCCAAATTTGTTTGTTAATGACCAAGCTCCATATGCATAATGTTTTTGCTGTGAGCCATGCAACACTCCACAAATTTTTCTTGCACTTAAAATACTGGTTCCTTGATTGTAAGAAGTTCATTCCTTCCAAAAGATCAAATATATACCAAAGCAGAGAAAACACGTATATTTAATCAGTTTTTACACCATATTTGGAATTCTTCATAGTCTAATCAGGGTTTGTCAATATTTTGCCCATGATCCTGCTCTAAAAATACCATTAACATGAACAGCTTCTTCACATAGATGAATATCATGATTTGTTAATAATAACATAATGAAAGGTAAATCAAGTAAATTTTTCATTTCAACAGTTTATATCAAACTAGTAGCTTTTCACATTAATCAGTACCCAAGAAGTAGCTTTTAGCTTCGAAAAGGTTGGTGACTCCTGCTCTATATCTTTGGAAGAAGTATTTCAAATTTGACAATGCTTTTCATTTATTTAAGTGAAAGCTTGAATCTACCCAAAAACTGACTAAACATTTTGTAGCAACAAAACTTTAGAAACAGTATATAATGCACTTCATGTTTTAGCACTCAAAAAATTCAAAGCGGTATACAAGTTTTCAGTATGACAATTGCAGCATTTGAAAGATAAAGGTAATTGGTTCACCAAAGCTGCTGATTACATCATGATACCAAGGCACTGATATGATCAGTCAAAGCAAGCTTAACACTTTGAGAACCGGTGTACGATATATTCGTATTTCAATTTCAGCCTAAAAAACAGCAGTTTTCAGTTGCCTTACCAATGCCCCAGCTCCTCTGCCGATTGTGCCAGATAGCTGTTCAAGGGCTCAAACAGATCGGCCAGTCTAGTAGATTGCACTCGAAAAAAAAATTTTTGGTTGGGGGTGCGGATTTTTTGTGACTGACGTCATAAGTGAAG
>JGI24022J15233_10010459_pt1 | contig 10526 bp, 5 predicted proteins | sample Ectturendosymbi2_FD_15233 | JGI IMG/M metagenome (IMG submission 15233)
TTTTTCTGTGTCGCTGCTAGTGTTCTTTTGTTTTGCAGGAGCAGCGACAGCGCGTTAGACTCAGCGGCTCACTTCTGGTGGTGGATGAAGTTCGAACACGGCGCTTTCAGAATACCTGACCCCAGGAGCTTTCAGCCTCTCCATTCCAACGATATGATGGCTGCATTGGATGACTCAACCTCATTATACAACCACTGCAAACATTTGTAGAGCTTGCCAGATGCAAAAGGGTTATGACAACCCAGGCAGAGTTTCATTTCAGCTGGGTTTATACTTTCTCTGCCACGCCCAGATCCTTGCGGATCTGAGGTTTTTTCGGTGCCCTGGCGCTTTTGCAATTGCTATGGTTTCTTTCTCGTCTTTGAAATTCTTAACTTTCGCCAAATAAACTCAACTTCAACAACTTGGTTAATATATAGGTTAAGGAAACTGCCAACTTCAGCATTTATAGTTTTTGAGTGACCTAAAAGAATTTGACCGAACAGCCCTTTCTGACCCAACAATTAGATAAAAATCATTGCAAAATTGGCCATCCAAAGACATTTTTCCAAGGGGGGGTGGTAATATTGAAGTTTTGCTTACTCTTTTCAGGTTAATGATGATGCAACAGGCCCGTAGCCAGATTTTCACGTTATAGGGGGAAAACATTTTTAGGGGGGCAAAATTTTTATGATATGCTAAAAACATGTTTTTCTAGACACAAAATTTGGGGGCATTGTCCGCAAATGCCCCCTGTGGCTGAAGGCCTGCAATGCAAATGGACATTCACACAACCCTTTATCCTTTCTACCCCATTAGTCTGTGCTGGTCATGGTCAGCTGACTTTGATGACTTCCTGGTCTTTTCATTGGCCATGTAAAATAAACAAGCATTGTCTGTCTCTGTCTTGTCTGGTTCTGGTTGAAGTTGAATTCTCAATCTTTTGTCTGAAATGTTTTCTACACTTCAGCTATCAGCAAGGCTTTCTTTTCATAAACTGCCTAATAAATATTCATTTTTTCAAGCACTTTCTACAAACAAGTCATAATTTAAGAAAAATCAATGACCAGAACTAAAGTGCAACTGGCACTTCAAGAACTAAAGTGTCAACTGGCACAAAAACCCACACCCCCAAGCAAAAAAATTTGAGTGCAGACTAGAAGACTTGTCACGTCTTTTGATGCTTCAACCAGGTTCGTAACCTGTACAGGAACAGATAAATTCCCACATACAGCCACGTGCGTTTGTTTTTTTTTCCGAAAATCCTCAAAAGCAGCCAGACGCTAAAGTGGCAATGCTTTCTCTCCTATTGCTTACCCATTGCTTGTTGATTATTTTCCTGTACAGTAATATGGACATCACAATCGCATCTTTCAGTGTAAACAGTCTACTCGAGCAACAAGAAATGCTGCATTCCATTTCTTAATTCAATATGCAAATTACCTTACTCCAGGATACCCATACTTTGACAGTAAACCAATATATATGGCAAAATCAATGGTTCCTTGCCAGTCACTGTTCCACTAACCAATAAATAACAAAAACATCTGAGATGTTGTAACCCTACTAAAATCGACACACTTATACATGGAAAAAGTATCAAATAATCTTGATGAGAAATATTTAACAGCAAACACTTTTTCAAATAACCAGGAATTTATTATAACAAACAAACATACCCCTCCCAAAAAACAACAGAACTCAAAACCACCAATTCTTCAAAAACCTACCCAAATCACCACTGTAAAACCAAAGCCAAAAAAACATAATTGGTAATTTTACCCTAACTTTTGAACCAGAAACCCTAGAAAGCCAAAGGCTCAAAGGACTTGGATTGTAGCCTAGTTTCTACTAAAAACTGAATGAAATACTTGCCTCTTGCAGTTGGGACCCAGAACCCAATAACCTCAGCCAAAAAGGCCTAAACCTACCCCATTTATGATGTCACCCACAAAAAACTGAAACCCAATACCTAAAATTATTTTCATTGCAAACTCGAAGACTCACCACTTGAGTCTTTTGAGGGTTTTGACAGCTCGCTAGCACAATTAACTTATGGAGTTGCAAAGTGGCACAAAAATAGCAACTCAATGCATAATTTCAAAGTATGATATACTTGTATACCAGCACCCAATGTCTTAATTGTTTTTTTGACATTTTTTTCCATTTTGAAAGCTGTCATTTTTGTTTTCGCTTTAGTACTAATGTAGGGCTTCAGGCTTCTCTTCCAAGCTTGCTGATTTTTTAGGCCTGAATTATTTTAAATTCCTTTGTTTTTTAAAGAAACATGCAGAAATTCTATGAACATCACTATGAAACTTTTCTCATCTACCTGTGGTTCTCAACCTTTTTTAGCGTATGGACCATCTTTTTAAAAAATATTTGATGCACCCCTTTGCTATGCTGGAACTTCAGTAACAATTAATTGAAACTATATTGCACATTGATCAGTAAACGTTTTACCGAGGATTGAAAGGTGGCAAGGTATAGGTTATTTGAATAAGTGTGATACGATAAACATGTGTTAATAATGGCTGCAGAAATGTGAAGCACAACTTCTGCTGTGGTCACCAAGCAAGATTTGAATGAGTTGTCTGGGAAACTGGACAAAACGATGGAAACTCTTTGGCAAGAGCAGTAGTGCTCTTACTAAACTCATCCTGGAAATGCGAGCTCCACAAAAGTCATCAGTTTTGGTCGGAACAGTACAAGGATACGAAGTGTACACTACTGTCTTCTACTGAAGAGGTGAAGGCTTTCCTCTTTGCAGTGCTCACACACATCTCATTATCCTGTCATCAATTACACTAGAGATCAACTGATCTAATTGTCCTTTTGTCCAATCCATCAACCTCCCCATGGCTTGACAGTTCTGGATGATGAGACAATCGAATAGGCTGCTCAACACCTGCCCTGAGATTTGGTGTGGCCTAGCAGTGGATTGAAAGAATTAGCCCAAACAATGAAAATATGTGTGCCTTTCCTTGTTGCACTCACATCTTTTAGAATGGCCCTCATTCTGTTATATGCGTGGCAGTAACTCAACATGGCAACTTCATTTTGTAGTTTTGTGCAGTAGTTACTGGTGCACATTCAAGATCATTTATACTTTATTAACACGTTGAGAGCCGGCCTACGGTATATTCGTACTTGGATTTCGGCCTAAAAAACAGCAGTTTGCGGTTGCCTATCAACTCCCTAGCTCCTCCACCGATTGCACTAGAGAGCTGTTCAAGAGCTCAAACGAATCGGCCAGTCTAGTAGATTGCATTCAAAAAACATTTTTTTTCGATTTTTTTCGAGTGCAATCTACTAGACTGGCCGATCCGTTTGAGCCGCTGAACAGCTCTCTAGCGCAATGGACGGAGGAGCTAGGGCATTGGTAACGCAACCGAAAACTGCTGTTTTTTTGCGAAAATCGCCGAAACCAGGCAGCTCTAAAAGTGTTAAGAGTCTCTGAATGCTGATTGTAATTCAGTCCAATCACATATAAGCAAACCAGAATAAAAAACAAAATCTTTTCACACCACCTGAGACAACTAGAGTATACTACTAGACTTCGTATCAGTAATACATTCCAACATCCCAAACTTAATAACAGCCCTCACCCTATTACAAGCATATGATGAAAATAATCAAGCAGCACAGAATCACAAAAATTAAATCCTGATATGGAACAATAAAAGAAAAATATTTAAGAATAAAAACACATAAACTCTAAACTCTCTACCCTATCACAATTGGAAAACACACTATGCAACCTGAATTGTCAGATGTGCCAATGTAGTCAGAGAACTGCGTACCATAAGAAACAGGAAAGTAAATTTATAGATGAAGTAGCAATTGGTTTTCTAAACATTCTATGTAGAACCATAGCATAGCAATTTTTATGAACAAGCGTTGCTGATATACATTGGCATTAATCAGCCGTTATATATTGGCATGCCAATGTATCAGTCAATCCCTAGCTTTCGTGGTACGACCGACAACACCAACGAAATAAATAGTTGCACTTAGCCACTAGCCAAGTTTGATTGGGTCGTAAGGACACCTATAGCCTAGAAAATGTTTTTTATGTTATCAAAAGCTGACTTTTTTGACAGGACCACTTTTGCCTTGCAACATGCACCACCGCATTAATATTTTTCTTCAATGTTGTGAAAATGCATTGCATGTGTGATAAACGATAAATGTTGATTGCCAATGCCAGATCATTGTGTGGGCCTCCTTGCTTTTGTGTAGATGATGTTTTTTTTTTTTTTATTAATTCCCAGGTACAATGCACTGCAGGAAAAAAACAGAGGATTTGGTATTATGGATTCAGTTAAGCTATTCTGGAATAGTAAACTATTCTGAAATGCCCATCCCTAATTGGAAAGCACACCACATATCACAAAACCAAACAACTTCTGGACCTATCACCCCATACTGCTAAACTTTTTAAAAATTTTCAAATGTGAAATCTTAAACAACATCTTTCCTCTGAAAGCGATCACTTGAGCCACAGTGCCACTAATGCAACAAGAAATATGGATATGGCATACACCTCCGTGATGAATATATAAAAGTGAACTCATACAGCCTCTGCTAAAATACTCCAGGCATATCTACTGAAGAACAACTCGACATCATACTGACTACTTATTATCCTCCTACCCACACACACAATTGCAATACCATCAGCTCCTATTATATATCTTTCACTATTTGGAAAATTTAAACAAAAACAAGCTCAAACCTAGCAAAGATATCCTCCAAGCTCTGATGTTTTTTCAAACAATCGATTGAAGTAAGATTACAAAGATCTGAAACCAGACAAAATACATTGCAATGTGACGATGCAAGCTATACTCAGGTGCGTAAAGTCCATGAATGCAAGGCATGCAGTGCATGCCTTACATTCAGCAAATAAAACTTCAATACTTCAAAAATTTTAATTTAACTTCAAATCCTAAACCAGACAAAAAACATAAAACAACAACTTCTTGTAAGTCTGCATAGTTAAAAGCTTTCTTACAATTTAAGTTAGATCTCATAAAGGAGCCTTTCAATTGTGTTTAGTGTTGTTTCAGTAAAAAAAAATTTGGGAAATACGCATGCAGAATTGGAAACACGCATGCAAAATGTGCGATTGAATGCATGTTTCCAAAGAAATTTTGAATTTAATTAAGTTTTTGGAAGAAATACACAACACATTTAAACCTGGCCAACCTTTGCTGCTAGTATGTTTTAGTCCTAAATTTATTCTATTGAATAATGTCTGTCCATCATGGAAATTTCTTGTGTTCCGATAAAGGGCTAAATTACTTTTTGCAAACACTGCAAAACTGCCATTGAAATCAAGGCTTGCATTTTTCAGTTTTGCTTTCACTTCCTGTGACGCAATCGACCTGGACACCAGAGTCAAATCACATGACCTACTGTAGCTTCATGTTGCATTTGCAGACTTCACAGTTGCGTTTTAAGAAGAAAATTGGAGGTATGATAAGGAAAGTAGCTGCTGGATATGGCGTAGTAATTAGGCTACAAGCAACAAACTTTAGCTCATTTTCTTGCGAACAGAAGAGAAACGTGCTTGATGGAGATGGGCTTGTAGGCTAAAGTCAAACAACATCTTCTTAGGAAATTTAACCAACACCTGTATGTCAAATTCAACTAGTTACGCGGAACCAGTACAACAAATCAGTTCTATTGCTGGCTGCGTCTATTTTTTTCTAACAAAGGTAATTCAGCCTAGAACTATGACAATGTGAATAAGTTGCATAGCACAGGTGCTGATTGCCATGGTAAGACTGGTTCACACTTGATAGCTTTTGTAGCTCACAACACATCACAACACATTTGGACAAACCAGATTGTGCTGCTGGACAATGAAAAAAGTGCAATACTAGCCTTGGAATTACAGCTTTGAAAAAAGATTTTGGTCACAAGCTATGTCCTAAGTGCCTGTTTTGGGCATTTTGTTTGAAAATTTCCTTGCCAAAGTGTGTTTTTTGTTATGTGCAAGCTTTGGGAATTGACTCTTGGTATTACCACAGATGCATGTCATAGTTATGAAATATATATTTGTTCATCTTCTGCTTGCTGAGTTTTGCGCAGTTTACCTGATAAAATGAGTGCCACAGTAGTGCTAATATCTGCTACAAAAATGTCATGTAATGCATTGCATAAGCTAATAAATCACTCCACCTTTGGTCTAAACCAGTGGTTCTCAACCTGGGGTAAATTTCCCCTGGGTATAGGGAATGCATGGCACCAGCTACTGGGGCATTTCTCACCTTATCATCCTTGGAGAAGTATATGCCAAGTGCCTTGAAAAAGATCCCTCGAAATAATTGAGCCAAAGGTGGATGATACCCAGTGTTGTTTTCATGCTGGCAGTAGCACTACAGACAAAATTTTCACTCTCCAGCAAATTCTTCATAAATCTTGGGAGTGTACCAAAGGCATCCACAGATGTTTTGTTGACCTCAAAAAAACATATGACCGGGTTCCTTGTGAAAATTTTTGGGGAGTATTGCAAGAGCACAGTGTTGGCAGTCACTTGTTACTGACCATCAAGTCACTGTATGCTGCTCAGATGTGTCTAGGATAGGGCAGTTGAAACACAACCACTGACCATTGCGACTGTTGGGAGCTCCAGGATCAACCATTTGCTTTTTGCAGTTGATTTAGCACTGCTAGCATCTTCTCAAGAGGATCTTCAAGCATGCACTCAATCGGTTTTCCGCTGCGTGTAACTGAGCTGAAATGAAATCCAGCACTAAGACCAAGGTATTAAGTCTCTGTAGAAAATCAAAGCAGAATATGCTGCAATTCAGCAGCAATACGCAAGTACCTACGGGTGATATTTGATAGTGACAGAAGGTGGAGCAAAGAGACCGATACGCGTATTGGTAAAACAAACGCACTTTCTATGTTAGCTTTACCACTCTATGGTCACAAATTGGGAGCTTTTAAAACACAATAAGCTGTCAGTTCATAAATATGTCTTTGCTCAGATCCTAACTAGAGTCATGAATCTTTGGTAATTACTGAAATATGATCCCAAGCGGCAGAGATGGAATTTTTATGAAGAGTCAGCAGTGTCACACTTTGCAACAAAATGTGCACATGTAAAATTTGCGAAGTCCTGAATGTCGAACCAGTACCTGAATGGAGAGATCCTAACTACATTGGTTAGGTCAAGTGTCCAGAATGACCACAAAAGACTGACGTCGCAAGACATGCTGGTTAAACCCACAGGTAAAGTGACCCAGGTTGTCCAAGTAACCGGTGGAGTCAACTACATCTGCGGCCTTGCTGGGTCCTGTCTTGTATGGAGCTGGCAGAAATATCTGAAAATGTTGTTGGCCATGAGGTAAGTCAATTCCTGCTAAAGCTGCTGTTCCCACAACCATCCCCAGAGGAAAACACGTGCATGAAAATTAATGAATCAAATAAGCAATCTACCAGATTCTGGCGGCATCCAAAAGAGAAACACAGATTTGTTTGTTGCCACTGACACATGCAAAACTGCTTAATGCAAACACAGCCTGCACCATTATACCCAGAACTTAGAAACTGGTACACATTTGTTCTCCCTATTGTATAAGCACTATCTTGTACAGTGTGAAAACATGATTTCCTTCTTGTGAACATATTTGACCTTGGTGGTTGAGCAGTGAAGCTGTGCAAACCTTAGTGGTATATGGTGGAAACATAGCATAGATGCAGCTGTGTAGTGGGGCAGAACAGCTTTCCCACAGAAACACACAGATGACAGTATTTTGTAGTCTGTTTGATCTTGGAGTACATTTGTGGCTGTGCCTGCAGCACTTTCTAGACTTTGTTCAACAACAATTGTGTATGTGCCAAAAAGACTTCGAAGCCACATATTTCAAATTATTTGTGGCCTACAATAACTGCATGTTGAAAAAAATCTTGGTATCATAAAGTGCACTGACGTCAGAATTTCTTCTGAAGAAATCATGTCAACTTTTTGGTTGTCTCATTCTACATAATTTTTCAACACCCAAAGCTTCTTGGGATGTATGTATAGTTGACTTGCCACCTACAACAGATTAATGCTATAAACTAATTTGCTTTTTTGTGTCTTGTTTCAGGGACAACTGCAGTTTTAGTAGAATAGACAACCCATGTCATCAGTTGAAGCATGTAGGCAAGTCTGTATTGAAAAATTGAACAGACTAAGTAGGAATTGAACATTTTACTCTTTGCACCAACATCGACAAAGATAAAATACATAAAATCTGTTCCCACCCTGAAGAAGAATTGCTTGTTAAATATTGCACACTTAGAAAACAATGTCTGGTATAACGAAGAAACATCCTTAATGAATTGAAACAAAACTATTGAATACTCTAAGCCTGCTAATTTATAAAACTTTGTCATTGCCTCGAAATTTGAAAAAAAACTACAGCTCTAGGAAAAAAAACGTGCTGTGATTATTGGACAAACATTCATGAACAATTTACAGTTTCTGATTGTTCTGATGAAGCAGTAATGGAAGATGCCATTGAGGATGATTATGATAATATCAATGTTAAGCTTGAAGAGACCACTCATTGTTAGATGTTAACTCTATCTTGTTCTGTTGCAAATGGCAATCCCACTGAATATGCTTCTTGTGCCTTAACTTCCTCTGAACACAATTGAGCTCAGACTGAAATAGCCGTAGTGTATGGCTTGGAACATTTAACAATATGGTAATGTTCACCATGTCCAGATAAAAAGCAAAAAGTATACTTGGTTCATGTGACAAAAATAAGTGTAAAACTTAGTTGTGATAAATGTTAAAGAGTTCTACCAAACTGATGATAACTGTCAACAACGCCTTGTGTTGCAGCCACAATGCTGCATCATCCTGTGGAAGTTTAATTGACAACCCTTGGCATAACAGCAACAGAGTTTGCCCACTCAACTAGGTTCACTCTTTTATTGTTGTTACTGTCTATGCAAAAGATGAAGTACATGTGGTTCTTAGTCATGCACCCACTCCCATTTCCGATGAAGGCATGTCCAACATCAAGGAGTATGCTTACGGACTCAAGAAGGTATGGACATGGGCAAATGTGTTTTCATTGTATAAAATCCCAACTCCTACAAACAAAATTTCCAAATTCCTTGTACTCAGAATGATTCAAGTTATGATATATGTGTTATTAAGAATCTGAATCAAAAATATATTTTGGGTCGATATAGCGGTCAATCTCTACAAAAGACAATCCATCTTTCACTCGCTGCCACTTACCACTACAATGGGGGATGTTAAGTGACTGAAGGAGATTGTTAAAGTAGATAAAGCATGGAAATGGTTTGATGTACAGTGAAAGGTGCACAAAGATACAAGGAATGCTACAAGACCACATTTGAGACTTACAAAAATGTAATTGAATATATAATAAACAGCCTCACATTAACTACACACCCAATTGAAAAGCGACACCAGAAAATTGCAAATGATAACACTCCAGAAAACATCTTATCATCTACAATATGCAAGCTGTGTTGGCAGAACCTCAAAATACGATATTGATCATATTTGTCATTTTAACTATCGAATGATCATGACAAATGCTTTATTGTGCACATTTTTAAGATTTATATACCCTAACAGCACACTGGAGCAGGTACAGAACACATATAATGGCTCAACACCACCAGCACATCAGATGAACACAATATTGTGCAGTGCTTGGAAAAAGGAATGATGTAGACTTTGTGTTGCAAAAAAAATAATAAAATCCCAAAACACTCTGCACCTAACAAGGATCTAAAATTGATGAAACCAATGCATATGCCAACATCATTTTTACAAAATTGACGAACCTGAAACCTTTTGGTGTTGGGCACATACTGAACCATGAACATTTACTGAAGGAACAAAAGAAAATTTAATAAATTGGGCAATTCAACAGAAAAAGCAGATAAACATAGGACAATTGTTATTCTAATTGTGAAACTCACAATGCTATAATGATCCAAGAATTACAGCAGTTTGACAAAACGGTTGTATCACCAGTGGATGCAACACTTACTTAACACTTTGAGAGCCAGCGTACGATATATTCGTACTTTGATTTCGGCCTAAAAAACAGCACTTTTTGGTTGCCTTACCAACGCCCTAGCTCCTCCACCGATTGCACTAGAGAGCTGTTCAAGTCTAGTAGATTGCACTCGAAAAAAAATTTTTGGTTGGAGGGTGCAGATTTTTTGTGACTGATGTCATAAGTGAAGCAGTTTTGGGGACATTTTGGCTCATGTTGCCTGGCCTAGGGCCCAACCGCTAGGCCAAAGTGTTTCGCTGAAGTTTTCACTGGAAACTAGGCTCGAGTCCGAGGTCTTTTAAGCCTTTGATCGACTTTCTAGCATTTCTGGTTCCAATGTTATGATCTAAAATAAACAAATTAATTAATTAGCTAATTAGTCAAATATTTTTACCAACTTACATCATAACTTTTGAACCCGAAACCCCAGCAGATCATCCAAAGTATCAAAAGACTCGGATTGTAGCCTAGTTTCCAGTAAAAACTTCAGCGAAATAC
>JGI24022J15233_10010462_pt1 | contig 10526 bp, 18 predicted proteins | sample Ectturendosymbi2_FD_15233 | JGI IMG/M metagenome (IMG submission 15233)
CATGCAGTGTGNGCANTGCACTGTGTGCAAGCAATGCACAGTGCACAGGCAGTCCATTGTGTTTAGGGAATGCATGCAGTTCGCTCTGTGTATGCACAGCATGCAGTGCAATGTGTACAGACAGTGCACTGTGTACAGGCAGTGCACTGTGTGCAAATGGTGCATGCAGTGCACTGTGTGCATGCAATGCACTGTGTGCATGCAGTGCACTGTGTACAGACAGTGCACTGTGCGCAACCATTGAATGCAGTGCACTGTGTGCATGCGGTGCACTGTGGACCTGCAGTGCACCGTTTGGAAGCAATTTATACTGTGCACTGAGTGCATGTGCTGCACTGTGTACAGGCAGTGCAGTGTGTGCAACCAGACCATGCCGTGCACTGTGTCTATGCACTGCACCGGCAGTGCACTGTGTGCAAGCAGTGCGTGCAGCGCGCTCTGTGCATACGCTGCACTGTGTACGGGCAGTGCACTGTGTGCAAGTAGTGCATGCAGTGCACTGTGTGCATGCAAAGCACTGTGTACAGGCAGTCCAGTTTGTGCATGCATTTCACTGTGTGCAGGCAGTGCACTGTATGCAAGCCGTGCTGGCAGTGCACTGTATGCATGCAGTGCACTGTGCTCAGGCAATGCACTGTGTGCAAGGAATGCATGCAGTGCACTGTGTGTATGCCCTGCACTGTGTACAGTTAGTGTACTGTGTGGAAGCAGTGCAGGCAGGGCTCTGTGTGCATGGAGTGCACAGCGTACAGGCAGTGCACTGTGTGCAAGCAGTGCACCGTGTGCAGGCAGTGCACTGTGTGCATGCAAAACACTGTGCACAAGCGTTACACTGTGCGAAAGGAATGCATTCAGTGCACTGTGTGTATGCACTGCACTGTGCACAGGCAGTGCACTGTGTGAAAACAGTACAGGCAGTGCACTTTTTGCTTGCATTGCACTGTGTACAGGCAGTGCACTGTATGCATGCTGTGCACTGTGCTCAGGCAATGCACTGTGTGAAAGGAATGCATGCAGTGCACCATGTGTATGAACTGCACAGTGTACAGGCAGTGCACAGTGTGCAAGCAGTGAAAGCTGTGCACTGTTTGCGTGCAGTGCACAGTGTACAAGCAGTGCACTGTGTGCAAGCAGTGCACTGTGCACAGGCAGTTCACTGAGTGCAAGCAGTGCACTGTGTGCATGCAGTGCACTGTGTAGAGGCAGTGCACTGTGTGCAAGCAGTGCATGCGGTGCACCTCCTGCAGGCAATGCACTGTGTGCTAGTAGTGCATGCAGTGCCCTGTGTACGGGCAGTGCACTGTGTGCATGCAGTGCACCCAGTACAGGCAGTTCACTGGGTGCTAGCAATGGAGGCAGTGCGCTGTGTGCATGCAGAGTACTGTGCACAGGTAATTTACTGTGTGCAAGCAGTGCAGGCAGTGCACTGTTTGGATGCAGTGCACTGTGTACAGGCTGTGCACTGTGTGCAAGTAGTGCATGCAGTGAACTGTGTGCATGCAGTGCACTGTGTGCAGGCGGTGCACTGCGTGGAAGTAGTTCATTGTGCAGAGGGAGTGCACTTTATGCAAGCAGTGCAGGCAGTGCACAGTGTGCAAGCAGTGCAATGTGTACAGGTAATGCACTGTGTGCAAGTAGAGGATGCAGTGCACTGTGTGCATGCAGTGCACTGTGTACATGCGGGGCACTGCGTGCAAGCAGTTCATTGTGTAGAGTCAGTGCACTTTGTGCAAGCAGTGCAGGTAGTGCACTGTGTGCAAGCAGTGCACTGTGCACAGGCAGTGCACTGTGTGCAAGGAATGCATGCAGTGCACTGTGTGCAGGCAGTGCACTGTGTGCATGCAGTGCACTGTGTGGAAGTAGTGCATGCAGTGTACTGTGTGTATGCACTGCACTGTGCACAGGGAGTGCAGAGTGTGCAAGCAGTGCATGTAGTGCACCGTGTGTATGCGCTGCACTGTGCGCAGGCACTCACTGTGTGCATGCAGTGCATGGTGTACAGGCAGTGCATTGTGTGCAAACATTGCATTCAGCACACTTTGTGTTTTTTCTTCACTGTGTGCACGCACTCACTGTGTGCATGCTGTGCATGCAGTACACTGTGTGGAGGCAAAGCATTGTGAACAGGGACTGCACTGTGTGCATGCATTGCACTGTGTGCATGCAGTGCAGTGTGTTCAAGCGGTGAATGCAGTGCACTGTTTGCATGCAGGGCAATGTGTACACACAGTGCAGTGTTTGCATGCAGTGCACTGTGTGTAGACGGTAAACCGTGTGCAAGCAGTGCAGGAAATGCAGGCAGTGCACTGTTTGCAGGCACTGCACTGTGTGCATGCATTGCACTGTGTGCAGTCAGTGCACTGTAAGTAGGCAGCGCAGTACGTGCATGCAGTGCACTGCGCACAGGCAGTGCACTGTGTGGAAGCAGTACATGCAGGGTTCTGTGTTCATGCAGTGCACTGTGTGGAGGCAGTGCGTGCAGTGTGCTGTGTGCATGCAGTGTCCTGCGTACAGGCAGTGCACTGCGTGACAGAAGTGAATGCAGTGCACTGTGTGCGTGCTGTGCACTCAGTGCAGGCGGTGCACTGTGTGCAAGCAGTGCATGCAATACAGTGTGTGTATGCAATGCACTGTGTACAGGCAATGCACGGTGTGGAAGCTGTGCTGGCAGTATAGGGTGTGTATGCACTGCACTTTGCACAGGCACTGCACTGTGTGCATATATTCCACTGAGTGCAGGCAGTGCACTGTTTGCAAGCAGTGTGTGCAGTGTGTGCGTGAAGTGCACTGTGGACAGGCTGTGCAGAGTGTGCCTGCAGAGCACTGTGTATAGGCAGTGCACTGTGTGCAAGCAAGTCAGGCAGTGCACTGTGTACAGGCACTGCACTGTGTGCACGCTTTGCACTGCGTGCTGGGAGCGCACTGTGTGCAAGCAGAGCATGCAGTGCACTGTTTGCAAGCAATTGCGGCAGTGCACTGTGTGCATGCAGTGCACTGTGTGCAGGCAGCGCACTGTGCGCAACCAGTGCATGCAGTGTACTGTGTGCAGTCAGTGCACTGTAAGTAGGCAGTGCAGTACGTGCATGCAGTACACTGTGCACAGGCAGTGCACTTTGTGGAAGCAGTACATGCAGTGTTCTGTGTGCATGCAGTGCACTGTGTGGAGGCAGTGCACGTAGTGTGCTGTGTGCATGCAGTGTCCTGCGTACAGGCAGTGCACTGTGTGAAAGAAGTGAATCCAGTGCACTGTGTGCGTGCTGTGCACTGTGTGCAGGCGGTGCACTGTGTTTTAGAAGTGCAGGCAGCGCATTGTGTGAATGTAGTGCACTGTGCACAGGCAGTGCACTGGGTGCAAGCAGTGCTTGCAATACAGTGTGTGTATGCACTGCACTGTGTATAAACAGTGCACTGTGCTCAAGCAGTGCACGCAGCGAACTGTGTCTATGCACTGCACTGTGTGCAGGCATTGCACTGTGTGCATATATTCCGCTGTGTGCTGCCAGTGCACTGCGTGCAAGCAGTGCAAGCATTGCACTCTGTGCATGCAGTACACTGTGCTCAGGCAGTGCTGTGTGTCCATGCAGTGCACTGTGTGCGGGCAGTGCACTGTGTGCAGGCAGTGCACTGTGTGCAATCAGTGCATGCAATGTGTGCATGAAGTTCACTGTGTACAGGCTGTGCAGTGTGTGTATGCAGTGCACTGTGTACAGGCTGTGCGCTGTGAGGCACTTTGTATAGGCAGGGCACTGTGTACAAACAAGGCATGCAGTGCACTGTGTGCCTGCAGTGCACTGTGTACAGGCAGTGCACTGTGGGCAAGCTAGTCAGGCAATGCAGTGTGCACAGGCACTACACTGTGTGCATGCTTTGCACTGTGTGCTGAGAGCGCACTCCGTGCAAGCAGTGCATGCAGTGCACTGTATGCAAGAAATTCCGGCAGTGCACTGTGTGCATGCAGTGCACTGTGTGCATGCAGTGCACTGTGTGCAGGCAGTGCACTGTGCGCAACCAGTGCACGCAGTGCAATGTGTACGGGCAGTGCGTTGTATGAAAGCATTGAATGGAGTGCACTGTGTGCATCCATTGCACTGCATGGAAGCAGTGCATGAAGTTCATTCTGTACAGACAGTGCACTGTGTGCAGGCTGTTCACTGTGTGGAAGCGGTGCATGCAATGCACTGTTTACCGGCTGTGCACTGCGTACAAGCAGTGCATGTTGTTCCGACAGTTCACTGTATGTAAGCAGTGCATGCAGTGCTCTGTGTTTGTGCACTGCACTGTGTGCGAGCAGTGCAGGCAATGCCCTGTTTGCACCCAGTGCATTGCGGAAAGGCAGTGCTTTGTATGCAAGCACTGCATGCACTGCACTGTTTGCAGGCAGTGCACTGTGTGCAAACAGTCCATGCAGTACGCTGTGTATATGCACTGCACTGTGTACAAGCACTGCACTGTGTGCATGCTTTCCACTGTGTGCAGGCAATGCAGTGTGCGCATGTAGTTCACTGTGCACAGGCAGTGTACTTCTTTGCCTGCACTGTGTACCGGCAGTGCACTGAGGGCAAGCAGTGCATGCAGTGCACTGTGTGCATGCAATGCACTGTTCACAGGCACTCACTGTATGCATGCATTGCATGCTGTGCACTGTGTGCAAGCAGTTCAGGCAGTTCACTGTGTGCAAGCAATGCATGCAGTGCACTGTGTGTGTGCATTGCACTGTTTGCAAAAAGTGCAAGCAATCCTTTTGTGCACCCAGTGCACTTTGCACAGGGAGTGCACTGTATGCAAGCAGTGGATGCAGTGCACTGTGTTCAGGCAGTGCACTGTGTGGAAACAGTGCATGCAGAACACTGTGTGTACGCACTGCACTGTATGCAGGCAGTGCACTGTGTGCAAGCAGTTCAAGCAGTACATTGTGTGTATGCACTGTCCTGCGTACAAGCACTGCACTGTGTGCATGCGTTCAGCTTTGTGCAGGCAGTGCACTGTGTGCAAGCAGTGCTTGCAGTGCACTCTGAGCATGGAATGCCATGTGTACAGGCACTGAACTGTGTATATGCAGTGCACTGTGTACAAGCAGTGCAGTGAGCGCATGAAGTGCACTGTGTACATTCAGTGCACAGTTTGCATGCACTGCACTGTGTACAGGCAGTGCACTGTGTGTATGCAGTGCATCCACTGCACTGTGTGTATGCACTGCACTGTGAACAGCACTCACTGTGTGCATGCGTTGCACTGTGTGCATGCAGTGCACAGTGTGCAGGCAGTGCATTGTGCTCAAGCAGTGCATACAGCACACTGTGTCTATTCACTGCACTGTGTACAGGCACTCTCTGTGTGGAAGCAGTTGATGCTGTACACTGTGTGTATGCACTGCACTGTGTACAAGCACCGCACTGTGTGCATGCATTCAGCTGCTTGCAATCAGTGCAAGCAGTGCATACAGCACACTGTGTGCATGCAGGGTGTACAGGCAATGCAGTACGTGCATGCAGTGCACTGTTTACAGGTAATGCACTGTGCGCAAGCAGGGCAGGGAGTGCACTGTGTTCAGGCTATGCAGTGTGCGTGCATGCCCTTCACTGTGTACATGCAGTGCAGTGTGCGCAAGCAGTGCACGCAGTGCACGCACTGCACGCAGTCACTGTGTGTATGCACTGCACTGTGTACAGGCATTGCAGTGTGTGCATATATTCTGCTCTGTGCAGGCAGTGCACTGTGTGCAAACAGTGGATGCAGTGTACGTTGTCCATGCAGTGCACTGCGTACAGGCACAGCACTGTGTGCATGCAGTGCACTGTGTACAGGCAGTGAATTGTTTACTTGCATTGCACGTTGTAAAGGCAGTGCACTGTGTGCAAGGAGTGCTTGGAGTACATTGTGAGTATGCACTGCACTGTTTACAGGCACACAGTGTGTGCGTCCATAGCACTGTGTGCACTGTGTGCAAGCAGTGCATGCAGTGCACTGTGTGCATGCAGTGCACTGTGTGCATGTAGTGCACTGTGTACAGGCAGTGCAGTGTGTGCATGCAGTCCGCTGTGTACAGGCAGTGCAGAGTGCACACGCAGTGCACTGTGTATGCGCAGTACTTTGCTCGCATGCACTGGATGGTGCACCGGCAGTGATCTGTGAGCAAGCAGTGCAGGCAATGCACTGTACTCACTTTGTGCATGCTTAGCACTGTGTGCAGGCAGCGCACTGTGCGCATGCATTACATGCTGTGCATCGTGTGCATGTCGTGCACTGTGTACAGGCAGTGCAGTGGGTGCACTGTGTGCAGGCAGTGCACTGTTTGCAAGCAGTGAAGTCAGTCCACTGTGTGTAGGCAGTGCAGTATGTGCAAGCACTGCATGCAGTGCACTGTGTGCATGCAGTGTAATGTGTGCATGCAGTGCACTGTGTACAGCAAGTGCACTGTGTACATGCAGTACAGGCAGTGCACTGTATGCATACAGTGACCTGTGCACAGGCAGTGCACTGTGTGCAGGAAGTGCATGCAGTGCACTGTGTGCATGCAGTGCATGTGTGCAGGCAGTGCTCTGTGTGCACGAAGTTCATACAGAGCACTTTGTGCTTGCAGTGCAATGTTTAAAGACAGCGCACTGTGTGCAAGCAGTGCACTGTGTGCAAGAAGTGCACTGTGTGCAAGCAGTGCATGCAGTACACTGTGTCTTTGCACGGCTCAGTGTGCAGGGAATGCACAGTGAGCAAGCATTACCCATTCCGTAGGCAGTGCACATTGCAGAGGCAGTGCTATGTGCGCATGTAGTGCACGGTGCACTGGGACTCAATGTGTGCATGCAGTGCACTGTGTGGAGGCAGTGCACTGTGAGCAAGCAGTGCAGGCACTGCACTGTGTGCACGCAGTTCAGGCAGTGCACTGTATGCATGAAGTGACCTGTGTACAGGCAGGGCACTGTGTGCAAGCAGTGCATGCAGTACACTGTATCTTTGCACGGCACAGTGTGCAGGCAATGCACAGTGTGCAAGCATTCCCCATTCCGCAGGCAGTGCACTGTGCACGGGCAGTGCTATGTGCGCATGTAGTGCACTGTGCACTGGGACTCAATGTGTGCAAGCAGTGCACTGTGTGCAAGCAAGTCAGGCAGTGCACTGTGTACAGGCACTGCAATGTGTGCATGCTTTGCACTGCGTGCTGGCAGCGCACTGAGTGCAAGCAGTGCATTCAGTGCCCTGTTTGCAAGCAATTATCGCAGTGAACTGTGTGCATCCAGTGCACTGTGTGTAGGCAGTGCACTGTGCGCAATCAGTGCATGCAGTGCATTGTGTACGGGCAGAGCGCTGTATGAAAGCAGTGTTTGCAGTGCACTGTGTGCATCCAGTGCACTGAATGGAAGATGTGCATGAAGTTCATTCTGTACAGACAGTGCACTGTGTGCTGGAGTTCACTGTGTGGAAGCAGTGCATGCAAAGCACTGTTTGCATTCCCTGCACTGATTACCGGCACTGCACTATGTAGAAGCACTTCACTGTGCGCATGCGTTCAGCTGATTGCAGGCAGTGCACTGTGTGCAAGCAGTGCATGCAGTGCACTCTGAGCATGGAATGCAGTGTGCACAGACACTGCACTGTGTACATGCAGTGCACAGTGTACAAGCAGTGCAGTACGCGCATGAGGTACACTGTGTACAGTTAGTGCACAGTTTAAATGCACTGCACTGTGTACAGGCAGTGCACTGTGTGCAAGCAGTGCATGCACTGAAATGTGTATGCACTGCACTGTGTACAGCACTCACTCTGTGCCTGCATTGCACTGTGTGCATGCAGTGCACTGTGTGCAGGCAGTGCATTGTTTGCAAGCAGCGCATACAGCACACTGTGTGCATTCACTGCACTGTGTACAGGCACTCTCTGTGTGGAAGCAGTGGATGCAGTACACTGTGCGCATGCACTGCACTGTGTACAAGCACTGCACTGTGTGCATGCATTCAGATGTGTGCAGGCAGAGGAAGCAGTGCATGCTGTGCACTGTGTGCATGCAGGGTGCACAGGTACTACAGTACGTGCAAGCAGTGCACTGTGTACAGGCTATGCAGTGTGTGTGCATGCAGTTCACTGTGTACAGGCAGTGCACTGTCCGCAAGCAGTGAACGCAGTGCACTGTGTCTGAGTACTGCACTGTGTACAGGCCCTGCACTGTATGCATACATTCTGCTGTGTGCAGGCAATGCACGGTGTGCATGCAATACACTGTGTGTAGGGACAGCACTGTGTGCATGAAGTGCACTGTGTACAGGCATTGCACTGTGTGCAAGGAGTGCTTGCAGTGCATTGTGTGTATGCACTGCACTGTGTACAGGCTCACACTGCTTGCGTGCATGGCACTGTGTCCACTGTGTGCAAGCAGTGCATGCAGTGCATGCAGTGTACCGTGCATAGGTAGTGCAGTGTGTGCATGCAGTGAACTGTGTACAGGCAGTGCAGTGTGCGCATGCAGTGCAGTGTGAATGCGCAGTGCTTTGTTCGCATGCACTGGATGGTGCACCTGCAGTGCACTGTGAGCAAGCAATGCAAGCCGTGTACTGTGTGTATTCACTGCACTGTGTCCAGTCACACACTGTGTGCATGCATAGCACTGTGTGCATGCATTGCACTGTGTACAGGCAGTGCAGTATGTGCATGCAGTGCAATGTGTACAAGCAGTGCACTGTTTGCAAGCAGTGCAGGCAGTTCAATGTATGCAGGCAGTGCAGTGTGTGCATGCAGTGCCCTGTGTACAGGTAGTGAACCGATTACTTGCACTGCACAGTGTTCAGGCAGTGCACCAGTGAGTGCTGGTCACAGTGCAGTGCATACACACAGTGCAGTGGATGCACTGCATGTACACAGTGCACTGCCTCTACACAGTGCAGTGCATGCAAACTGTGCACATACACACAATGCACTGCAAGCACTCCTTGCACACAGTGCATTGCCTTTACACCGTGCAGAGCAAGTAAACAGTTCACTACCTGTACACAGTGCACTGCATGCACAGAGTACACTGCATGCACTATTTGCACACAGTGCACTGCACGCTCACAGCGGAATGTATGCATACAGTGCAATGCATGCACACAGTGCAGTGCATACACACAGTGCACTGCGTGGACTGCGTGCACTGCTTGCGCACAGTGCACTGCCTGTACACAGCGAACGGCATGCACAAACACTACATAGACTGAACTCAGTGCGCTTCATTCACACAGTGCACTGCATTCAGTGCTTGCGCGCAGTGCACTGCCTGTACACAGTGCACTGCATGCACGTACTGCACTACCTGTACACCCTGCATCCACACAGTGCACTGCATGCACTGCTTGCACTGCCTGCACACAGCTGAATGCATGCACACAGTGCAGTGCTTGCACACTGTGAAGTGCATACACACAGTGTACAGCATCCACTGCTTCCACACAGAGAGTGCCGGTACACAGTGCAGTGAATACACACAGTGTGCTGTATGCACTGCTTGAACACAATGCAGTGCCTGTACACTGTGCATTGCATGCACACAGTGCAATGCATGCACACAGTGAGTGCTGTTCACAGTGCAGTGGATGCACTGCATGCACACAGTGCACTGCCTGTACACAGTGCAGTGCATACAAACTGTGCACTGACTGTACACAGTGCACTTCATGCACTCACTGCACAGCTTGTACACAGTGCACTGCATGCACACATTTCAGTGCCTGTTCACACTGCATTCCATGCTCGGAGTGCACTGCATGCACTGCTTGCACACAGTGCACTGCATGCACACCGCTGAACACATGCACACAGTGCAGTGCTTGTACCCCGGGCTGTGCATACACAGAGTGTACTGCTTGCACTGCTTGCACACAGTGCACTGCCTGTATACAGTGCAGTGCACACACACAGTGTACTGCATGCACTGTTTCCACACAGTGCACTGCCTGTACATAGTGCACTTCATGCACTGCCTGCGTACAGTGCACTGCCTGTGCACAGTGCATTGGGTGCACACAAAGGATTGCTTGCACTTCTTGCACACAGTGCAGTGCACACACACAGTGCACTTCATGCATTGCTTGCACACAGTGAAGTGCCGGAACTGCTTGCACACAGTGCACAGCATGCAATGCATGTATACAGTAAGTGCCTGTGCACAGTGGAGTGCATACACACAGTGCACTGTTTTCACACAGTGCACTGCTTACACACAGCGGAATGCATGCAGACAGTGCAATGCCTGTACACAGTGCAGTGCATAGGCAAAGTGCACTGCATGCAGTGCTTGCACACAGTGCTCTGCCTGCAGACAGTTCAATGCTCGCACACAGTGGAGTGCCTGCACACAGTGGAATGCATGCTCACAGTGCACTTCCTGTACACAGTGCACTGCATGGACACACAGCACTTCCTGTGCACAGTGTACTGCATGCAAAGAGTGCACTGCATGCACTGCTTGCACACAGTGCAATGCCTGCACACAGTGGAATGCATGCACACAGTGCACTGCCTGTACACAGTGCACTGCATGGACACACAGCACTGCCTGT
>JGI24022J15233_10010463_pt1 | contig 10526 bp, 8 predicted proteins | sample Ectturendosymbi2_FD_15233 | JGI IMG/M metagenome (IMG submission 15233)
ATGTGCGCAAAACTTCGCACCGTGGCAGCAAGCAACAATAGAGATCACCCGACGAGATCACTCTATTATTGCTTGTTCGCGCCACATACATATATTTTGTTCTTCGCACACATCCCGTTCGTCGTGAATCATACAATCAACGCAACACCACTGGAGAGGTTGCAACACTATATTACATCCTTCAAATCTTTGCAAAAATTCTTATTATAGTTGTGTTGGAGTCAAATAAAAAAATGAAATTTGAAAATCCTGTCTTGATCAGGCAACTTGAATAAAACCGTAGTCCGGATACGATCCGGTTTCTTCAAAATGTACTGAATCCTGCCGGACTCGAGTCCTGAAATCCGGATCCTGTACACCTCTGTCGTGTCAAGTGAAATTTCTGACTTGCGAAATTTCTGACCTCACACCATGTACGCATGCGCCAGAGGAGAACGGAGTCTAAAATTTTTGACTCCGACTCCACTCCTGCTTCGGCTGAATATACTCCGATTCCGCCCCGACTCCGACACATTTTAATGTTTTGGACTCCGACTCCTGCTCAAACTCCAAAGTGAATTATCTAAATTTTTGGTGGTGTCTAAACGAAAGTATCCGGTTTTCGCATTAAAAAGANTACAAAAACGTATCAAATGAATTTACTGATCACTGCAATACATGTCAGTTGCTTCTCAGATAATGATAATGGATTAAGGTGACCATACTTTTTTTACCCTATATCCTTACCATTTACCTTAACTGCAAACCCTAACTATCAACATTAAACGCTAATCTTATATCCTAACCAGAGACACTAACACTGAACACTAACCCTAAACGCTTACTATAAACCCTAATATTAGACACTAACACTAAACCCCAATCCAAAATTCTATACCTAACCCTAGTCCAAAATCTTAATCTAATCATCAACACTTGTCTGCTTTTCGAAATGTACATCACAAGGGGTCCAAAAATTTTGACTTACAATCTTGTGTAAGTACATCAAAAGAAAAAACAAATACAACAAAGGAATCACTCAAACTGAGGATTGTCTAGTCTAGTCACTTCCCACTCGACCATGTTGATAGTAGTGAGATGTCCTCCAACTCAGTTTTATATCTGGCAGAAAACTGGGTGGGGCATACGGTACTTCCTGTCCTTCGAAACACAAAACTGTAAATACTGGTTGTTGAGGTATGTGAGCTAAATTTTATTGGCCAACATATTTTTAACGTATCACCATGAACAAGAAATTGTCCAAATATTTACACACATGAACTCACCAACCTAACCTTACTTACATCCAAGTTGTATTAAAATTTTAAGACTTCCTGTGAAGTAGTGTTGCACATTTGAAGGTTATGTTGTAACATGCTTTGTGAAAAACAATCTGCAATAATAATAATGATCAATAATAATAAACAAAGTAACCTCTTATTAAAAAACTAACTCCGGCTCCACGCCGGATCCAGCCATTCCTTAAAAAATCAACTCCGGCTCTACTCCTATTTTCGAAAATCGTTAAGACTCCCGCCGGAGTCTACTCCGACTCTCCGACTCCTGTACACCTCTGGCCATGCACAGAGTAATATTCTACATGCCAAATACGCTGATAAAGCTGATTATTAGGCCTTAGGCATTGGTGTTTAGGTAAGTGTGTCGGTTAGGGTTAGAAAACGAAAAATAATTGAGGTCAACGACCAAGTCCCAAAAGTTTCATTGGTTGAAGTTATTCCCTTGCTATGGCTTGTTGTGGGTACCTGACATCTAACCAAAATGTTTTAATTTACCTAACACACATCAAACAAGTAATTTCCAGACTTTATTTATTATGCTGAGAGGCAAAATAATTGAGAAACAACAACAGGTCAGAAATTTCGCAGAGGTCAGAAATTTCGTTTGACACCGGGTTAGGAACGGAGTGGATTACACAATGAAAATATTGGACTGGATTAGGATTACAAAAATCTCCGATCCGTTCAAAACTAAAGCACACCTCTGTTCAGGTAACAACAGAAAATTAGCACCAACGGGACTTATTCAAGCTAACAAATCACATTTTTGTGTGCAAACTATCTGTGTTTGGCAATGTGCCGATTGCAGATTTTTATAAAAATGACCCTAACTTGAGTCTCGAGTCATTCAATTTGACTCGTGTCGAAATATCGAGTCGAAGGATGTTCATGTTGTAGTAGTTGTACTGATAAAAACGCAAAAGTAATTTGCAACACAGCTAGTTAACAGTTTGAAATAGTTTGTTGTCAACAAAGAAGCAAATTTGCAGTAGCAACTGGTTGTGGTTTCAAGTATTGGCAAAATAATTCCAATCTTCCAACGTTGTGTATGTTCTGTGAGCGTGTGGTAGCATTGTCGTTAATTGTTATGCATTAGATGGTGATGCCTGCAGTTAACAAAGCGGTACAGTTTCAGACCTTTAGCATTCAGATTTGGCCTTCTGAGGAGCACTCTTATAATTTAATAATAAATGAATGGCAGTGTCTATTTTGCCGCCAGGATGGCAGCAGCAAAAGGCTTGGTAGAAAGGAAGTAAATATAACTAAAAGATAAACCTACAACCTAACCCTTACCGTAGCCCTAATCCTAACCTATCCCTAACCTAACGCTAAGCTAACCTAATGTCATTACACTAAGCTAACGCTAACCTAACTAACCCTAATTCTGACCTACCTAACCCTAATCCTAACCTAACAACACTAACCTGTAAAGCCTAAAGTTAACACCTAAGCGGAGCCTGGAAAAAAGCAAAGAAAATAACAAAAGAAAGTCGGCAAGGCGAGAGTCGAACCGGCAACCATTGGCATAGCAGCCGTATCACCTAACCATCACACCACAACGCAGGACAGCGTATTCGTGACAAAGTGACCTTTTTCTTTTTATTGCGTCATGCCATGAGACCGAATGTTTGACTGGCAGCACAATAGCACCAGCCGATCTGTTGCCCAGACACTACCTAAATGAAAACATCTGGCTTCACAAGCCCAACTTGGTAGCAGAGAACAACAAAGTCAAGGTACTGTGGGACTTTGAGACCAGGATGGACAGACACATACAAGCTCGCAGACCAGTCTTAGTAGTAACTAATAGAAAAGCAAAAGAAGGACTCATGTAGCAATACCAAATGACACACATGATAAACAGTTACTGTTAGTAATTAGTAGTAGATAAGGAAAGGGAGAAGATAGAAAAGTACCAGGACCTGAGGTTGGAAATACAAAGAATGTGGAACATCAAAGCTAGGGTAGTACCAATAGTAATAGGAGCCCTAGGAGCAACCAACCACCAACAACAATCTGGAGAAACGACGGAGCCAGGAGATCCATGTCAATAACGAGATCCCCAACTGGCAAAGACAGCAATACTTGGCAGTGCACACATCCTGTGAAAGGTGCTTTATCTCTTAGAGTCCAGCTAAGGCTCCATGGTCAGAGAAAAACACCTACCTTAACACAAGAAGTTAGAACACAAGAGTTGAGTGAAGAACAGGAGATAACAATAGCTCCTTATTACGGACTCATGGTCCATATCACAGATGTGATCACAGACACAAGAGCACAAAAAATGGTTAGCCATAACAGCAGTGCACATTACAGAATCTGTATTTGCACAAGACCAACATTAAGAAGAGCAAAACACTTTGTTTATCATCACCATGAAAAACATAAAAATGAAAAAAGAATACGAAAAGAGAAGAACACAAAATGCTGAAACATGAAAAACAGAATATGACCAGAAAAGAATGCAAAATGCTGAAATAGCCATAATGAACTATAGAGGAACTGACCCTGAGTCACTTCAACTCATAAAAAGAGCAATGGAAAAAGCAAACAAGGCATCTTCGTGGCTGTCAGCCTTGCCAATCAAATTGATTAGATATGCACCAAACAAACAAGAATTCACAGATTCCACCTGCATGAGATATGGATGGTAGGTGAAAGGCATGATAGCACCCACTGTGCTCATGGATATGTTTCCAACCCAGATTTTCCGAAACCGAAACCTGCTTTTTAGCTATTTTCTGCTACCCGAAACCTGTTTCTTTTTCAACCATGAAACCCAGATATTTAAAAAAAATTTCCATATATTAAACACACATTGAATAAACTACTCAGGTGATTGCACACACTTGAATCAGCATAGAAAATGTTTTCAGCAAAGATGCCATCTTTTCCAGTTGCAAGGTCTAGTGGTAGTTTGTGCAGTTTTAGATTTCATCCTAAAGCTGTTGCACATCAACTCATCAATCATTTCAAAATTACCATGTGAGTTTATATTTCGTTTCACAAAATTGCCAATTTCACAGTTTTTTGATGAGTTCAGAAATGCCGCAAAATGGTTTTTCCACATGAAAGTGACTGTTTCATTTCTTGTTTCACCTCCCACTGTGGATGGAAGCCATGTTTTCATGTGTTTTCTGATGTTCTGCCAGAATTTTTTGGGAGGTCTGTTCCATAAAGCTTCATCCATGCATCAGCTTTGTATTTTTGTTGGGACTTCCTACAAGCTCTTAATGCTATTTGAATCTTTTTTTACTTTCTTTTATAATGTCAAATAGAGGTCCACTTTTGGGTTTATGATTATCAATCCAGTATAATATGCTTATCGGGCAGCCTTATGCTTTTCTCTTACTTCTTTGGTCCATCCAGATGCTTTTGTTTTGGGCCATTAGGTAAGACTTTACTTGCTGCTTTTTGAGTGCCACTACTATAACTATGGTAGTGTAAAATTGTTCCAGCATGCCAACATGTTGTTGGTTTTTGCACATACTGTAGGATTGTCACACAAGGTAAGTTCTTCAGATAAGGATATTTTTTAAAGCCAGATCATGCTAGCCTGTTGATATTTCAGTTTTTGTTGCTGTGTGGCTTTGTTCCTGTTCATATTTTTCTCATGCTGTGTCTTGTCATCACAGACTAGGTTTTGCAACAGTACTATAGGTTTTGATAGTTGCAGCTAACGGCCTGTGATCAGAGAGAATGAATTGGTGTAATATTTCAATGTTTTGAATGGAGTTGTCAGCAGATTTTGAAGAGACGAAATGGTCTAGCCAGCTGCATGTTCCATGAGTAGCCTATCACTAACATAGGTGAATAAATCAGCCGGAAGCATGATTTCATCTGATAGTTTCAGTTCACGTTCCAAGCAGAATTATGGTAGCAATTGACCAAAATTGATTTTGAGCAAGCATTGAAATCCCCCACTATGAATACCTTTGGGCTGTCTACTTCATCACAATCTGTGGAGAAACTGATTAAGGCAGTGTCAACCACCTTAGGGTGAGAGCTTGTTTGTGAGCTTTTTGACCACTAAACATGGTCATGATCTGACAGGAATGTCTGGAGAAATTGTTAAAGGAGACCTACCCCACTTATGATGTCACCCACCCCACTTATGACATCACCCACAAAAAACCCAAAATCTAAAAATTTTCTTATTGCAAACTAGAAGACTTGCCGGATCTTTTGAGGGTTTGAACAGCTCTCTAGAACAATTGACTGGCAAGTTATGGAATTGCAAAGACTTGCCTGATATGGGCAAATTATACCTTGTATAGTGAAAATCTCCTGGTGCTGAAGGCGTTAAAAAGGGTTTGAGAGTGAGTCGGACAAATACAAAGTCTAATACAAGGCTTTTTTATTACATTTTAGAATATTGTAGATTGTTTTGTTGTTTGTATTTATTTTTTTTATGAAAATAACTTTGCTTTTGTTTTTTCTCAGTTAAATTGTTGATCAGCATTACTTAGGAATTTCTCATGTTCTGAAATTGGATGTTATGAAATATGGTTGTAACAAGTGAGTTCTGTTTATTTCATCAGCAATCCTACATTTTCAAAACTAAAATATGTTTTGTTATTGTCAAGCTTTGGACTTGATGTAGTCAGTAGAAAAAAAGAAATTATTTGTGAATCATAAGGTTTGAAATAATGTTTCATTCACACTGTAGTGGGAAGAATCCTATAATATAATTGTAAACCAGAAGTAGATGTTTTTGTAGCTGTAAAATAACCATACTTTGCTTTACAATCTTTTATTGTCATGCATCAGTCCATGTGCATTTAAAATATATATTGTAGTTGCAGCACTTTTGGTTTCTGTTTTAACAATTTTTGGGGCATGTCATATTGTTGTTTAAGGTATTCAATCATATATGGCTTTATCTTTTAATGAGACTGTTGATTAGGATTTTATAGTTTGCCATTTTTCTAACAAGCATATATATGTTTAACGAACAAATTCCACCTGAAATTTCAAGCAGCTTTGACTTTATCTTACCTTTTAAACTGAAAAATAACTGTGTTGCGATTGGAGCACCCAAGCGGGAAGCACGCAAAGCTTCACACTGTGGCAGCAAGCAACAACAGAGATCACACAACATGATTACTCTTTGCTTGTGCTAGATATCACATTCAACCGTTCATCATTAGTGTCAGTAGAGAATATACACCATGCTCACTCTATTGTTCACACCACATACATATATTTGCTATTCTTAGTGCACATCCTATTCATGGTGGATGACACATTCAACAATTTGCCTACCAAGTAGTTGTAACATCTATATGATTTTAAATGCTAAGTAAGAAAATAACTTTAGACCATAATCTACGCATCCTAGCTAATTAGTTTTGACTAATATGTTATGGCATGCTCAAACCTCTGGGTTGTGCAGCTTTAAATATAGTCTTTGTGATAAACACAAGTGTAGCAAATGTTTTAGACTGTAATTTACAGTACAGTATTATGGTAATGTGCAGTTATGAAAATTGCAGATGGTTGCTATGTATTTAAGAGCAATTTTTATTTTCAGATAAAATTCTTTCCTCTGTTCAACTTCAAGTTTTCTTCAACCTTGGAATTTATTATCTTCCCTTCTTTTTCATCACTGAAATTCTTCTTATTGTGTACAAGGTGTGTGGTTTTCATTATCTTGTCTAGCGACTGTTGAATTGTTTGCTGCTTGCTGTTGCAACGAGCAAAATCAGCATCCAGTCTACTGAAAATGCTCGCATGAACCCATAAGGTGATTTAAGGCATAATCTTGAATCCAATCTGTTTAACATTGGTTGTGCTGCATCAATGTCAGTATTGGTGTAAAACTGATTGCCCATTCAAGCTTGTTAGTTTAATTTCAGTAGGCTACGTTATGAATACACACAGTTTTTCAAAACAAAGGATGTGTAATGGTAACAGCATAGGATAACTAAGAGTTGTACGAATAGAATTCAAAGTCACAANGAATTTTTCAATTTCAGGCTGAAAACCTGGTTTATCCCACAGTTGCAATTGACATTGTGCTGCTTTTTATTCTGTGTGCTGTTGAAGCGNTGAGGATATTTGTGGGTAAGTGGTGTATTCTCACAATCTGCAATCAAATAGTAAGTGTAACACATCCTGATTATTTCCATATTTTGTGCAGGAATGAAAGGAAATTTAACTCAACGAGTTCTCTCCACTGTTATGTCGGTTATTATTCTAGCTGCATCTGCCTTATTGACAGTGTATTACTTGCTGTGGCAAACGTTTGTCTTGCGAGTAGATCTGGTTATTTGTGGAATACTCCTTGCGTTGCAGTTTTTCCAACTGCTGTTTTCTCTGATTGCTGTTGCAGCATTTGCTACGTAAGTTGTGTGGTATTTAGATGAACTGATGCCGAAACCATATAACCCCGCAACCTACGGATTTTCTAAGGTTGACAAGTGTAAACTCGTTGACCCTTTAAGGACTGAAAGCCACTTCATGCAATTTCTTTCATAACTCCCTGATCGATCGCGCCAGAGAGTCAATGAATACATTAAAAGAAATACAAGTGTCTAGCTAGATGCTGAAACAGGTACCATTTTGATAGATGTAACAGGGGTAACAAGTTCGCGTTTTGCCACAAAAACTTAAAGCTGTGTGGTTTTTCTTAGTCCTTATTTGTTTTGTAGCTGGATCATCTTGGAAAACCGTAACAAAAGTGGCCTGTTTATGATACTAAATTTTTACACAAAAAATTTGCCACTCCCATCATGGGAGTTAATTTTTTGTAGGAAGTTTGTTTCATTCGTAAAATGAATCTACAACAGTGTTTCCTAACCGTTCTTGGGCGATGTCCACACAGTTATCTCCGAAGTCATGATATACCCCTTCCAAATATAAATTTGATTATATTGAAAAGGCAAGCGTGCAAATTCACAGAGTAAGCTTAATTCTGCCATTAAACCCTATTCTCAAATTGCCCATCACACCCAACTTTCCCAACGTGGTGCATACGCCCAACTTTGGGGATCACTTGCCTACATGTTTCAAATCTGAAGTTCCCTTAATTGGCTATGATCATGTAATTACGTCAATATTTTTGTATCTTTTTCCAACTAGTTTTTTCTACATAAATGTCACTAAAAGCGGTAGTTTTTCTCTCTTTTGTCATACCGTAGTTGATAAAGAAAACCTTGGAACTGTTGTCTGGAGTTGTTGAAAGTGTATGTTCTTAGGAAAAGCTAAAGCTTGTGAAACCTAACCACGATGATATTAATCTTTCTGGTTTTGATTAGTTGGTTGGGATTTTGCTCTTCATGCAAAAGGTGGTCGCGATATCATGCTGATACACTAAGGTGATGCAGTATATTCCCGACGCACCTCGAAAAGTTTGCATTGTTTTCGTCAAAAAGTTTGGCATTGCAGGTCATCTTCCGTGTAATCAAGCGGTTGAATCTGCGTGGACGCTGTGATCTTTCTCGCTCCGTTTGCTGCTCGACAACTTGGATTTCAGGAATTGCTCTGCGTTTTCACAATCTTGCGGTCATTTCGTGGGTGGACAATCTCATCTAACGACAAAGGCCGGTTAAACGGAATCCTTGCAGAATTTACGTTGGTTTTAGAAATCGGATGCAGGGAATGAACAACCTCCGCAAGAAATTCGCCCGATGCCTTTATCGCATTTCAACCTTCAGTTGTAGCCAAGCTTCTTGCGCGTGTTCATCTTCGATTTGCGTTCTTCATAAGACGCCTATTATATCAAGAAATGATGTGTATAGTGATACAATCCTTGCTCACTTCGTGTGGTAGTACAGAACTGAAGAAAACTAAAAGCATTATTTTTTATTTAGTGTTGCATGTTTGGGTAACTACTGCAAGAGGCTTTGCAAGTTCAACCGATCGTAAATGACTTTCGAACGCAGAAATTCATTTGAATTCGTAAGAAACCTTGAACTGTTTTCAAGGTTTACAAACGTTTTCCTTGACGCAGTTTTCGACAGGCACCGGTATAAATCGAAAGTATGCTATTGCAGCAGCAAAAGTCAATCATGCATAAATGCATTCACGATTTTGACCAAAAAAACGGAAAGAGGATTTTAAAAGACTGGGCGGATATATTGATGACGTGTATAGTGCCCTATTGCAGCATTTACTTTCAAAGGAAAGCGCAAACTACCGTTCGAAAAGCAAAAATGTTGATATCTAATATGTTAGAGGCTACTGCACAAGCTAAAAGTGGCACGTTTATCTTGAAAACGTTACTGGATCTTATTTGAAGTCGAAAACTCTGGTAAACTGCTAACCTGAGGCTGAGCCCGGCCGAAAAGCTTTGAACGTAGAACTTGCGCTTGACTGCAGATTTGAAGAATGATGGTAAAGACCACTCAAGACTGAATTTTTACTTTTCCATGCTTCGAGTAGAATCACTGTGCTTTGTGTAGTCTTTGGTGGATATTTGCTTTACTACTTTTATATTTCATTTCGTTGTCAATTACAGATAATTTTTTACGAAAAATGCGTCGTTTGTGTTGGAAAAAAAACACCCAACTTGGTTTCGGGTGGCAAGCGCTCAGCATCCTCTGCCAAAATAGTCATGCTATATGCACTTACTGATTGGTAGGAGCCTAATGGCTCTGAGCCAGAGGCTACGTGCTCCAAGGAGGCGGCAAATAGGCTATAAGTGNCATTATATTAGTACTTCGCCGTTGTCCGATCATAAAACTTCCTGTAACTTCAGTCTTGGTGGTTGGTTAACTTTGCTTCTCCTAAGAAGTTATGTAACACAATGAACGAGCGGTAGTAAAAGTGAATTGCTTCTTTTTATTGCTACTAGGGCCTCACAGTTGTGATCGATGATTTTGTAATTTTGCCTGAAACAAAAAAAAGTTCACCGACACTCGCAGTGCTATTAAAGCACTCAAAATTTGAAACCGACTGTGCAGCGACGTTTACCTATACCTTGCCTGAGTAAAGGTCACTGTTGCGCGTCACGCAGATCAGTTGCGTATCCAGGGTATGGCAAGCATGGCTCGTGCCATCGGCGCCACTTCGAGCGGTGCGCAAAAATGCTTGGCACAAATTAAAAGTAGGGACTTGCAATTTCTTCAACCTCTAATTTGCGCCCATACAAACAACCATTAACTGCACAGATGCATCAACACAGCGCTCTTACCCAGTGCCGTCGCCAGCGTGGGGGCCAGTGGTAACCGGCCCCGCATTCGAAATCGATGTACCCCCATTTCACGTTTGGCCCCCCGGTTGCTGCATACATCCAATACTGTATTT
>JGI24022J15233_10010465_pt1 | contig 10524 bp, 8 predicted proteins | sample Ectturendosymbi2_FD_15233 | JGI IMG/M metagenome (IMG submission 15233)
ATTTCAGTTCATAGGCATTATTTAAATATGTACGCAATGACAAATCCCCTTGTTTTCAAAATTTTGAAAGAGAACATGATGTGCACTTAGACTCTATGATAGTGAGGTATGATGTGGCTAATTCAATCATGATTTTTTAGAACAGAAATAAGTAAAATTCAAAAGTAACCTCTTGTCAAATCTGCAATCTACATTATGTGAAACACAACGCAATGTCTTACAAAACAAATAAAGTTGCTTCATTGGTATTTCAACACGTTAATCACTAAATTCCAATCATTTTAGCCATTATTTTGCTTGTTCTGACAGCAAATCAAATTTTGTACGCCACGTGTTTGGGAATGTATGATGACGAAACGACATGAGTTGACAAACGTTTGGATTGTTTGTGAAATGTCAGATATACTGCACGTTTCTTACTTGGTACTTCGGAGGTTTTCCCAGATCCTGAAATAAAAATAGCCTGTTAATACAGTTAAGATTTATTTCGCTTGAACTACTGTAGTTTCCAAACGTGATTAAGAAACGACGACAAATTCAGTTATTAAATTGCGCATCAATCATGAGTTTTGCAGAGAAGGATTTGCCCTGGCAGTTTCAAAGTTAAAAAAAAATATTGAAGAACAATGAAAAAAATATTCAATTTCAAAGCCGGGCGATCAGGCAGAAAAATCGTAAATTGTTATAAAAGAATATTGCAATTTTATTAAGATTTTTGTAATCCGTTTCGTTGCGTGTGGTTTTTGCAAAACCATTTTTTCGGCAGCAAAGTTCAGAATTACTTTTTCTTTTGCGATATTCACAATCACCTACCATTGTTGTTGAAAATGTCAAAATACTTTAATATTTTTATTATCAAAATGGAGATGATAATAATGCAATGTTTTGGTCTAAAAGCAGTAAATATGGTGGTAATATCTTTAGGCTCCTTATAATGACAGTTAGAAATCTGTCCATACCACATGTTGAGGTTGAACTGGTTGTTCATAGGCAGGTTGACTTTCAAAGATGGTCTGTTGTCTTGGTTGTAGGTAGCCCCTTTGAGGAGGTATGGTTGGTTGACTTTGAAAAACTTGCTGCGTTTGGACATATCCTGTGGATCATATTGGATAGTAATTGCATGTAAAACTCTGGCACACGTTCAGTGCGTTGTTTCAAACTAAATGAAGGAAAACTATTTTAAAACTTGACACTTGTTTGTTGGTGTTTCCGTGTATTTGTTGTAATGTGGAACAACATCTGCCAGCGACAAAACATTAATCAGTTATTGGCAATTTGATGCCGATTACACAACGTTTACACGCGTGAATAAAATCGCGAGCAAGCACAGTAAGCCTAAAAAGTTGTGCAATCGCCATGTCATACATAACTTTTCGGAAGAATTTAAAATTCCTTCCAGCCCTCACGCGCTTATTGCAAAATATTATTTTTTGTTTCATTCACAAAAACCAAACCAGTGTATGGATTAGTGGGATGCTTTTGGTCTATAGATACAAAACAAGGGAATTTCCGTTCCCATGCATGCATTTACAGCGAGTTCTTATCCGCAAAGCATGATTGCGCGGCTGGTTCTCAACCTGCTTAACTGTCGTGACACTACTGCGGTGCTGCAGCGATCTGTAGCTTTTGTCGCATTTATAGCTTTTGACGCACTTCCTCTTTAGCATTCACGAATATTTTGAATGTATGAAGAGAGTGAATGTTTAATGTGACAATTTTAAACCTTTCTCTTCTGGTGGCATGACCTGGTTGAAATGCACTTTACTTCAATAAACCGTATAAGCGCATTGCACATATTACATTTTATATCTAGGGTATATAACTTTTACTAACTATTATGCACTGTTCCCTTTACACTATAAGCAGCTTCGTACTTGGGAGGTCTGCAGCCTAAATGACCTTTGGTCCTTCGCAGCCTTCCGCTCCTCATGAATTTTATAAATCGATGTGCTTAATTGGAAGTCATCGCAGTACTACATTATAATAATCATGATAGCTTCATTCATGCGTGTCCCTTAAAATCTTGTGTATCATAAAAGTAAATGTTTTAGCGCCATCAAGCGTAAACTCTATACTACCACTATGTATATATTCTCATCTTTGTTCATGTATTTGTGTATTCCATGTTACTGCGATACATGTTTAGAGTCTAGCACCTTGCGTCTGGGAGTGAAGACGTTATACAGTACAATTACACGATGAGCTCAAAAAATAGTATTCGCGTCTGTTTCGCAGCTATGAGCTCAAGCATACCGCCATACAAGGTCAGCCACGTAATAGCAGATACTTTCCATATTGTCCACCTTGATTCATTCACCGATTATTATTTCATCTTCGTTGCTTACACTGCTGATCTTCAACACTTTTCGAAGGTTTTGCTAACACTAGACAGAAGTTGTACTAGGTGGCGATTTCCAGATACCGATTCACACGAACACCTTGGAGTTTTATTGCAACAACATGTCTTAATACTACCGGCACTGTCCATGTCCTTCTACAGTACGTTTTCCGGACACCCCTTTGTTTTTGGATTACTCTAGGTTTGTTCTTAAAGGGAACGTGCGTTTTTTCGGGAAACGTACATTCTGTATGTTCTGCAAAACGCTTTTTTGTGATTTCGCTGATTGTATGCTTGTTTGCAGAAGCAACAACGTATTTCGAGTTGCACGTTTGTGCAACCGCAATACGCCCCCACTTGATTTCCTACCAGCGTCAGTACTGATTCCAATTTAATTGAAACCAAATCCTGACGTTTTCACTCGACGTACAGCAGACAAACTTTGTTTTGTAAGACATGCAAACTCAAACCGCATACCTAGTACCGGAGCAGTGTGAAAGGCTGCTGGGGCCACCCACAAAATATCCAGATGGGACCCTTCAATATCAGCAAGCATTTAGGCAGATGCGTGTTTTGTCGAGCCAGATGAAAATTAACCCCTTGAGCAACGCTACTTCAAAACCTAACCACACTAAACTAATAAAATGTACAACGTAGGAGAAAATAACTTTAATGAACTGCCAATGCAAAATAGGTGAAAACTCACTTTATGACTTGTTAGTTGTTATCATCAATGAAGCGAAACAAATACCGTTTCTTGTGATGTGTTAGGAATTTATTTATGATGTAATTTACCTGCTTGATGTAGTTGCCGTACTTGCATCAACTATAGTATGCGACAGGAGTGTGCAACCTGCAGCCCGCGGGCCAAATGCATTAAACAAAGTGGATTTTTATGCCGGTCACTAGTACTACACATCTTGTGTGAAACGAAGGCGTGGCCCGCGGTTAAATCTGTTTAATTGCGTTTGGCCCTTCAGTAGTATAGCCTGCACACCCCTGGTATACGACAATATGTGAAATCGTCAGTCTCATCATTGCTTGATATTTGCATCTCGACGATCACAGAGCACCTGGTGGTCGCTGTACAGCCTCATCATTTTAGTAGCCAGTCTCAATGAAATCAATTTGGTGCTTTCACCAAAGGCTGATAGGTGGAAGCAGTGCGTAGAACTAGCTGCTTCTCAACACTCCTTCTGCCTTCACTTCAAATAAGAACATATTTAATGGAATCGGACACCATCCATCTTCATCATGACATATAGCAAGTGAGATTAAATCTGAAAAGGCTTTTTAAGATCAAGCAAGCGAGCGTTAAACTTATCGAGATTGTCCCGTTTTTTCTGGTCGAAACTTTAAATTAGACTGTCTTAACACAGTATTCACAGACATATATATAATAAACTGACACAAAAGCCTCCCTTCGTTTCAACTGTACATAACCTGTCTTAAGCAGCTTTTACGAAAACGTTTTCAACGTTGAATTAGAAACCGAGTCTCTCCATCTGCACGCATCTACAAAGCGATTGCACAACACTCCAGAGCACATTCATTATGACGTCAATTTCCCCGCGAATTTGAGCGCACAAGGGCGAATCCAGCGAAGTGAAGTGGCAAAGATCAAGACTTTATTAACAATTGGCCTTTTTTCTGACCTAACCACAACTTTATAAAACACTGCTCTAGTGTCCGAACACCCGCATTTCTTTTGCGAATTTAACGAATCATTATATTACATGCTTAATCTACCGGCTGTGCATTAAGACAAAAACCAAAAGAGTAAAAGTCAAGGGCAGAGAGACGGCTCTAACTTAGTAATACAATATATATTGTGGGGCCCATACGAATAGTCGCCCCTCCCCCGACTGGGGTACGGGGCTGCCTTGCCACGGTACTAGGCTAGTACAAGACATTCGTCGTTTCAAAGATTTTCAGTTGAACATTAACGTCAGTTCATAGGGGTCGGAAGAGTTTTTTCCAGGGGAACCACCAGGGAATCTTCCAAAGTTTTTTTGAGTCGGGATCAAAAATGGCTAATTTTTGTTTCCCACTCGAAACTACGAAAACAAGATTTTTGCTAAACTTTTCAAATTCTAGGGGGGCCAAAAACCCCTTCCAACGCCCATGTGCCAGTTTCTATGCCAACAGCAACGAACCCGCCTGCTTGCTTTACCGAAAAAAGTGCTACTCTTAGATCAAATTGTAAATACAACTTGTTTTGTATCAACAAATATCATTTGCTCTAAGCCTGCCTCTAAAGCTTACATACATTTTCCAATCTCAAAAGTGACAGCACCTCTGTTTGTTCTCATCACATCGAAATAGTTTTTGAAAGTTAAAAAGATTGCTTCTATTGTCGCCCTCAATCACCAATCTTTACCGCCTGCCAATTGGTCTCAAGTGGAAGGCAATATGAAATATCTTGCTAATGACTCCTTTCCTGTCCTGACGAACCTCTTTGTGTAATTTGCCCTTGCGGGATTGTCAATGGATTTCAAGTTCAGTCATTGCTTTTCACCGACGACCCAATATTCTCCCATTGGAATAACAGCCACATTATGATGAAATAGGATTTGGGATTTATGAATTGGAGGGCGTTGATAAAAAAGGTTTGGATTATGCAAAACGATGACACAAAAACAGGCATCGACAACACGAACGATAATATTGTCACCACCGACAAGGTTAGATTTCTGTTGCAAAAGCCTTAGGTTAGTGCAGCCATTTTTCATGCTCAGGGTTGGTCTTGCAGCTTTTACTTTGTGCTTAGTCATGGTCAGCGTCAGTTTCTTTTCAGAGATCAAAATATTAACACTATTCGTGTGGCCACTCTCCCATTCCTTTTATTCGTTTCCGCAGCTTGGGGGGGGGATTTTTGGGGTGAGACGATGAAGCATGACGAATCGTTTCACTCAAAGGATGACGCCGCAAGATCACCTCTTGCGTTCACTTAGCTTCAGAAGTTTAGGAACTGTTAGTAAATGAACAAGTTCTAACAGGCTTATTTGCGTTTTGAAATATCCATAGATGTTCGGCGAAATGACTTGTGCTGTATTTTGTAGTTCATTGACGAAAACGTTGGTACGATCCTTGTATGTTTTGCATATTTACATACGTGTGCAAACTGTTGCGTGTACACCTCAGTTTTGGTGAATGCAAATGATGTGCGAACAAACGAAAGCACCCTCCTCTGTTGATACTGTTGAATGAAATGTATGTATTTTGCATTTAGGAATTTATGTGAAGCGGCAGGTTTAGCACTGACGTTCAATAAAACCATTATGTAGTTTTGAAATTTGGCAAAACGATTCGGAATTTGGCAAGGTTTTTGTGTTACTCGACTAAGTCAAGTTGTGTGAAGTGTTCATTAATCTGTCAGGGTACTTGTGAATGTAAACAAAGCAATGAATAGGACACTAAGAGTTTTGTAATTAGTCCTAAGCAGGTCATCGCAAGTAAAACGTCAACGCTTGCAACACGGTGATTTACGAGTTACTGTAGGTCCTAATATGAACTTGACGCATTGTAGCAATTAGGTTAGATGAAACCAAAATTTAACTAAACTGTGTTACTCCACATGATATTCGTCAGCACACAATGCATCCCAAATATACTGGAGGGAATATGGAAAAGTTCAATTTTCAACAGAGTCACATCTTAGCAACACATCTAAGACTTATTTTCTCACGAAAATCTTATTGCGTTTTATTAGAACTGTTTGTAGGTAATACAATTAAAAACTGGAATAAAGTCTTTTCCAAAAAAAAATGTCACTGGAACATCAAAAATAACTGACGCAAAAGCTCGACCAAGTCAACAGACCTATTAATGCTTGACACAAAACACGCCGTTATGACTACGAACGGGGTTGTAAGTGCAACGCCAAAAGTTTGAATGCCAAGTTTGGGCAAAATCTTAAAACAATTGGCCAATGTTTCGACACTTTTCAACAATACCAATCAGCCAATATCTATTTGTTTTTCACTGTGGAGAAAAGTTTATCAAGTCATACAAAACACATCAAATACATAAAAAATAAACAAATTTCTTCCAGTAATTTCGTGTTTTGGTATCTGAGAGTTGATCAGTAGGTGACTAACTTCAACGTTTGGCCAAAAAAGTATTTAATTTATATGCTTTATTATTTGCACACTGTGAGAATCGAGTATGTTGCAGGGCCACTACTTCCTGGTAAAGTCCATGCAAGACAAGTACAGAAAAGACTTCATATTAATTACAGTGTTTGAATGAACACATTTTGCCATAGAGTTTTCTGCATATATGCGCAGTTGAAGAGGCAATATGAAGAACCAAATTTTAAGACCAAAGTTTCTATTTTCAGGTCTATGGCAAGGAATAAAAATAACCAACAAAGCGTATAAGGTTTTCTCTGCTCAAGCAATTTACCTGATGGCATTGGCTGTCCTTGTATAACAGTCACCGGTGTTTGTACCGGCATGGTCGTTGTGGTAAACACAGTTCTTTGAGGAGTCCCCTTTGAACAAAAAGCATTGTTCTTTATCTGGACAAAACAAAAGAGAACATCTGCAGTCACTGTTGCAAGATTAAGGATTTATATGCTTTATCAATTGCAACTGGCAAAATTTTACGATAAGCCCAGTGGTGGCTGGTGTGTGCGCAATAAGGAACTGCAGCACCCCATGCTTTTACGATATTATTTTGTCGTAAAGTCACTTTGTTGCTTTACTTTAATATCTAAATTTAGATGAACAAGAAAATTTGAAAACGTGTCCTCCCTACCCCAAACGCTTTGCACAAAGCTGAATATTAGACATCTGTGAATTTTTGTATGGTAAGCACTGCAAATGACGAAACCTGGAACTGTGAGACTCTCAGTCACACACTCACCGGACGCAGAGTCACTTTTATTTTCAGCAATACAGTAGCAGGAGTCTGTGTGATCTTCATCAATGCCATCGCCCAATCAACAACATTGCTGAATTTCGGTTGCATGGATGGTAGCTACAGTTTGAAGAGGAGTCGGATTCACAAATTTGAAAAAAATGCGGACACGGATCCGGATTCAAACTTGGCACTGGAGCGGAGGCGGCATCTGAAAATGTGAGTTCAGCCACCTCTGGATTGCGAATGCTTGTAGGGCCAGTGTCACCATAGCAAAATGTAGGAAGGGTTGTGGCCTGTCAATCAAGCACTCAATCAGCCAACCTAGAAATGTTAGCCTGGAGCTGTGGTTTCCGCCGGGATGGCAAGTGCAGTGGCGTGTGGCAGGTATCAAAATTACTGTGACCATCCTAGTGCTGGTGAGAAGGAGCGTACTTAAACTGTAGGCTTTTAACTTTGCAATGCACCGTGATATGGTGCATTGAATTAAACTGGTATGAGGCTTAGTTGCAGTGATTACATTTTGTATGCATTTTCATTATGGACAGCGGAAAGGTGAAGTTAAAAAATTAATTTAAAACAGACACAACGTCATTCCTGTTTGCAAATGATGTTTTCTGTTATCAAGAGGCTATAGTCACTTAGTACCTCTGTTAAAACATAAACTTGCCACTCATTTACACAATGCCCTTACAGAAACCGAGGAACAAGTTTGAACGCCTACCTACATCTTCAAAAACACAGTCCTGGCGCTAAGAGACCACCGTTGTCGTAAAGCTCAAAAAAATCCATCTCAGACAAAAGTTTGCGGAGACAGTCTCGCTGGAATCCACTTCGTTCTGGTGCGTATGTACGCTTTATTTTTGTTGCTGGAGAATCAGCGCGCATTTGCAGCTCGACAATCAATGTTGACGTACTTGAAGTTGGATTGAGTTGCGTATTTAATTTATTGTGAATATACAAAGTTGTGTGGTAGTCTAATTGTTAATTGTCTGACGCACGCCTGCGTAACCAACAATGGTCTATTCGCTAATCAAATTGTGCTGATGGAATGCTTGGTTTTGTTCCTGTTGTTTTTCAGAAACAGTATTTGCAGATCAATTACTGTTTGCTGCTTGGATTGTGGCAGCAACTGTCTGCGCTGGCTACCTTCCGTTCTAATTGCAATTGCCGTAGGAGATACGAGGCTGCAGTTCTGTTGACGCAGGAATTTGTGAGAAGTCAGAACAGGCAAAAGGTCGTCCGATACTAGTTGCAAACTTTGCGAGCGCTGCACTCCACAGCTCGCAGCAAAAGCTGGCGCCGCAACACCTTCAATGCTTTTGGAAGTTTAAGAACCAATATGTTGCCTGAATCAAATGTCCATGATACCGTTTTCCTCAAACATTTTGATCAGTTTGTGCACATAGCCTTATAAAAAAAATTTAGAATTTGTTTCAAGTTCACACGAAGTAGTTACGAAATTTGATTTCTGTATACCTTGCCAATAACGTTCCTAGTATGTTCATAATCACATGCAGCTTACCACAACTCCACCAGAGTGCGATGCACAGCAACTTGCTGCACAGCAATAAGCAGAGTGGATGATTGCAAGGACCAGTTGAAGAAAAGCGATCACAGCGAGAGTAGCGTGGATACCGGTCAGCTCATTCTGAAATCGTGACAAAAAATGTTCAAGCGCATGATATAAATTGAATGGTTTAATAAACATAGATATTGCACTTTTACTGAGTAATAATTTTTGTATTAACTGTTCCATGCAAAGCGAAAGTCGCAGAAATGAACTTATATACAATAAAACAAAGCTCGCAAATCACCTGTGTTTTGCTCCTGGTGTAACGGTTGTACAAGTAGGAGGATGAGTAGTAACTGTTGTAGTAGTAGTAGTTGTAACTTCCAGCATAGACTGCAGCTGTAACTTCGATTGAAAACATAATTCCAGCAGCAATTGCTGCTAAAATTGTCAGGATCATTGCAGAGGTTATCTGAATAAAAGCATGCAAGGAAACGGCTCTTATTATCTGCAAGTAAACAGAAACATTCAAATTAGATACAATGTGAGCTCTTTTCTTTTATTTCGGATCAAGAACTTTCACGAAGCGTTCATTTAAATGACTTAAGTAGATAGCCTTATCCTTTACTCCTTTAATTTGTACAATAATGTTATNCTTCGAGGAAGCGCTNCCAGTGCTTTCTGGTTTAATTTCCATAAGCAAAGATGAAGCACAGCTACTTTTTAATTTGACGGATCGAGACCGGCAAACTTTGGAAAAATGCCNCTTTTCTCACATTTGAAGCAAAATTTGTCCTTAGCAGGGCATTTGGAACGTTCATGACGTTTGTTCCCACAATAAGAGCATTTACCTGCAGAGGCATCAGTGTTCTGAACCGTCTCTTACTTTTCTTCGAGTATGATTTCATTACCTCGAATTGCAGAAGTAGCAGCCACTTGAGCACTATCTTCGTAGCTATGCACAAAACTGTTGAACTTCACGTTTTTCTGAGCAGCTTCTAACGACAGCGCTTTATTAACAGTATCTTGTAATGATTTATCTTTCGCTTCTAGGAGTCTTTGTCGAATTTCGTTGGATTGCAGCCCACTTATAAAAGCGTCCCTTATTCCTTCTTCTTAATGTTGCGCTGCCTATACTTTTTAAACTCGCAGTCCACATTTGAGCCCTTCAAGTTAAGCAGATATTTATTGAAGAGCTCCTCGCTTATTTGTTTGCGAGATCGTGGCAAATACCGTGCGAAAATGGGATTTTGAGGTTTTGCGTACAAAGATTTTAGAGAGGAGAGAGCTTCGTCGTATGTGGAAGCCTCAACGAAGAGTTCATACACGGCTGCATCCACATGGTTTAGGAGTAAGTTCAACATATTGGCTAGCGTGAGTTCACCGAGATTTTGAACATACGTGGTGAACGATTTATGCTAGTGCAGCCATTCTCTTAAAGCATCTTTGCTGTGATAATCTGCTACGAACACTTCGGGTGGATGAGCTTTGATGTTTATTTTGTTGGTATCGAATCAGAAGATCAAAATGCAGTGAGACTACCAATCAGAGCAGTGACACTACCAATCACACTGAAACAAAGGAAGCACCGATAAGTCTCACTGCATTTTAATCTACTGATTCGATATCAACAAAATGGACATCATAGCTCTTCGACCGAAACTCGCAGTGCAACTAGGGGTGCAAATTTTTTGGCAAATGGCCCACACCAATTACGGAAAAAGATCTTTGAGGCATCTAGGCCCTACGATCTGGGACAAGATTGATCCCTCTCTTCATGACAGCTCCCAGCTCACATTTAAAAAACAGT
>JGI24022J15233_10010466_pt1 | contig 10523 bp, 5 predicted proteins | sample Ectturendosymbi2_FD_15233 | JGI IMG/M metagenome (IMG submission 15233)
GTTCTACTCAGGTCCGTAGCCACGGGGGGGGGGTGAATTCGGGGGTAATTGCCCCCAAATTTTGTTGGCCACCCAAAATTTTGTTGCAACCAGAAAATGGTTGATCAAACATGTAATAAAAACAAAATTTTGCCCTCCTAATAATGTTTTTCCCCCTACCTTAAAACCTGCCTACGGGCTTGGTTCTACTACCGTTTGGAGAGCTTTTCCGACGGGAAAACGCAACACGCCAATTGTACAAAAGCCACGCGGTAGAAAGAAAAGACGCGTCAGATCATTTTAGTGGAGGAAGCACGAAATTGATCGCTATAATCCAGTCTGGAAAAAAATTCTGGCTGGTTGCCAGGGCTGCTTTGTTGTGTAATTTTTTTGACAGCCATGACAATAAAAAAGATTTCGATTTTTTTTGAAGAAAAAGCGGTGGTGGTGACGAGTAAAAGCGCAAAGCGCTTCAGGATATTCCTGTTTAAACTTTTTCCAAGGTTGAATATGCGTCAGTTCAGTGCCATTCTTCTTCGATCTCCGATTGAGGCAGGCAACTCCATTAGCGTCTCGCTCAAGCCCAAACTATCGATCTTCCTCGGCTGGACCTCAACCTGTAGTTAAACCGCACCTGCAAATAGCGGCAGTCATGTCAAAGTGTAGTGTAAGAGCGTCTTATTAGCGGTGATAAACTACGAAAGCTGTGCACAGCAGTGCCCATGCCACACCGGGGCAGAATGGCCTGATCTAGCCGTCTACGCTTTTATTTTGCTTTTCGTGTAGAGTCACGCAGGTTTCAAGGCTGCATGCAAGTGTAATAAAAGTGGACGAGACAGATTTTTAGCAATCTGGTTGTGGACGTTCAGATCTTAAAAGAAACTTTANAACTTTTGAAATTTCNAATCATCATAAAAAGAAAATGCTTCAAGTAGTAAAGAGTTAAAAACAGGAAGTAAAATTTAAAACCTATCTGGCTATTTTAAAGGATTAAGTTTCTAATCGCAAGCATGCGCTATTTTACTTTAATGTTCTCGTCATCGAGCGAGAGTGCGTCTGCCTCAGTGTGACTTTAGGTTCACTCCGAAAAACCTGAAGTAAAATTTGAACTTTTTTCGAGAAACCCTGTGACTGAAAGCGTAACCTACACATATGGTCGGCACATATGTTTCAGGTATTACAGTGACCTGTCTCTTGTATTGATTGCATGGATTTTTAAAATTTGTTCCAAATTGTGAAGAGCAAATCTCGTTTTCTTGGTAAACAGTTAACTGTAGCGCTTGATGTTTCAATCAACATTTGTAAGTACATGTACAAACCACTTTGGTCGCCAAACGTGAAGATGCGGCGGCTTCATGTTAACAATTTTCTCAACAGCCCGCTGCTTGTAAGTTTACGTTTTATACGCACTTTCTACCAAACAGTATTCTGCGTGGTTGCTGCAGAGATATAGATCTTTTATTTTTGTTTCATGCAAAGTTTCTTTATAACAAATAAAATCAAGCGCCGTATGTCGAAAGAATTGTTTGGAGTTTGTGGCTGCAATAAAATCATTGTTGCTTAAAAATTTCACTGACATGAGACTTTCTGATAAAAAGCCATAATTTTGCTAATTCTACAGATTAAAAAGCTGTCTGGTACAAACTACACTGAAAAGCATCCAAGCGCAGTTTGAATTTATAGAACGAGTTGTTAGTTCAGTGCTTATTAGTATTTATGAACTCTGAAGTGCTGATGCTCATTTCTTCTTGTGGAGCAATGTGCACCTCCTGATGAACAACTTGTTTTCTGGTCGGACTAAGAAACAAACAAACCTTTTCGAAACTAAAGTGGTGAATTCGTACAAGAATAAAGTTTGTGAAAAAAAAAGAAAACAAAGTTCACAAAAAATTTAAAAAATGCTACATGAAAAATTTTTTAAACTAAACTATCCTGACAAGAATTGACGCCTAGTCAAATTATTAACGATCGTATTGAACTTGACACTAGCAGACAATTTAAAATCAAGTTAAAAACGAGATTTGTTGCACTACGAAAACAGAAAACTCTGAAGGCGTTTCGAGATGCAGCAATTTATTCAGTGTCATAACTGCAATTGAAAACGTGCGGTGTTGAAATTGCGTTATTTGCTGTATTTTAGGGATGGCGTCTTGTCTATCAACGTTAACAAGTTTTGCTCAAATCCAAAAAAAGCGTTGACAACGCAAACATTTTGTAAAAAATTCAACACCTATACGCTGGCTCTTTATCTAGTGAAGCACTGTAAGGCTAGCGAAAGCTAAGTTGTTTATTTTGTTGCAACCAAATAGCTGGTGAAGTGACAGCGTAGGCGAATATTTTGAAGCATTATTTGCATTCAGCAGCAAACTTAGTGCAACATGCTACTCATCCTCCTTCAATTGATACGCAAGACTGCGTCTGAAGCACGACTGCTCACATCTTCAATGCAGTCGTGTGCAAAGTCAANTTCCTGTGGTGGTGATTANAAAAAACATTTGAAAACCAAAATGTTTACGCTAATGTTTANGCCTATGCCAAATCCCAATCGTTTGGGGTTTTTGCCTTTGTCACAAAAACTTTCTGAGCTTGCTNCGTCCATTAACACATGTTTTTCAGTTTCTAGAGGTGGAAGTAGCTGCTCAAACTTCACGTAGATTTGCTTCAAATATACTTCCTAATGGGATCCGTTAGTCAGTCTTCGGCTGTCTGCTTAAAAGGCTCGTTCGTGGTTGCGCTCATCTCCGTTTACTTCCAGTCAGCACATTCCCAGGTAGTAGCTTTTCGGACAAGCGTGGAGCTTGGACCTTACAGTAAGTTGAGATCAAGTGCAATTATTGTGAATGCTGCCGATGTGGGCATTCTTTCGACTTTTCATCGAAACAGTCATAATCAAGAGTTTTGCGCCGTCAGCGAGACAAAAATATTTTCTTTATTTGGATTTTCTAGACACGAAGTTAGAAGCAACAGGGTTGAAGAAAACATTTTATCCCCAGAAATGTATCACCACTGCACAGCAGAACTACATGTTAATTCTTGCAAAGAATGACGCATTTGACTCTATACNTAGATAGAAAGCCTGGAGGATTGGTGGAGTTACGGGTTTGCTTCATGTGCACAGACAGTTGTTAAAATGCACAACTTGCATTGTCTTGACGGCAGGTTGAAATTCTCCTTGTTTTGTTTTTCGTGTATTTTTCGTCTTTTATGCCTTTAAGTCATTGAAGGTAGCAGCGTGAGATAAGTATTTTCGATTTACTTGATTCTTAGCCTGCAAGCCATTCTGGACTCCAACTGCTTTACTGCTTTTGTTGCCACGCATACCAATAATATGCTCACATTAAATATTACTTTAACAAAAACAGTTTTCCAACATCGTAGCGAGATCTCGGCAACCTTATTTCCTTGGATGAGTTTTGGCCTCAAACCCTGTGCTTATTTGTGGTTATTTTTTATTTTTCTGTTGTTGCCGGAAAGTTTTTGGTTTACGTTTCATTTTTAACTAGGTAACTTTATTCAAACTTTCGTGAGGATGTTGCCCCCCAGCGACAAAGGGGTCAAGACGTGTTGTGAAAAGCTTCGTTGCACCAGAATAGCATCAGCAGACCGATTAAAGTCTTGGGCAAAATAAATACAAATAAATTCTCAAAACGATTGCAGGAAACGTTGAAAGCATCCTTCAAATGGAGAACCAAGACCTTTGTTTTGTGCACCGTGCGTTTTTGAGCTTTTCATGATTTCCTAAAACCTTTTCAAACCAACAAATTTGAAAAATACTAGTTTATGCTGTAGAAGTGGTCCGGAATCGTTTTAATTTCAACCACACCCTTCTGGCTGCTCAACTAACACGTTTCAAACATACAGGTACGTGGCTACAATCGCCAAACTTCTCATATCTCAACTCCACTGCTCCCTCCCCCCAAAAAGCAGTCGTCGCGGTCTGCGCGCCGATCGATATTAGCCTGGCATGAGGAAAACATCCACACAAGCGTTGTCTATCAATTAGCCAACGCTTCTACAACGCTGACAATAAGCGCAGACTCCGAATGGCTGCGCGAACATGCATTATTTAGGAAGGAGAGCGCTGGAAACAGACCGCGTCGTTAATTACCGAGTTATGAGGTTGTAGTAATGGAGCTCTTCCACGTCACCAATCGATGTGACGCGACTAAGAAAGGAGTGGTTCGCTTTTATGTTTACCTTACCAGAGCTTGACCTCTTTTCATCCGTCAAGTCTTTATGCTGTGGCGTCTTGCTAAATAGTTAATTTATTTTAGCGCCGAAAACATGATATCACTTTGAAACCAGCTCCAAGTGCCCGGGTGTTTTTTGACTCTGAAGTCCCTTTTCAATCACGTTTCATTTTGAGTTGTCCATAACGTTTAAGTTCAGCAAATAAAATATGAAGTAAGCGTTAGTTTTCATGGTAAATACATATAGATCAAGAGTTTACCTTTTGACATAGGAGAAAATGAAGCTCTTCCGTTGCCCAGGGATCAATAAAAATCAAAATATCACGAAACTATCTCTAATGTTGCCCAGCAGTGTAGTGCACCCTGGAAAAGAGCAAAACTATCGATCTTTTATTAGAGAGAAGAATGACTTTGAATAATCAGTATAAACAAAAGTGGAAACAATTATGGTTACAGATATTTTTTTTTGGTTGAAACATAAACTCATTTAATGTTGCGTACATGTCTTTTATTTGCAACAGTGATTCGTGCTAAAGCATCATTGAACCCTGACCTTTTCCAGTTTATCTCAATGAATGAATTAGTTTTTATATGATTGTGTCGATCTTTTTAAGAAACAAATGGTCCAGCAAATTTCCATAATCACACACTCGAACAATTGCTGCATTTTTTGTTGGCATGTGTTCCATCAAGAAAAATTGATATGACGCCGTCAAAATGTCTTAAAAGTGAAATTTTTAATCTAAACGCTTCTTATCTAAATAGTTGAATTGAAAGTGGGGAAGAAAATGTTGATTTTACCAAGTAGGGAACCCTGCTGCTTATGTCGTACCTTTGCGTTTTGATATCAACTCAATGTTAGCCACCGTCAATAAAATTTTGATCCTCCAGTGCATAGTGATTAGTGATCCCAGGTGGAGTTGGTATCATTTATACGTGCCTATAGCTTTCCAGCTAATTGCTATTGTTTGCGGAAGTGGCACTGCGGGCAGTTTTTAGCGAATGCACATCGATAACATCGCTGATGTCAGAATAGAGAGTTTGACTAAATGCGTTCGCTTTATGTTTTGAAAGGTACAAAAGAGAAAGTTGCTGTGCCGTTGTTTAGGTGCTCATCACAGGTGGACGGAGTCACTTTTTCAGACTCTGACTCCGCTCCAAAGTGTTTGAAACCGGGTCCGGATCAGAAATTTTTTAAAATTTGAGAATCCGACCCCTCTTCAGACGCCGGCGACCATCGATCAAACCGGGAACCCCCCCATGTTCTTGCTCAAGAAACGACCGCACAGACTCCTGCTGCTGCAGAAATTGAAAAGTGACTTCGGATCCGGGTCCGGTTATTCACACATTTTTTACTCCGGATCCGGGTCAAGGTCCGAAAGAAAAACGCAGAATCTTGCTGGAGTCGACTCCGGCACTCCGGATCCATAGCAACCTCTGGTGCCCATAAACTACTTTTGTAACGAATTTTGTGACTTTTGTGTGACGTATAACTCTCCATCATTAACATCAGCAACACTAGCGTTAAAGTAATTCCTGAGCTTACGATAATTACTTTTTGAACAAACGCCAACCAAAGCATCAAAAAAACACTAAAGAGACTAATCTCAATCGATTGTCTTTTCTGCACTATAGGTCATCAGATCAGCATGACTGCACTAACCAAACAACTCTATAGCTGACAGCTCAATGAACACATCTTGTTGCCTGAGAACGTGTGAATATTAGCTCCAGCAAACAGAAAATCGCGCTCCAGATAAATGATGAAGTTTCCCTAAAAAAGATATCACAGACCTTGCAACGAATTCTGACATCGTCTGACTACTGGCACGCAGCAAGCGAATACCATTTGACCAGTTGAAAAGGATTCGGATCAGAGCATGTTAAGTCGTACCGAAGACGTCCGCCTGTCCAATCTCCAAATTACAAGAGATAGTGTCCATTTTTTGCAATGCTGAATTTTTCTGGTTGAAGTTAACTCAGGGAATCACATCTACGTGAGGAAGAATACTGTTTTTATGAAACACCTAACGATGGGTCAGACCAAAAACCTTCTTCTTTGAAAACTTTAATTGAGATCAACGGTTTTCGTGCGTTTTTGCAAGAACCTTATGTTTGATGTTTCAATACTTTTTAGCGTTCGCCCTTGCATTCAAGTTTTTCAATATAGCATACCTCCACAAAGCGCGATGTGGAAATGGAATTGTGGTGTGTATTCACAGAGCCCCCAACAGTCATGATTGACCCCATCGCTACTGACTACGTTGTCGTGAGGGAGTTCGGTGATCTCCGGTTAATGTGCATCGCCACTGGTCACCCCAAACCCACCATTCGTTGGTCCATCGGTGGAGACCTGTCGAGGCAAGTGACAACATTGCTCTACTCTTTCTGAGTCAGTGTGAAGTAAATCGAAAGAACGGCATAGTGGTTGAAAGAGAATTAACAAGCGCAGATAAACCATCATCTTCTGTTCTGTCTATCACAACGTCTTAAGGCCTACTCTACTTTTGCAGATTTATTTGCTGTTTAGCTTTCAAGCAATTTAAAACACCGAAGAAAAGTTAACTATTGCTATAGACAACTTTAACGCACTGTATACATTGTGGAGATTATTTTCCAACAAAATTCTTGCCCTCAGACCAACTCAGAGTTGGTTTTGCGTTGATCGCAGGCTCTTCAAGGAAGATTGCAATAAATATTATTGACCACCAGATCACGGTAAATAACTATTGCTTTGTTTGTACGTATGACACGTAGGCCCCTACTGATCGACAATCTGCTAAGGAGGCCCGTAGGTAAAGGAAAGGAAACGTATGCCAAAAAGAAAGCATTTTTGTTGGTATGAAAGTGTTCCCGCCTGTGGGAAACCACACAAACTTAGTGAGCAACAAAGTTTTCTCATACATTAACTCCAAAAAATTTTGGTACATTTTGTGACGGTGCGTCCTTATCTCAGAATGTTTTTCACAATCAAATGATGCATCTGGTTCGTTTAAAACTTTAAGGAAAGACCACGGAATAAAGTAGACAGATATGTTGTCACTGTCAAATAGCACCACTCTTTACACTTTGTATCACCGACGCGCGAAACATTGAAAATGCGTTTTTTTGCAAATGCTTGTATAGACCGCGGTGGTTCTATATTGACCAGATCAATTTGCAATAAAAAAAGCCATGACACGAGCAGTACACTGAACAGCTATTCAAATTATAACTCTTAGTCACCGGAAAAATCTATTGGTATTTGAAGCGCGCCCGCAATCAGGGGGGAACGGGGCAATTGCCCTCCCGAAATTTTCAAAAACATTATAAAAACGCCAAAACCTTTTTTAGATGTTAGGTCAAACAAAACGTTGCAATCGTTTCGCACCCCTAACCGAAAATATCAGCTGGTTGCGGCCCTTACATGAAACATCGGGCAATTGCTGGGTCGGAAATGAAGAAATGTGAAACGTTCTGCGACTGCAATTACTTTTTTCCTCACTGTGATCCAAATTTACGTTTACCGTCTTGTCTATAATGAAAGCCAGCAAGTTAGGAAGCGGCTTTCAGCGTTGTTGATGTGGCCTAATTTCACCAGAAACGAACTGCTTTTCGCACTTGTGTCTGCCACGGCTTCAAGTACAGATAGGGAACCAGCTTCAACGCGACAGTCGGTTCCACGCTTAGTTTCATTTATTTCAAACATGTTTTGTGCGCAGTGGGTTTTTAGCTAGATAGAAGGCAAACCAGGCGTTATATTGGTCATCGCTTGATATCGTGTCGCCGCATAGCGTCAGCCGGACACTTTGTCATCACATCCCTAAAAAATTTTCCACGTCACAGAATCGAGAAAATGACTTTTGCAAGAAGAAAAACGCATCTGAATTGACTTGATGCAAATTTAGTTAATGCAGGCCCGTAACGTGCACTGCTCTCTGCTAAGGAGAAACCTGGACACCAGGAATCCTGTTCTCGTCGTTAAACGGATTAGAAGGACCGAGGACGGCAGAGTGGTGTGTCGTGCAGAAAACGGCGTGGGAAATCCAGCTTCTGAATCGAAAGCCATAAGAGTGTATTGTGAGTCTTTAGCTTGTGGTTTGTGACTAAAACCTTACTATATAAGCAGAAATTGGCCATTAGTGTAAGTTGACCGCGCAAAACAGTGACTAATACTTGCAAAGGGTGAAAAACATTCTCTTACTTTTGGCGAGCAAAGTGTTTGAGATTGATCTATGATCTTTGTGAAATTTTCAGCTAACCAACATATCCATCTGTTCTGACTGTAGCGTGTTCATTTCACTAGAGCGTTCCCTCTTTTCATCAGCTGGACCAAACTGACGTGAGCAAACGTCTAAAACTGAAATTGGAAAATCGAAACCTTAATCAGCTTAACCTGGCCCGTTGAACCTTACGGCAGTGTAGTTTACTTTACCAATCCTGACCCAACAGAAGCTGTAGAACTGGACTTGACAATATTAGCGCAACAGTACCTGAAGCGAAAGAGAATCATTCACATTTGATCAATACTCAACTTCATATACTTCACTTCAAGACGAACTTTACACCCGGTTTTGTCGCAACGCGCAAAAACTTTGACAACGTCACCCCTAGACACAGTGGTAACAGGTGCACTTGCGTCATGTTCAGTTGAAGTGAAACCTTTTAGAAAACTCTTTCATCACTCGAACTGACTTTGATCAAACACGAAAATAGTTGAACGCCATGGATGTCGGAAGGGGTGCAGGGCAGGCCTTGGCCTATGAAATTTGACATTTTTCTATTAATTGTTTAGTAGAAAAACGTTTTCTCTTAGTTTTGAGTTGATAAAATGAAATTTCACCATTGTTGGCTCCCATTGGAAAAATTATTTTGGTCATCACCTGTAAAAATCCGCTATTGGCCTCCCTGGAAAACATCCTTCCGACGACCATGGTTCAAAAACCAATTCACGCTCATCTTTATTTTCGTTACATATATTCTTGAAAGTTACCTACTTAGTGAAGTTGAATTCTTTTACTTCGGTTTTATGAACAGTTCCAGGTCCAACATGGCGTTTACAGGGTAACATAGTTGCTTTGTTAGGACAGCAACAGCATCAAACCAAATGTCAATTAAAGAGAAACAGATTTCAAGCTTTCGCTGGCGTGGGAAAGTGCTTTTTTCATTGTTTAAAGCTCCGTTTTCTTTTCAAACTGAAAGCGAAGTCAAAGCTTCATTAAAGAAGCTTTTTGCCTTAGAGCTCCTGTTGAAACTTACAAAAAATTTTAAAACACGAATTAAATTAAAATTGCTTTGAGATATTTTAGCAACACCGCTGTATCTTGTGTTCTCACAGACTTAGACAAACCAACTCTGACAGTTCACTGGTCAAGAGATCCAAGCTCACGAAGCACGAGTATATGGCATGATAGGACCATCTACATGAGATGTGAAGTCAACAGCAACCCTACTGCAACATTCACGTGGTTCCTGAATGGGAGACACATTAATCCCACCAACTCAAATGGTACACGGTGGTCAAGATGCTTTCAGATTTGGTCTGTGTTCACCTTGTTAACTTTTGACTGGCGTACTTTCTCGTAAATGAGTTTGAAATCATCAGAAAAATAAACACAAAACGTTTTTTATATCACAGCTGACTTGTTTCAAACTTTCTTTTAGGCTGTCTGGTGCGTATATTTTTGAGTAGTTATAATTATGGTCGTTGGTGTAAGATAACGTCAAACTCGTAACAGCTGTTGATTGCTCCTATTTATCAGTGCATTTGTTAGTGCGCATTAGTCTCATTTCCCGCTCCGGGTTTTGACTGCCAAGGATGACCTTATGAAATTGATCAAATAACAGGTAATCTATATATGTATACTCGGTGGTGTCTTGGCCAAGCGGGAATTACCTGACGAGAAGAGCATTTCAAGTTTCGGTTTGGAGCCAATTGTTATGAAAAAAGAAAAACAAATAAATCCAATGAGATTCATTAATTTCGATCGGCAAACTCTTGAGAACCAAAGGTATAAGTGATTCAAGCACCAATCAACAACCCAAAGTAGGTTTGAACCATTACAAGCTTGTGACTTATTCCGACTTCGCCACAGATTTATGACTTCATCCGAAGGTGCTTCGCTTTTGTTAATAAACCCACCTTGACTCGGCATGTTTGAACCAATAGAAATGAAATCGAACTTACGCTTGGTACCAGAGCCGGATTAAAGGGTAGGGGGCCCGGGGCAATTTTTACTGGAGGGCCCCTGTGACGTAATTCATGACGTCATCGTTTTTAAAAGTTATGTTTTCGCTGATTAGCAAGGTTCCCGTTTGTTTTTTCCGGTAGTCGAGAATGTGCTTACTCAAATTCACATACAGTTAGCTCCGAGA
>JGI24022J15233_10010468_pt1 | contig 10522 bp, 9 predicted proteins | sample Ectturendosymbi2_FD_15233 | JGI IMG/M metagenome (IMG submission 15233)
TTTAGGTCATNNNTTTTGAACCAGAAACGCTAGAAAGTCGATCAAAGGCTCAAAAGACTTGGACTCGAGCCTAGTTTCCAATGAAAACTTTAGCGAAACACTTTGGCCTAGTGGTTGGGCCCTAGGCCAAGCAACATGAGCCAAAATGACCCTAAAACTACTTCACTTATGACGTCAGTCACAAAAAATCTGCACCCCCAACGAAAAAAGTTTTTTTTGAGTGCAATCTACTAGGCTGGCCGATCCGTTTGAGCCATTGAACAGCCCTCTAGCGCAATTGGCGGAGGAGCTATGGCGTTGGTAAGGCAACTGAAAACTGCTGTTTGTTAGGCTGAAGTCGATGTACGAACATATTGTACACCGGTTCTCAAAGTGTTAAGCCGGACCCACGCTCATTTTGGGAGGGTCATTCTGGGGGTGTGTGTACCAGTGTCTGGAGTTAAAGTGCGGAGTCGCATTGCTTGACATTTGGTGTCAGATACTGTTAGTATGGCAGTAATAGCAATTATTTGGGATAAACATTTTTTCAAGTTCTTTGTTTGTTGAAGCTTGTGTTCTGATTTAGTATTATGTTTCTTCAGCGTTTCACTTTCACCCATAAGTGTTGCTTGCATGTTGTAGGACTGATGATATGTCATGTTATGTGAAATCGATTTCCTTTAAAAAATTGCTGATTGGTTCAAACTGTTCACCCATGTGGAGACTAGTCACTTGAGTTCAGATATGTGCAGGCTTGAACCATCCCAAAAAGATGAATATGACTGATTCCTCAAACGTACAGCAAACTGAGAACTTTCAATAATTGCAATTAAGTAGTCATGGTTATGACACTTGACCATTAACACCTTTGCTGCTGGTAGTGCTAGGCAAAATCCCTGGTTTTCAGTGTGTCTTAGCTAGAGCTCAACCGATGCATCGGCATGCTGATATATATCAGCCGACATGATGATGTTGCTGATGTGTCATATCAGCAAAATTTTGCTGATATATATCGGCAATATTTGCTCATAAAAGCCGCTACCTGGTGCTATGTTATTGTTCTGCATGGAATGTTCAGAAACCCAAGAATTTGACTGACTACTGCAAATTCTTTGTTACCCTTGCATAGGAGGGTGACTACATAAAGTATATAGTCCTGACAAACCACTCTGTGACATAATATTCATTCGCAGCTTTTTGAGCAGTAAGCAGATGACTGCTTGCAAACGAATAAGGTTATGTACTGTGCTGGTTGTCTGTTTTACCAAGGCCACCTAGATAACTACTCTACCTGCTATCTAGGTGGGCTTGGTTGTACTTGGTTTGGCAAGGCCTTCAGCGTGTTTTAAAAAACGTGCCTACAGTATAGTGAGCAGTGGCCCAGGTTTGTGGAGTGCAGAACTCGATGTTGTATGGTTCTTCATCGCAATGAAGTGATGGTTTCTGTTAGTAAAGCGTCATGCGTTGTTTACCTGCTCTTGAGATGTGCATCTGAGCATAGGCGTAGGCCTAAAAAAGGGAGTACTTACACGCAACACATGTTTGCCTGCTTGACTTTTGTGGATTTGTTTACACGTTTGATTTGGAGCAGCGCTTCTCAACCAGTGGGCCGCAAAGCTCCTTCAGGTGGGCCGCGAAATGTTCCGAGATAACGCAGTAATTATGCCTAGTCATGAGTTCTGAAAATAATTTTTCGTGAATTGGGCCCAAAATCAAAGTCTCGGCAAAAAGTGGGCCGTGACATCAAAAAGGTTGAGAAGCACTGATTTAGAGTAAGGCTATTGAATTCAGTAGCCAAGATTCAGTAGCCAAGAACAAGTAGAGCCTCCACGTATTGTTTAGTAGCATATAACAAATATTTGTTTTTAGAAATTCTGAAACAATAAATATACTTCCCATTGTTGTTGGTATGAAATGACCTTCCTGTGTAATTGAATTATGTCAAATGCTCTGTAAAGTGTTTCTCACAGTTTAATGAATTTGCCCAACTTTTAAGGTTCAGTTCCATAATGGGTAAATTTTTTTAACATGGTGATATTAAAGATAAGAAGTGATGGAAGCTTCTGCACTTTTGCATTTTGCAAACAATGAGTCAGTGAGCAATCTTGGTAATGAATGTCTGAAATGCTGTGAACAGTTAGTGCCTAATGGATCACTTAAACGACGTGGCCGTCCTTCAAAAGTAATTGAAAAAAATGGATTTGAATGTTCTCCCATAAAGCAAAGCAAAGTTACTGACACCATGAAAAAAGCAAAACGAAGTGTGGACAGGTAAATCACAATTTGGCATTAGATTGATGACTATACTATTTTTTGCAAGTTTTTGTTTGTATTATAAACTAATTTGCTTTGACTATTGTAATATTAAGCTACAGTGAGAATGCAAGCTACAGTGAGAATAAGCCATGGTACACTATCATCTAAAAATGTCAGCAGAAGCTGTTGACATCTTTCATATATTTTTCATGATGGGTTAATTGTACACAGCTGGCATAAGAAATGAAGAAAAAAATATTTGATATCACCATATGAGTTAGCTAAGTTTTGTGGTTACACCTTTGACAACTTGTGGCAAAGGGTGTTGCATTACTGTGTTCATTCTGTCATATGTATGTGCAGATTTAATGGTTTGACCAAAGAAGAATTGATGCAGCGTTCGTTGCCTGATCGAATTAAAGCTGGTTTGGATATTTTAATTGTGAGTTGGTTTGTAGTTACCATTGTAGTGGATACATTATCGGTTCCTAGACCATTGAACTGTAGCAGTTCATGTGCATGTTCATTTGAAAGCATGTAAAAGTTAGCGTCACTGATTTTGTGATCATGACTTCAATAACATAAGCGATGTGTGCTTATAGACAGAAAAGGGCTAATGGCAAAAAAATTAGTGAAACATTAGCTTTGGTTTAGTTTATTACATTAATTGTTAGCTATAGCTTAAAAGTTAAGTCAAAATATGAAACGTTTTGACATGAGGTCTTCATTATTGTTCTTAGGTTTCTGTGTTTTGTAAATTGAAAAAATTTGTACTTACTGTCTAAGTAACTTGTACAGTTTTAGAAAATTATCAACAATTCAAGTTGTTTTTTTTTCACTGACAAAATTATCAATGAGTTTCTTTGTTGAGTCATTTGTCTGAAATAGCTTAAAAGTGTCTGCCACTTTTTCATTTTCGGATATTTTTTATGACTGGAAAAAGGCATTATGATCGAATTGACTGTAAATTTTTTTTGTTGATTTCTAAAAAAGTACAGTCAATGACTGACAAATGACCCCAAAAATCCAGGACTTAAGCAGCTACAGAAAATTACTGGTCAGTTGTACAATAAAAGAAGTATTTGATTTGTTACATCACAGTAGTAATTCTGGAATGGTATCTTGTAGATTGGAATCAACCCTGGACTTGTTGCTGCTTATGAAGGCCATCATTATGCTGGACCTGGAAACCACTTTTGTATGTATACCAGCTCACTTCATAATTATTTTTCAGTCTTTCATAATGAATTTTATATATGCATACACATATGTATAGATACAGTGGTGAGATTCAAAATTTTTAAGAACAGGTTCTCTCACTCCAGGACTCACTAACAACAGGTTCTCTCATTATCATAGTCTCCGGAGGCAAACCATGCTGGTTGCCTTGATATAAGTGCAAAGCAGTAGTGGATGGAGGAGGAGCCTGACTGGGCTACAGCCAGGGGCCCCCACCATTTAAGGAGCCCCCAATCCCTAAGTCAGGAAAAAGTGTAACATGTGAATATACATATATATCAGGGTTTTTTAAGGAAAATGTTAGGTACCTGGTATGGACTTGTAGGGACCCAATTTCTCTGATTCTAGAGACCCGATTTTCTTTCATTCTGGGCACTCGATGTTAATTTTCTCTGATTCTAGGGACCAATTTTCAATTCTAAGGACCCGAATCGGGTCCCTAAAACATCTTGAAACAAACCCTGTGTATATAGAAACAGCCCCTTTCCAAGTTTCAGCCAGGGGCCTTCATACAACCTTAATCCTCCCCTGGTGAAAAGGTTGATCTTTGTGTTGCTAACTGGTACAGTCTAGCAAGGGAAACTACTGATTTTAGTTATTTTCCAAATTTTAGTCTTGTTTTTCACTATTAAAAGTTGGTAAAAGGTCTTTGAGAGATTTGCCAAAATAAATTGTAAGTGAAAGGTGTTCATGGGGGAAAGTTGAGAACCCCTGACCTAAGCCAACAACCGGTTCTCGGGATTGAAGAAATTCCAAGAACAGGATCATGCGAATTGGGTTGAATCCCATCACTGTATTATATATACTGTATATATCACATGTTAAAATTTTAGTTGACTTCATTAAACAATGAAACACAAGCACTGCCACGATTGTATTGTAATTTCAAAAAGTACAATAATTAGGTTGTTTATGGTTCATTATCAGCTGCAGTTTTTGTAGTCGTGTTAATAGCACAGTTGTGAACTGTGTTGGAAAATCTAAGTGGTTAGCTGTGGTTTAATTTTTTGAATCATGAAAACTTGAAAGTTCAATAATCTTTATCTGCTGTAAAACGCATATACCATCTGTTTGCGTGTTGTATAAAATGTATTTGTACAAGATGTGCTTATTTGAGAGTGTTACTATTGCTAACTTTGTTAGGGAAATGTTTATATGCATCTGGTCTCATTCCTGAGCCTCTTACTCCTGTTCAAGACTATCTTGCCCCTAATTATGGTATTGGACTGACGAACATAGTTGAAAGAACAACTTCTGGTAGCAAAGACTTGAGCAGGTATCATACCAAGGGTTGTTAGGTTCACACCTTCTCTATCACTTCCTCTGGATGCATTCCTAATGATTTACCAATAACTACATGGTTTGCGATCATTGCAACGAATGTTATCAAATTATGAGAAAAGTAAATTTGAAAGCTTGTTCTCAATCCTGTACTGTTTAGTGTTTGGTACAAAAATGCAGTTCTCACATTGCATCCATAGGAGGTGGCATCACTGAAGAAGGTTGTGTGCTTGCTGTTTTCATTCTATTTGTGGATTGTTTGTGATTTGTGCAGGGAAGTGCTTAAATATGTCAGGATTAGTTGACAAAACCATGACAAGCAAAAACGATCTGGAACTATTGGATTATGGCATTGGGTTTTCGACTGTGGTTCAGCGCACTACCTCTGCTGCCAAGGATCTTTCAAGGTCTTGTGATTGAGAGGCTTGGCCTCTTTTAGCTAATATGTTGTGTCCAATCACAATACCTTTACTTTGGCCAGTTGGCACTTACTTGTAAATTGTTTGCCAGGATTTACATATGCTTCTGAAAAAAGGTCTGTTTTGCGTTGTGATTTTTTTTATTTCGGATTTATGTAAAATTGGACAGAAAAAAATTCAATTGAAACCTCATATTTTCTGAAATATTTCAATGTGGACCTTGTTTATTTTTCTGAAATGTTTTAGTGTGATGATATGTATTAGTTAAACACGGTGTACATGTCTGTATGCAGTGGCGCATCTAACTTGGGAGAAGGGGTCAGTCATGGAGGAGCAGCTTTGATAATACTTTGTTATGTGTCTTAAGACCCAATCACACACTGCTGCGGTAGCAGTGTATGCACAAACTAAATGTTTAAACAGTGGCACGGGCGACATTGTTGAAACTGACAAGCAACAATAACTACAGCTTTCGTTTTGCACTTGTTGGTAGTCACACCGCATCTATTATTACATCACAACCACCTTTTACTCACATGCAATAAACCTGTGATGGCATGCTCAGTGACGTAAGAGCACGTGACTTGTGGAACGATCAGCCATACAGTAACGATAGAACTGTTTGTCCACTAACGCACACATATACAGTACTTATAAAAATGATACTGAAGTGCTGCTGTAGAGCGCTCTCTACCGGGGTTAATATTGTCATTCTTGCGTTGCGAAACCACTTCGGAGAAAAACGCTCTGAAGTGCAATTGCTCAGATGTCTTTGTATCTTATGTAAAAGTGAATTACGAGAAAGTGGTAGAAGACTTGTGTGCAGCAGACAATGCGGTTGATTGTTCACACCAACGAAGCTGTTTTCGAAACGCAACGCTTGACGCGTGTTTTGTTGAGATCATGCGACAAAAATTTTTGACAATAGCAGTCGCGCCTTTGAACTGTGACTAATTTGTCGCAAAAAATACCTGCCGCAAAACTTAGCTTTTCAGTGGAAAGGCCGCTCGTTTCTTGACGTGATATTGAAGTACTGAAGTAGGCTGAACCTCAACCAATCCTAACCTGATCTAGCCTAGCAAGTGTAAACAGCAGATAAACTTTGCTCTAAACTGCAAAACCAAACGATTGCGGTTTGAGACTGCTCCCCCGCTAAAGCGTAACATCGCAAAACAGCTCTGCGTGTATTTATGGCAGTGTAACGTACGTGCTTTCAATAGCTTTGCTTGCGTCTCGCGCTGGTAGAGCAGCAGACAGACGTATGTTCGGCAGACATATCAAGTTGGATTATTTGAGATTATTGCGAGGCGCTGCTTCGACAAGCAGCACTGTGGTTGTTTCATAACAACGCTATGCAACCTTGAAAGAGTAATGCCATCGCCTGTGCCAAACCAACCCCGCTGGTTAGATGAAAATTAAAGACCTGCCATGCCAGCGTTCAATATCTATTTGGTGTTGATGACGAGTACGTGCAACACAGAGGGGGTCTGTCATGTTAACAACCAAACAGACTCCCTTGATGCGCCCCTGTGTATGTGTATACCTTTCCGTGGATGGCAGTATTCATGTCAGTTACACCTTAACTGGAATTTTTAGCTTAAACTTTACCAAAAATTTGCTTTCCGAATGCCAAGGAGTTGCGGTTCGTGATTTCACTCAGCGAAAACTCATTATGCATACCACTTGGCTCTGGAAAGTCATTCATGTGTCATTTTGCTTGAAACTACATTAAAAAGTAAAATTCTGCGAAAATCAAGCTANAACCGCTGTTCTTAATCAAGAAAAATCATACTTTATTTGCAACAAATGTCTTTAAGTTGCTGAGTACATTATAACTCTTAATGGAAAGTGGCCACAAACCTTACGCTGCTGTGTGTTGCGTTTTGTTGGCAAGCCTGATATCAGTCAAGTGCTCCTGAAGCAGTGAAGGAAATGTTGGTTTCGCCTGATTGTTTGCTTGAGAACACCCTTATTTATCTCAAGCACTTTTTGCGAGTTTTAATGGCGTTTTCACTTTGCCTTAACCTTAAAACACTTCGTCTCCAGCAAAGAGATACAGGACGGTGGCGTTGAGTTGATTGAGAAGATTCAGCGTCACAAGCCGAAGATCGCCGTCTTCAACGGAAAGGGAATTTATGAAATCTTCAGCAAAACCGTGTTCGGTCAAAAGAAAAAAGACTTTTGCTTCGGCGCTCAACCCAACAAAATACCTGGGACTGACACGGTGGGTGAGCTCAGACAGATGCTTTTCAGCACAAGATTGGTTAGATTGCAAGCATTCGAGTATAGAGCCGTTTTGATTGTATAGCAAAGAAGTTGCAGCTGATAAGACTTACTGTGCTATTTGTGAAAACAACTTCATTTTCAAATTTTTGTTCATTTCGTCACGACCCGTTCTCAGCCATCGAGCACTGGTGGTTCTGTGCGGCCACACTTCACAACTCGACCGGCAGACGCGCTTGATGTTTTGTCAGCCTTGACCTGCTTTTTTTTTTGTCTCGCTGAGACATTTCGGTCATTTGTCCCGCAATAGTATTGAAGCTCGCCGTAACAGTATTCTGTGACCGAAAAAATAGACCCAGGCCCCAACACCCCCCACTCCCGCTTATTCACAAGTTCCGCCACTGGGGTGTCGTGCAGGATGCAACATCAGTGCATCGAACCAACGAGTGGGCAATTTCTGTATTTATTCGTTTGTAAGCCGCCTTTCAACATAGATTACCTAAGCCTCTGAGATACTTTCGCGTACTAGCACATTTCGAGCTTAAATGACAACCCTGGTAATGATGCTTACACCACTGCAACTGCCTTCTGTTCATCATAATCCCTTCTATGACGGATGTGCACGTGATGCTGAAGAGAAGAAAGATAAAGCAAAAAGTGACGTAGCCAAACAAAGACTGAACGTCATTCAAGCGTCATAACCCTTTCGATAAGCAATAGAAAAAAACGTAAGTCGCAGGATATGATGAAAAAACATAAGCCGCGGCTTATAGTCGAATGAATGCGGTAATTGCCCACTGTTGATTGTCAAGTCGTTGGTTCGAACCCTTTCTGGGCTTGCTTCTGGCTCATTGAACGAAAGAAATTGTAGTGAGGTTTACGATATTGATGGTTGCACTGATTGGCTTGATTAATGATTTAACGACTTGATCTATAACCGGGATCTATAATGAAATTCAGACAAATTCTTAGGGTGTATATTTTTTCACTTCCTTTGCAAGTTTTTTTGACTAACTTCCTTCAGCTAAATATGGCAGTGGACTCGTGTCTGTGGGTTTAACAAAGTTCCTTGTTTGCCCTCCTGGAACTAGATCTTATTTACTTAAAGCTAAATACTGTATGTTCTTTGTGTTGGTGAGATTGTAATTAAGTTTGAAATCGTTCTTCTAACAAGTAATCACTTGATCACCAGCACATACGAATTCGTTCAAGCACTTGTATAGACTCGTACAACTTCGTAATACAAGCTTGTTTTATTTTTAAAAAAGCCGGTTTGTCTCATTTCGTTCAGCTATACCATATATCCATCCTAGTGGGAACTCGGGCTCCTCGTGCTTGGCTCGAGTCGTCGATCACGCTTTGCGAGTATATTGTGAAACAATAGCTTGTTTGCTTTGTATATTTGCCCACCACATACTTCACTGATTAAGGTTGTTAACTCCATCGGGCTTTGTCAGTGTTCATATATTTTCNTTCCATGTCTGTCCATCCGCGTTGACTTTGCAGGTCGTCTGAATCAAAAATATCGCTCTCTCGCGCTTTACNCGGGCTGTCAGAGCCCGGGCTGCCATTTGCAATTAAGTAATTTGAAAATATAATTCGTATCAGATCGAATGTCTTTTTGAAGCAATGGATTTGCACAGAACATTGGATTTGAATTCCAATCAAATGGACAGTCCCTATTCGAAAAAAGTTTTAAACGAACGATAAATTGTNCAGCAACTCGGCTAATATGAAGGACCAACTGGCCTTATCATTGCTTTGTGACATACGTTACGCAATAGTCGATGAATTCTCGTGAGAACTTCTCATTCATTGTTACGAGCAACGGTAATGCTAGCCAGAATGAATGCAAATGGAAATTTCAGTGACGCAAGCGTCGAACGGTTTTATTCAGTCAGAATAAATCGTATGATGAGCCCGAGTGACGCTGTTGACCTGGATCGCCCGTGTCTGCACACGTGCTATCAACAATCGTTTTAATAAAAATTCAGTAACAGTTGGTCGATCAACATGCGACATCAGTAAATCGTTGACGTCCGAAAAGAACCAGGGTATCGTAGCAACCTCCCCCAACAAAGTGAGAACTTGGCGCGGGCCGCTCACAATGGATGGTAAAGTTCAATGTAGCAAAGATAAAACATCTGCTTGAAACTAAAAAAACTTATGAGCTGAACCATCTGTTGTATCAGATTGCGTTTCCTCTCTTGTTTTTTTATTCTGGGAGATAAGATATATCTTTTCAAAGGCGAAACACGAGGCTCTTTTCAAAGAAAAAAAGAGGTAACCTTCGTTGTAACCAGCATTGAAATGTGTGGCTACTTGCGGCATTGAACCTGACGCAGAGTATGTTGCGACAGCACATCTTCGTCATGCCATCAACCAGTGCACGCTGCGCCCAGTTCCCTCGAGCAACCGACAAAGTCCACTTCTTCATTCAACTCAAGCATCTGCGCGATCAACTGCGGGGATTCCCCGCCACCGATGACGTCATCGACCTGGCCAAAGCCACAGGTTTGTTGGAATGCTGCTCGTGTTCGGATACGAGAGGATGTTACGTGAGCAGTGACGCAACACTTCCGCTTCTTGCCTCTCATTTGAACAACTTTGAAACGGACTGTTAGTGCGAAATCAATTCTAACGTCACAATGACTTGATAACAAACGTCGGCCAAGCATTATTTGTCACAAAGATCATATCCACTTTCGTAAACCTACGGTGAGAATGTTGAAATCCCGGCAAATGAAGTCCGTCCCTTTGCACTTATTTCACTTATTTAGCCACCGTGCGATTGCCTTAAAATGCTTGGAGCTTGCTGGGTGTTTGATTGCAAGTTCCCAGTTTACCGTTTGCGTTGCAGATAGTGACAAGCTGTCTGCGCATGCGCACTGCAGTGCCTTGTTTATTACAACGCACTTGGCGACGCAAGTCCGGACTTACGTTTGTTACGCAATCGCCCCCCCCCGCGATGCTGCTGTGCTTTTTGCAGAAGCTGCCAAAACGGAGGCGGTGAAAGAAGAAAGGAATGAAAATGAACAAGGCCCTTATCTACGGGCGTCACGTGACCAGGACCACCAGCCGCCTGACCCCCCCCCACACGACGACAAACCAGGATGCAGCAAAAC
>JGI24022J15233_10010471_pt1 | contig 10521 bp, 3 predicted proteins | sample Ectturendosymbi2_FD_15233 | JGI IMG/M metagenome (IMG submission 15233)
TGCAAACAAATGTCTTATCACAAATAAGGCGTTTAAGAATTTTTGTGAAGGAACTCCAATCTTTACTCTCAACCTTTGCTTCTTTCTTCAGAGCTTGAGCTTTTGTCGGGGGAGTGGTTGGTCTGTCGGAAGCATAACATACGAGAAAGCTTGTAACACCTAAAACCAGGATGAAAAAAGCACCATTGACGATCAGCACGAAGAGTTGTGTGTGCACATCTTGAATTTCTTCCTGCCTGTTAGACATTGTCTGATTTGCGACTCTGGTTTGATTCCTCACAGCCAGACTTGGTAGAATGACACCTATTGAACCACCCAGGTAAAGACCCATAGTGTTCACACCAATCGCAGTGCCAACTTGTTCTTCTGGAAACCACAGAACGGCGAAAATGGACGGGGTTGTTAACAGAATTGTTCCAGCAACGCCACTAATCAGATGTCCGGCAAGTACCACGACAAACAATTTGTCATCAAGGAGAGAAACCACTGTACTGAACTGGGTTAGAGTCAAGCAGACCCCCGAAGTGATAGCCATTTTCCGAAACCCGAAGTCTTTAGCGTGAATTATCCATACCAAAGGCGCTGCAATCAATACGGGAGCCACGTTGTGACTCAACGAAATCCAATCTACTTCTGTGTAGGTAATGTCAAAGAATCGGGCGAAGAAGTCGTTGACTTGGCCAAAACTGACGTATGAAACTGCCTGCATAACTTGTAATAGAGTTAACGATCCCAGAATCACCCATCGGCGCTTATATAATTTAGGTTGGAAGTCATCCTTGGTGTCCATAGCCAACGTTCATGTGTATACTATTGGTTTAACGAAAGTAAAGTGCACTTTAAATAATGAGAAATTTAACAAAAACTATAAAAACACAAAGCTAAATGCAGGCTGTAAAAATAAACAATATTGGTTTATGACATTGTTCCACGTTTGTTGAGATTCTCAATGTTTGGGTGCTCTACGAGATGGTAATTTACGTGCTTGTGGCGAGCTGGATGGCTACCACGTTTGTATTATCCCAAATGGACAAACCTTTTAGCAAAGATAGACGTTTGTAATCAGACAAGTGGAAAATGGGCTGCACATTTTTCACTCGGGTCTTAAAATAGCTGAGTGAAAAACAAAACCAGCAAATAAGGAAACTTTCTATATACAAAGATGTTTTGACAAACTTTTAAGTTATGAAAACGCAAACATACTGTTGTGTGGCTAACAAAGGAGTTGCTATAGTGGTATGCACACACACTGAGCCTACGAATGAATGGCAAAGAGCAGTGTTGGTTGGCAAGAGGTAGGGCGTCTACTTCCATTTCGCTAACCAAGTTATGCAGTGCCAAGAATGACCCATTGCAACCGGCGATGAGCTTGAAGTGTAGCAGTTGATTGAAAACCTGGTGCTCTTTCGACTTAAATTTTGATTCCACTGGAGTGGTTACGCCTTGACGGCGCTGCAGTTACCGATCGATGTTGTTTATGGGCAGGCTGAGGTCTTCAGCTACACGCACGAACCAATGAGTAGATACTCCACATTGTGGTAGCCCCTTGAGCAGGGTGCTCACACCTTTCCAGCATGCGAGCTACTTGTTTTGAAGTCAAAATGATTTACCTAATACAAAGATGCAAAACAAGTGTTGTAACCTTGGCCTAGCACGTTGTTGGATGCTGAACTACATAGCCTAATTCAAAGCGTTAATGCTTAATTTACTTGACATTTTCAGTAATAATGTGTTGAGGTGTAACGAACATTCGTGCAAAATGTCGTTGCAAAACACCAAGTACAAAAACAGTTGTGGACGCTTGAATGCAAGGGCAGACTTGTCCGTCCACTGGTGCCGACGGTGGTAATGTCGTGCGATGTACCCCAGTAAGTTTTAAGATCGACTGGTAGATTGCCATCTACGTATTGATCACCCCTGCCCTAGAGCTAAACCTGGCCCGAGCGTAACTGGCCACGTCTTTTCTCGGTATTTTTTAGGGTGATGCACTGAATGGCCAACTCAGTGATACTAACTTGCATTGTCTGAGCTTGCTTTGAAATTTCTCACAGCCACCTATCCTCTCGTGGATGTTTTGCCACAAACAATGGTCTAACATCGACAACACAAAGAACAGCTTAACACTTTTGCTTAAGTTATTTATTTTGAGATCGCCGTTGAACGACCCGCAGCTCAAGTGGTAGAAAACAGTTTACAACCCTAGTTGAGTGAGGCCAAAATGGGTAACTACCTTCAGTAGCTATTCAAAATTTTTGTTCTTGGTTACTGCGACGGCAGTAACATTAGAAAAGTTTGATTACATGATCATGTTGATGAAGCAATTGGCCTAAAGCCGTATCTAGCGACATTTTACTCGCTTGATACGCAATGCTGCACCGGGAAGCAGGGTTGCGGAGTCGAGTGGTAAGGAGTAGGGTTTTCTGGGTGGTGAAGGAGCCGGAGTCGGATTCTTAACACTAGAAGTCCGTGTCGGAGTCTGATTTTTGTCCGACTCCGACAGTCCAATTTGATCATTTTTTACATCACACACCTAAGTTGAGAATTCGTGTTGAAATGGTACAATTTCTTTTGAAACTTCTGTTGCAACAGATTTCTTGCTGTGCACCACGATTTCCATTGATTGCTGACTGCTACAAAACTGCCAAACTTCATTCAATTTATGTGAAGATGTCGGGAGTCGGAAACGGAAATTTTGATAAGGTTGGAGCCGGAGTCGGAGTTAGACATTTTGGAATAGTCGGAGAGACGGACATTCTACCTCCGACTCCACAACCCTGCCGGGAGGTCTGCGGTACTAACTGGCAGAGCAATATGCATGATTGTCCTGTTTTGATCACCAAATAAGATTTATAAAATCTGCATTTCCGACTTCACAAACCAACCAAGTTTTGTTCATTCACACAATTTATGTACATTAGTTGTTTAAATCTTTGTAGGCTTTGATACGTGGTTTTAAAATTAGGCATATTTTTCAGAAACCTTTGGAATAAATTATTTTATGTAGAGAGTAGGATAAAGCGCACGGTGCAGTTACCGACGCCTAGAACTTAAATCTTACTCTTCTAGAACAGTCATGCAGTACTTTTTAGGAAGGTGTCTTCTAAACGTGTATGGAGCGATTGTATGACAAATTTCAGCACTTCCCACAAAGCAGGACGGGGATAGCTGTCTAAGTCTCTTTGCGAACTGCGAGCAGCTAGCTACGAAAGTGTTAAACAAATCAATTTCGCCGTAACAAGAATACAGAATGCTTTGAGCCTTAGACATTGCATGATTTAACCAGTTCTTACTTCTGCAGTAATGCCAGGTTATTTTGCAGAAACAACCAAGTAAATTTGAAAAAACAAGCCAAAACTAGGCAATTTAACCGAAAAACAAGCCCAAAATACGTTGGCAGGAAAATTCAAAATGAAAAATCAGCAAGAAAATTAATATAATCAGGCTGGCAAATCCGAAAACACCAGCCCAAAAACACGCCCAATATACCTTTCGCAGTAAATTGAAATAGCAAAAGTGCAGGTTTTTTTAAGGAAAATGTTAGATACCCAATATAAACCTGTAGGGACCCGATTTGCTTTGATTCTAGGGACTGATTCTAGGGACCCAATTTTCAATTCTAGGAATCCGAATCGGGTCCCTAAAATACCTCAAAAAAAACCCTGCAATAGTGCCATAAAATTTAAAAAGCAATCCGCAAAGCAGAAATCTGCAAAAACAAGCAAATTTCAATCAAAACAAGACCAAAAACAAGCCCAAATTCGTGCGCAAATCGCAAGGTTGGCAACACTGTACGTCTGCAGCTTGGTATCCGCTGCTGCACAGAAATGGTCTTACGAACACAATGAAAACAGCGCAAAATGCTTGTTTTCACAATCCGTTTCAACCTAATGGCGCAATCAATCCTGGAATTTGATTTCTGAAACGTGTAAGTTACATTTAGAAATTTTACAAGCGCTACTTGAAAAATATTAACGGTAAATCAAACGCAGGCCTGTAATTTTGAGCACAAAGTCAACAGTAATTAGCTAACTGAAATTGCGGACTAATCCTCATGACCTCCAGCAGCAAGTCTTTTGAATTAGACTTGCACAGCTACAAACGTGTCTATTACTTCAAATAACAACATGTCTACAATCTGTGTAGAAATTCTCGCTGTTTCTGATGGTAGAGTTTCAACGTTGCACCTAAACGAATATTAGGTAAGACAAATTCATAGCGTATCCCATGAAGACAGGACCCGAGTACGCATCGTGTTTACCATTCTCTCAAAGATCTGCAGATATGATTAGTTGTGTTTTTACAGTTTTTACAGATAAAAACAAACAGTTGAGATGTACTTGCTTTCATCGCATTGTTGGTAATATGTTTGTATTTCCAGGATGCATTTGCCACAAAAAAGTACAAATGACTGCACGTTAAAGTTGGTCCCCATTTTCCCATTTTAACGTTCAGTTATGATATTCGTAAATTTATCTTTTTAAAACCATTGGAAACCACTGCAGTGACTTTCGAAAACGAAGATCAAATATTGGATGAAGCAAAAAAATGCATGCAATGGAAAATTAGACGCACATTTGTATCCCATAAGGCTGTAACAAACCTTTTTATGAAAATCAAAATCTATTCGATTTCTTATTGAAAATTTACTGATCGATTCCTTGCTTACCCCCACTGCGGAGAGTACTTATAGTAAAATATGCTGTAAGAAATCTACTCACCTTTGACAAAAAAACGCAATACCGTTCAAACCCAGAATATTTTAACATAGCCATGGAACTGACGTCATAGTACCAAATCGCGAATCTTTGAAATTCGCTCAGGCGTTTTATAAACAATGAAAGGGACTTGGTTGAAAAAAGATTAAACAAAGTGATTTTTATCTTTTGACACGAACAATGTTTACTTTTCAGCACAATGCTGTCATGGTTCTTTTCTTGTCATCGCTTTGGTATTTTACAACTGTCGTGTCGGCTCTATACGCTTTTTCTCGCATGTGTTTATCACCCGTGCTACGGACGCCGGCAATCCTACAGTCCTGACCTGATTGTAAGCACTCAAAAATCTGAAACGTTCGCCCGGATCAAGGTACCTGTACTAACATTAGAAGATGCAGACGTTTTCACCACCTGTTATAGGCAAATGATTATTTCTAGTAAACATGTTATCCCGCATATTCAGCAACTGCTTTTGTACACCATGTTGCTTTCGACAAGCTGAGAAACATCCCTACAAGTTCAAAACAAATCCAAAGATTTGACACATTCAAACTACAAATATTTATCACACAATGAGAATAGAAAGTGAAAATTTGAAATCCAGTTGATCAACCAGTCGCGCGCTCGTTAGGTGAAAACCAGCGTCCAATCCAAGGAAACTTTCAGTATGCTCTGCGTCCTGCTGCCTTCCATTGGCATAAAACCAAACCTGTAATCACCTGAAATCCCCTACCTAAACCGAAAACAAGTGATATTTCATTATCACCACTTCTTTGAGAACTTCCAGTGGAGAGCACGCGACTGGTTGGGATAATTCATTAATTAATCCCCTAATGAATCCCTAGGGGATTAGCTAATTAATTTCTGGTGTTTTGACCGTAACTCGCCAACAACTAACGCTAGAATGCCAATCAAAGACTCTAATTACGCGGATTTTCGCCTAGATTATTTTAAAAGAAAAAACAAAGAAATTACCTCTTACATTTTCCTCAAGCCTATATGACGTCATCCAAAAGCCCCATGACCTTCACCCGCTCATGAGATCACTTCCAAAAAAAGTTCAAACCTGGAAGTGCCCGGATTTCTTTTAAATCACTTTTTTCACTGACGTTGCCGAACAATCAGGTCAACGACATAATATTTATCTGCGAGTAGCATATCAATATACTGCGGACTTCAAAAGATCCTTTTATGATAGCTTGTTAGCCCTCAACTGAAAAACCGACCATTTCACGATACTTTTGCATTAATGACTCTCTCGTTTGTAATCCGAATTACACACATTATTGCAGTACTTATAACTTGAAACAACCTTGCTGAAGCCTATAACAACTCAGACCTACCTCTTTCTGGTTTGACTGTTCGAGCAGTTTGTCCCCAGGTCTATTCGATGACAACTGGTTTCGTGACGACGTGACTGCTGTGGAATGCAGCGAACGGCGGAAAACCAATCAAGCGCTGCTTTGTTGGGAGCTTTTAAAAAATTACCGAAACAGGTTGCCGTATTTCTTGCAGCTTTACTCCGCACTTGACGCTGTAAGTTGGAAAGTCGCCTCTTTAGGTTGGGATTCCATCCCGATGGATTATGCAAACATTGCAACACCCCAGAAACAGTCTGTCATTTTCTTGCTATCTGTTCCAAGTATCATTCACAACAAATAAAGTTAAAAAATAACGGAGAGGCTGGCTATCACAATTGGAGCTATCCCTTATTAAAAAATAAAGCTGCCACCCACTTAATAATATCTTCATGACAGAAGCTGGTAAACAAATTTAAACGAAAACAAAGAACTACATAAAACTGTTGTGACGCTTCAAAACCCATCATAAAAATTGGATGAGCCAATACGCATATAAAAGGTGCACAGGAAACTAAGTTCAAAAGCAGTAACAATTTTGACCTGACCAGCCTTAAATGAAATAATGCCATAAAATTTTCTGTTTTGAAGGCATCGATACAATTTTGTATAATGCAGAGGATCATAGCCAAGGTTAAATAAAGCCCAAAAACAACAGTACAAAATGGAAGTCTGCGCAAGTACACTCGTAAAAAACGGGAAAATTACTTAAATCTTTTATCTTGTTACGAATTTATCAATCATGTAGTTTCATTGATAGTTCTTTCACGGATGCATAAATGCTGTCAAGGTTTTCGTAAAAATATTGGTGAGAGATATTTTCTACCGGAATTAATTATTAACCTGACCTTTTGCGGAACAACCAGCGGAGCAGGGTTATGATAGTTACTGTGGTTTAGACCTCTCTTTTAGAGGGGTTTGATTTGATGGCACCTGACGACAAAGGCGTTCTTGTGGCGCCAAGAATATTTGGATGGATTCAGGGCCGGCCCTAACAGGTGCAGGACCCAATGCAAGACCTAATCGCGGGGCTCCTCTGAGCAGTGGTGTTATGAAGATGTTTTAGCAAAACAACTATATGAATATCATAAAAGATGGNAAATTATTGGAGTTGATCTCTATGTACATGATAACACAAGTTTCTTTTATTTGGAGAGGCATGGGCATGGCTCATGTGCCCCTAGCTGCGTGCATGTTTATGACCAATAGCATGCTGCTGTGGTGGACATTAGACAGTGTACCGCTATCACTTGTAATTAAGCCAAAAGTTGGAAATGAAGCTCGCAATGGACATCCAAGCGGGGAGCGCAGTGCAAAGTTACGTCAATCAAACCGAACTGATCTCCGAACTGAACTTACAATGCAATTATTCTACTTCTATTAGATTCGATTTCTGCAATGCAATTACTTCGCTCTTGTTGAACGGCACTTTCGTTCGAAGAACGACTGACTTGAATAAAACTGCTAATGTGAACTGAATGCCTTTTCTCGCTTTCACTGCCCACAAGCGCAGATGCGTTCTTGTGAAAAGGTAACGTCTGGTCGCACGATCAACGTCAGGCCGTGCAGTTCATGAGGAGGTCGATGGATTGGACATTGGAGGACAACATGGTTGACGGTTTGTTCTTCTGCGCCACACTCACAGGCCGCAGAGGAGGCTATACCCCATTTGTACAACAGGAGCGGAAACGTCCGACACCGGTGCGGAGGTGGTTAAGCCGGACCCAGGCTCTTCTTGGGAGGGTCATTCCGGGAGGGTAGGTACCGGTGTCTGGAATGAACAAAACAAGCTGAACAGCCTGATTCGAAAGAGTATAGAACAGGGTTCACAATTTCAAATTGCTCCGTGAGCCACATGAGGACTTGTAAGGTAACCCGCGGGCCGCATTATGACGCTGACGCAACAATAGCGGTATCTGAACTTACTAGGAACAGCTTTTACATTATTTCCTGCGAAAGGTGTTATGAATTGCAGGCAAATCATTTCTAGCCGTCTCTTACGTTCGTATTAATCAGTTCTAGCCGTCTAAGGAATTTGTTCACTCGCTAGCCGAGCACTTAAACACCGGTGACTAAACTTAATAACGTAAATGTTACTCATTTCATTCATTTTTACTCTCGCTTTTCGTCTAGGGAGAGTCGCGGGGGCAACAGCCCTAGGAGGACGTGGAAGACCTCACGGTGAACAGCAATTTCAGATAGTTCTGCTGGCTCCGCACCAAGACGAGACCAAGCAAGGTCGGAGATGCAGTTATTCCATCTAGGCCTTGGACGACCTCTGGGCCGCTTTCCCGTGGATTTAGCCAGCAGGACTTGCCTCACCAGTCTTTCGTGGGCATTCTGGATACATGGCCGAATTAACGTAATTGTGATCTCTCAGTTCGGAGAAGTGGTTCTACATTCAGGGCTCTGCGAATTTCACAGCTGCGCACTTTGTTAAGTGTCACGCTACAAGAGGCGTAACGAGGGGGGCACAATGTCTCGGGCGCCGAATGACTGGGGGCGCCGAAAAGTACCAACAACATCGCAAGGTTTTTCTCCAATTCATCAGTACATTTACTCCCAAAAGACCTTAGGTTCGAACATGGAGGCGCCAAACTTGTTTCTTGCCCCGGGCGCCATCTAACCTCGGTTCGCACGTGTTACCCCGTGGACTCTTCGCAAAAATCCCATATCTGGCGCTTGCACCTGAGTTAATATTATTTCGGTCATTACCCAAGATTCATGACCATTGGTAAGGATCGAAACAAAGACCGATTTGAAAACTGACAGCTTTGTGGTGTTTGAAAGCTCCCGTTTTGTGACCACAGAGCGATAAACCTCACGCAGAACTGCTTTAGCTTTACAAATCCGTACCAGCTACTATTTTGGACTAGGTTTTTTGTACTTACGAAATTCAGCCTATGCTTAATGTTAGTCACATGTGGATGCCCACAGAATTTATGATTTAACTGTTGTTTACTAGTTTAAGGGTATTTGTAACTTAGAGCCCCGCGCTGTTAATATGCTACAGATCCCGCGCTACCTTAATCCGGCACTGACTACACACCTTATTTGCAATATTTGTAGGTCTACTGCAGTCGTATCTGGCGCTAGTTACAAAGAAGTTTCATGCATAAGGAGTGGGAACATGGTGGAGCCAGTGGCGTAACTAGAGATTTGAGCCAGGGGGACAAAATTTACCTAAAGGGGCCCACTGGCTACCTCAGGGGGGCCACTTGCCAACACCCAGAAAAAAGTTAAGAAATGATCTCGTGAATCCGGATGTGGATGTCTATACTAGCCAAAAAACACGAAAACACCTCGAAAAGCGCAAAAAACAACAACCTACTGAAACCAAAAGAATACTAAATATCATGTCAACTAAGGGGGTCTAGTTTTTGCATTTAGCTTGCCAGTGGGGACGGCTCGCTGCCCCCCCTCGTTAGTTACGCCACTGGGTGGAGCGCAGATTGAACGCCCTAGCATGAGAATTGAGCACGTTTGATAAAGTTCGATAATTATGAGGAAATTCAACGTTCGTTAAAACGAGATAGTTGTTTGCTAACAATGAGATTTATAAGCCGTTTCTGCAATTCTTTAGCGCAAGCAGTATCTGGCAAGAATGTACAACCTGCCCAAACACCATGGCGCGGGGCCAGAGCCGTGTGAAAGGCTGTTGCCCCCTACCCCAAAAAAATCCAGATGGTGCCCTTTAAAATCATCTTTAATAACACGTAACCACAACTTTACAAAATACTGCTATAGTGTACGAACGTCCGCAATTCTTTTTCGAAATTAACGAATCATGATATTACATGCTTAATCTACCGGGTCTGCATTGAGAGCAAAAACCAGAACAGTAAAAATCAAGGGTAGAGAGACGGCTCTAACTTACTAATACGATATACATTGTGGGGCCCCTACGAATGGTCGGGGCCCCCCCGACCGGAGGGTACGGGGCTGCCTTGCCACGGCACTGCTCGGGGCCCAATGCAGCTGCATCGGTTGCTTTGTCTTAAGGCCGGCCCTGGATGGAGTTGTGTGTGTTGTCTATTATATTTTTTCCCAGTGTCTGTAACGAATTTTTCTGGTAAGTGCTTTATGTTTTAATGAGCAGATAGCTTCAAATTGACTACCTGGTCAATAATACGTTGCTTGTTTGAGCTTCAGTCGCGGTGAATGGCACGTAGCACAGATGGTGCGAAAGGTGACTGACTGTTCTTCGGTGATACAATGGTCGCAAAATCCAGTGGGATGGAGTCCAAGCGTCATAAGGTGACTGTCCTACAATGATCAGCCCATCCGGAGTCGAAAAGTTGCGATGGAGTCAAGGTTTTGTGTTTGATAATTCCGCGTGATTTGAGGAAAAATCGTTTTGTACGCGGAGCCTTTAGTATCATTGACATATTTACCTTTCCATACATTTTTATATATAGGCCTCTCTGTCCACTTCGGCGCATGCCCCG
>JGI24022J15233_10010473_pt1 | contig 10521 bp, 12 predicted proteins | sample Ectturendosymbi2_FD_15233 | JGI IMG/M metagenome (IMG submission 15233)
AAAATGTTATCTTTTCACCTTTCAATAAATGTAATCATCATTGTGGTATCATTTAAAATCCTGGATTTGTGCCCAATCGCTCTGTTTCAACAATTGTGAAACACCCTGTATATCAACGAATGTTATTTTCAAAAATCATTATCTGCTCATTGTTAAATGTATCCGTGAATAATCATGACCAAATATTTTGTCAAAAGAAATTTTAGGGGTACTGTTCATCTGTCGAAATGCTGAAGGGGTACATGCTTATCTGGTGAAATTCTGAAGGGGTACTTATTCATCTGTCGGAATGCTGAAGGGGTACATGGCAAACAAAAGGTTGGGAATCCCTATTGTAAACCAATGATATTTTTGAGCAAAGTCATACTTCATGGAAGATCTTTGATTCATTGCTTTTATGGTTTAATTATTTTAATGTTGTTTTCTAATCTTGAACAATATTAATGAGAAAACGTAGGAAGACGGTAATCTAGCTTTGAAAAACGATAAGTATTTAAACCTGAACATCAGCAGCCGCATTGTATTACAGTTTTTATAGAAACTCAAAGAATGATATGAACTGATAAACATACCTTTAAATTGAGAATGGCGTTATTTTAGAACAGTGATTCTCAACGTGGTCCAAGTGGACCACCGGTGTTCCCTTGGAATGTATAGTGTTCTACAGAGAGTTCCAGGGCTAAGATTGAACATGCACTTGAATTCACTAATTAATGTGCAATAGAGTCACGACTATTCAGCATCAAGACACCACAAGGTTGCCGCAGCAGAATCTGATCGCAAATTGCTTTGCTAGGAAATCGGTTTCGCGTCAGCGACGCATCTTCAGTCCAGCAAATTTGTAAGCAAAAGCTTGCAAGCGAAATGACGGAAAAGACTAAAGCAAGATCAGAGAAAGTGCGCAGACTACAGTAACATCTCAATAAAACTGCTAACACTAGTTTTTCGTAAGATGTCAGCATAACAAAGTGGCTCATCGGATATTTTTTTTGAAAAGATGGTCCATGGGCCAAAAAAGTTGAGAACCACTGATTTGGGGGAACGCGGTAGAAGCTTGTCCTGTTTAGAAGCACCACAGGTTATGGCGTTCTTTTGCTTTTTCGGACAGAAAAACACTCATGCATGAGATGCTGATTTTTAAAAAAGGAAGCAAACTACCCCTTTTTCTTTCTTACTGCGACAGTTCCACAAAGAGACAAAAATTTTATGGTTTGTAGCAACCGATATTGGCAAGACATAAACAATGGTTTAGTAATTTCAATATAAAGTATGAACGACCAAATCCAATCTGGAAAACAGTTGGCTTGATTTGATGTAATTGCTTTCATTTCGAGGACATATTAAAAATCTTACATCACACATCAGATTACAAAATATACATTGATGGCGGCATTAAAAGAAATCTGCGCTGATGATCCCACTGAAGCATTGATATGATGGCCTGTATCATAAAGAGATCTGACTGAAATAGAAAAGTAACTATTGGGTATGCCGACCAAAGAACACAGTAACGAGATTTGACAACAGAGCAAAGAGAGCAATTCGGAATCAGGACGGAAGTCAATCTGACAGCCTGAAAGCCCATGTAATGCCCTGCACTTTGCTTCTCCAACTTGTAAACAGCCCGTCCGTCGACAAGTGATTCGCCGGAATCGGACCAGTCGTCTCGACGTAACACTGATTGATGGTGGCAGCTTATTAGTGGGCATGTATTGCAGCCCGCATTTAATAGCGGCTACTTCAACGACCCCGGCAAGCCGCCGCGCGTCCAAGAGCACGAGAGCGCTTTTCTTTGCTTCGTGTTTACCAACACCCTTTAATCTGTGTGTAAGGCGTCTGTCCCGCATAGTAATTTTTGCTGCGGTTGAAGAGTGTCTGGCACCTTTGACTACATCTAGTCTTATTCAAATGAAGAGCTGGTTTGTTTTACGCAGTTTGAGCCCTGTGGCGCATAAAAGTTATGCTGATCAGACTATCCGTCCAGTACAAAGATGCTTCTATAGACTGTTTCATGAGCATCATCGCTATGGCTGAGCAAGAAGAAGCCGAGGCTGTTTTCAGACTGCTGCGGAACAGTAAAAGGTCGTTTTCTTCTATGTAAAACTCTACTCATCTTAGCAAGATGCTTTAAATCCATCCCGTTGCTGAAATCGTAAAAGTCACCTGGAAGCATCAACATTTAAGTTTTTTAAAGAAATACCCCACAAGAAAAAACACGCTTTTTGCAGATAAACAGCAGTAAACCAAACATGTGATTTGGTTTTGCTACGCCCATTGCCAGTGTTGTTGTGGACAATAAACATAATGGTTCGTTGTTGTGGTTGTCTTTGCAGTTTTTGCAATCTTGGTTGCAAAAATTTAGACATTTGACGGAAAGTCTCAGTTTTTCAGCCCTAAATAATAAAGAACGAAAATCTTCATGAGACAAAGCTGTCTATGGCACTTCTCCCTTTTTGAATAAATTTTTCTGACACAATGATTAGGTAAATATCCGTGAAAGGTCTAACTAAATAGCTGATGGAAATCTGAGGGCAGTAAATTTTTGTCGAAAGACGGAAAACAAACAAGTTCAGTTGCTCTTGGGAAGCATGTTCCGCAAAATGTTCACGTTTAGTATTATCTGAATCAGCGTGGCCCAAATGCTGGCACCCAGACAACATGTGGCCCGCGACATCGCATTTCTGGCCTGCAACCATATCTGACCAGTTTTGCAAAACTTCTACACAGCAACATTTCCCAGGTCTTGAAAAATGTTTGGACTTCACTTCTCGCCTGAAGAGCGACGTCGTCCATTGTTGAATGTCTGTGTCCTGTGACAGCACAATGTTGATTTTTCTTACGCCTGCGTCACAATTTCACGGATTGAGAAAACGATGCGCAAATGTTGGCAAGAAATGTTCTTGTTCTTGGAGAACAACAGTAAATCAGTGTCAGGTGTGAATGCGGATTTTACCTGTTCTAAAAGAATGCAATGTAAAACGGAATTATGACACTGGCCACACGAATCGATATGGACAGTATATGAGGTCATTGCAAAGGAAGCAATTTTAATAGATTTGAAATCCAAAATAAGAATGTAGTTTTTGTGAGCAGTTTTACCAAAACTTAGTTTCCACTTCTGAAGACATTTGACGTAGTTTCTCTCATAGTAGTAAATTGTGTAAAAGGTTTTCGGAGATGGGAAAATTATTAAAGAGAAAGTGAAGATGTCCTTTACGTTTGGTGAAAGAGAATGAGAAGCAATTTAAAAATATGCCTGTCTCACACTCATACACAACTGTTGCGTGAAGAGTGACGAAAATGAGTGAACACAAACGTTCAAACGTTTCAGATGTGATTTAGCAATGTAAATGCTCCCTTGCATAGTACTGATACAAGTGATACTTATCAACTTCGTTTCATCCGAACGATCGATGAATGTTTTGCGATTCCCGAAGATCTACTTCCGGAAGCGCCGCCTCATGAGACAGAAAAAGGTTCAGACTCTTACAGTTGCTTTGTATCTGGCGTCAGTGAATCGGGCAATCGTAGGAAGTAAGAGTGGACTGGTTGGTTTTGTGCAAACTGCGCAACAGTCCACTGCGTGATCCATCAAGAAGCATTATGCACCAAAACGTTGCAAACGCGTGAGGTCATGAGTAGTGTAGCTAACATTGTAAGCATCAACAGGTGTGAAAAAAGATCGTAGTATAAAAATTCGTTTTCTCAGAGGTGAAGTAGAAAGAATAAAAAAAATTTTGATCGATGCCAAGCTTATTTCGTCACTGGCATTCAGTACGGATTTTACGAGCCAGTTGAACATGTTGAACAAGAATTCGCAAAAAAAAGCTTTAAAATATTTGATAGCCTTTTAGACACATTGAAGCGTCCTCAGGAAACCAAAGCTATTTACCGATACTTAAATTACAAAAAATGATCTTACTGATTTTCGTTTATGTCAATAAGTATCTAAAAAGGGCAAAGATTTTTAGTTTTGCACAGATGCTCGATGATGTCATGTGTAATTTAGTTGTGGGTTACAGAGAATAATTCAATGAAAAAGCGAAACGAGCTATTTAACAAACCGCTGGAAACAAAACGTTGAGACCCAAACATCTGATTTTCAATTAGAATTATGTAAATCTCAGTTGGATCCCTTTTTCGATCAAATTAGAATAACAGAACCAAACCTTCCGGAAACTATTGAACAAGTCGCAATTTCTAAAGGACGGGACTTCGCGTTGAGATTGCGTTCGCTATTTTGAAGCACTTTTTCCGTTATGAAGCAATTGAAATCGAACGCATGGAACAGTCTGGGAGACGCAATTTGGAATGGCTGCTAGATAATCAGGACAAATTATTAATGAAAAGCGCAGCTCCAGCCAAGAAAGTGCAAAGTAGTACTTTCACAGTTTTGGTTGTCTTTGGTTTAAAATCATTTGTATAAAAATCTTTAATGAACTACAAAGGTCTTCTTAGCACTGGTGAATTATATGAAAATAACGTCATTAGGAAATTTAAAAGTCATGTGACCACGAACATTAGGCAAACAATTTTGTAGCCCTGTGTTCAAGCAACCTTGGATCACACTGATATAAATGAAAGCGACGAACTTGTAATTAGTTTGTAGTATATGTTTCAAAGTCTTTTTTACAACGAATTGTTATTGTGTGTGTCGCTTTAGCACAAGACGTATGAGATGAAAAAGTGGAAAGCTTGTCAAAAGCAGGACACGTCTCTCCAACGCAATGAAGCAGGCAACATGAAAAGTTCCTGCCTTGTCAAGGACATTTTCGGAATCGATATTCCTCAATAATGGGGCGTTTTCAGGCGTCGCTGTACAAGGTCTTGCGACGGGCGCGATACGTCGCGCCGATCGTTCATGGTCGATAGAAGATTCTGGCTGACGCGCTAACACGGCGATCAAAGGCTATTATCCAGTCATGAAAAGCTCTGGAGCAAAATCAAACGATCCGATGTCCGTTAAACGGTAACTCAAAACGTTTGCTTTGGCCGAGAGAGCATTTCCTTTTGCCAGGTGCTGGCAGTTTTATTAGATTTAAGTGAAATTTCAGATCCTTTTTTGCATTTTGCGTTGCATGAAAAACCGCAACGCAATCCACTGCTAGAATGCAATTTACCATATCATGTCAGCCTTTCAGCAAATCTTCATCATTTTGAAATATCTTGTTGCCCTAAGGTAAATAAGAATGTTGTTCAAGTTTAAGCATAAAAAACTGCAGACAAGCATTTCTTGCCAAGCCGCTGTTGCATGCGTTCGTCTCGCTGTAGCAAACGCATAAGAACCAGCAGCGCTGCTCTTGCAGCATTGCTAAACAACAAAAAAATAACTAAATATGAAACTTTAATTCAACTTCTGAAAAAGTGAATCTTTATCCATAGAAAAGTATAATGTTGGTCATCAGGTACTTCTTTTATCAAGTACTTCTTATTCCTTTGAATGATGACAGCGATGCGATGGTGGAGCACAAGGCGGTATCAAAAGTGTTTTTCATCAATCTGTTTAAAGAATTCTCTTTGACAACAAAAAGGTTTTTAACCTATGCGAGCAGCAGTTTCGAATTGTTTGCTGACAGTGGTGACGAAGACTTGCTTCTTTTTTCTTGAACTCCCACCAAGTTCGGCCGTACTTCGTGTGACAATCCATCACGGAGATTTCTTTTGCCAAAAGGAAACTTCAAATCTTATTTAAGCCGGCACCTCTGTTAATCAAGAAAGGTACCAGGTCGTTCTTTCGCCATGAATTGTAACTGCAAAGCGTTTGGCAGCGAAATCTTTCTACAGACTGCAATCACCGCGTCTGCAGAAATTGAAATAATTTGTTTTACGCAAAATCAAACACGCTTTTTAGAAGTGCTTCAAATTTTGTAACTTTGAATTGGTCATTGGAAAGTGATACGTTACGTTACGAAGTGTTGTCCATTCGTTTTCGAGACCGCGTTTTTTGTAGGGGCAGCCAATAGGAGGCGTCGAAACACGTCACGTGTTTCTGCAACCTCTGATTGGTTCCGCCCCAAGACGTGACCAGCATCCGACGTGTTGTCGATGATTGCCTCTACCAACAAGTAGATAACGAAATTTTTCTAAAAACGTTTCCTTTTATGAAGTCAAATCTTGATTAATCTTATTCTCGAAAAACTTTCACATGGTGGACACCTCGGAGATGTACGCAATAGTTTGGTGCGATGCTGCAGTTTTTTTCACAAGATGGAAAGAACCGTTCTGAGCGATATATTATTTTCAGAGAAAGTCTTTTCTCGATTGCACCAAGTGGTGTTCCATCGTTTGTGCAAATGTTTCAATCCATGATATCGCATTCGTCTTGTGAGATATATGAGAAAAAATTTATCAAGAGTTAATTTTGCTAAATCCCTATGTGTCGATACCAACAATGAGTTAACTCTCAGTGAAAAAAGTGATGTACAATAAAGTGTGAATTTTCGCTGAACACAATTATTTTATCTTTTGTTCTTAATTCACATCCAGAGCTCAAAACAATTCTGCGAATCTAATTAGTGTCACAATCAAAAATCTTTCGCTATTTTGGTGAATTCAATAATCATCATTTAGCCGATGATTGCCAATTCACAGAACTCTGTTCTATCACTCGCAACGCCCACTACTGCGAGGTCCTCTCAGAACTCGGAGCAAATTTACTGTTAAATTAGCGCCATATAAAATGGTCCGAGATATAAAACACACGACCTTCCAATTCTCTGATCTCGTTTCGTATTACATCCAGGAAGTTAAACTATAACAAGCCCATGTTCATCTATTCTCCCACACGCCACTTATGCTCAGTTACAGCGCGATTGAGCATTCCGGCAAGGACACTTTTTACGCCACGCACACCCGCAAACAACATGAAGCTGGTAAGGCGACACCTCTGCGATGCCAGCAAAGCGTTTTTCCGGTGCCAGTCGCTGGGCATATGATCCCTGCGTAGTCTTGAAATAAGAGGCTTGCTTGTTAGACAGAGCCAATTGCATGTAATAGGGCTTGTTGAAGTCGAAAAATGCCTGTCTGACCTATCGCCTTTAAAAGAGTGGTATCGAGACACATTGTAAAACGCCTCGTGCTTTTGATAGTTACAGTCTCACGATCATATTTCTTTTTTCTCTGATCGGTTGTCACAGATATCGGCAAAACTCACGGAGAGACTGATTGGGAAGAAATATGTTTGAAATAAACTCACATAAAAGCAATATCTTCTTAAGCCACGGAGCACCAGACTCATGCCCTTTGCACACAATACACCGTAGCTTTTGTTGTTTGTAATATCGGGCAATCTTGCTTGTGATGTCATGTGTAACGTATATCACGTATTCGCCTAAGAATATTGTTGAAATTTAATCAAATTGCAATCCATTAAATAAGTTATTAACAAAACTTTAAATAGTTTGATTAGTTTGTAGTCAAGGTGAAAGGCCTTCTCGGCGAAAGCAGTTAGATTTTATTTCACATTCGCAACCTACAGGCAGCATTGCAAAATCGCTAATTTCTATTTAGCGCTTTGTGATTTCAGAAAAATCTTGATGTCAAAGCTTGTTATAATCTGTGATTCTGAAGTAATCAGGCTAAATTCAAATCTTGCGCTGTTTCAACCAGCGTTTGGAAAATTTCGCGCAACAACAACACCACCCACAAGCCAGTCTAAGTTGCATCAGTAGTTTACGGAACATCGTCAACTGTTTTTGATGGAAACCCACAGTTACATTTCAAAAATGTTTGGAAAAAACACCCAAGCCGTTAATTTTACCGAGGGCTTTGTGCAAATATCGATGACCCATTTCATTAAGCCTAAGTCAGCTTTTCAACGACGAAGAGTTACTGAAAACTCCCTTAATATTTCAAGCTGGAGGATCTTAAAAATAACGTATGTCTGCATGAGTTTTTCTACAGCAATTCCAATGCTTGTTCATGGGAATAGGATTTGTCCCATTCCATGGGACAGTTGACTTAAAACTTGTCCCAAGGCCCGTCGTTGGATTTTATAAAGTTGAATACCATTATTATACTGTCTACTCACAGCGCAGTAAGTATCGCACGTGAAATCTCAGTGTCATGGCGCAGTGATGCGAGACACCTGAACATAAGGTGGTTGGGTCCATTTTTAGGTAAAAACTAAAAAATGGTCGCCCAATTTTTATTAGATCCCTTGATTGAACATTTTGGTGTGTTTTAGCAATGGCTCCGTGGAGGCTGACATTAGACACGCCCATCACGTAACGTGCTTCGTATTACTAGTTTCGTGGAATTGCTATGAGTTGGTCACAAGTTGCCATGGGATGAGACATCAAAAAGTGCCCCGCGTACAAGCCTGGTATTCAACAAAAATTCTTCACCAGCACCGGGAAGTTTCAAAACCTTTTTGGCGCACAAGCTTGTTGTGCAAAAGACTTGGCATTGACTGTTATCCATTGCCATGTTTTTGTATTGTTTTTCAAATGAAAGGTTAAATAACCAAACTATTTTTTAAGTTTTTTAAGAACCTTACTCTTTTGTAAAAACCAATGATTTCTCACTGTTTGTAGTCTCACTGTTTGTGCAGAACTGTGTGCGCATGTCAGGCCAACTCAAGCCAATCACATTACAACAACTGCATGTATGTTGTGTTTCAGTACTACAATACAAGAATCCCCTGACTGCAAAATTTGGATGAAGGTTGCAAATTCTGTCCCACACGTCTTCATTTCCCGACATACGGTATCTCCTCGTTTTCCTGTTTCATAAGCAACGCTTCCTAATTAAGCAAATATACAAAGCTTCTTATTACCTTTCTTCAACGCCTGTGCAGGAAAATTTTTATACGCCTCAAGCCATTCACAAAAATAACAGCGGGAATTGATCAAAGAATCTGACAAGCAAGTCAATAGACAGTCTTCAAACCATCTGTTTTGGACTCAAAATCACCATCTGCATAGAGGTTTATAAGGGATCCCTGTTTTATGAAAGTCAATCATTTCGTTCTGAGATTTGTACATGAGACATTTAAACCCAAAGTTACTTTCACTCTGAAGGAACTGTGATGTCTTTTAAAACGTTCAGAGACCATATACAGTATAATCTGACATGTTCGTATGGTGATACGTAAATTGATCTGACTCAGGAAACCCTATTAACAGAAAAAAATGAACACGAGAACTGCACAGATTCTGAAGTTTACAAGCAGCACCTAGATCGCACTGCGAACTTTGAAGAATCAGAAATCCGGGCGTCCGCAAGATTTTGGAAACGCGTGAAAATTTCGGAATCGATGTTCATCCAAAAACCGCCTGTCACTAATCGTCCAGACGTCATCGAAACAAATGGTTTTATTCCACGTCTGAGTCAGTCGCCCGAGATTTGTCATGTTGTCGTTTGCCTTCCCAATCATGTTTGACGTTCACTGATATCTCTTCTTTTTGTATATGCCGCACCTGAGTATTACTTTTCCGTAATGTACTACATCAGGGGTCACCAACCTTTATGTAACTGAGAGCTACTTCTTGGGTACCAATTAACGCTAAGGGCTACTAGCTTGATACACACTTCTGAAATAAAAAATTGCTCAATTTACCTTTAAGTTATCATTTTAATGATATATGTGACGATACTCATCATCTTAATGCCATTTTCAAAACAGGCCCGCGGGCGGCCAACGTGGTCCTTGCGGGCGACCTGGCGCCCGCGGGCACCGTGTTGGTGACCCCTGTTCTGCATTATATTCGTAATTAATTGCTATTTGCTTTCATTCTATGGTACATAACTACGGGAAAAAATTCATTCAATCCGGTGGCGTCGACAGTGGAAGAAGCTGCTTCTGTGGTGGTGCCCCAGTTTCAATTCATGCACCTTAGTTTGAATTTGAGGCAATTATTTAACGTGGCCGCTGGGTGTGAGCAAAATCCTGTAGTCGGGCCTGGCCAAAGCCACTTAGGTACTGAAGTGGTTTACAAGTTAAAATACCGTCGCGTGTTGCCAATTCACAGCGCTTTTCATAAATACACCTAGAAAATGAAAAGCTTGGCCTGCCAGTTAATTAGTTTCGTCAAAGGTTATTTTGAGGTGATATACGCAAAACATACGTGAAAAATCTACCTCCTCGAGTATACTGTTTGTCAGAACAACTCAAGAGAGTTTGGAAATGTCGCAGGCTTGTAAAAATTCGCTTAGACGTATTCCTAGTCTGAATTCCAAAACGCCATTATCATCGTACACATTCAGTTTAGGGCAAACCTGTCATTACCGTAAGTTGTTTCAATTATTTTAGAAGTGAAACTACATAGCACAGGCCTCCTTGGTAGAACTTTAAGATATTTTGTACAAAAAAAACTTGTTCGACTTGCGTAATCAGAAAAAACGCTGCTGCTTCCCTGAGCAGAGCGTAAGCAGTGACGTCACGAGTCGTGGGCGGCCAAACGTTCAATTAATAATTGGTCGCTTTGACGTTCGCGTAAACTTCGCGAAGAGGCCGACCACTCCGTCAAGCTTAACGGCCGGAGATTGAAGAACGAACCCGGCGAGCTGCGGCCTCCCCAG
>JGI24022J15233_10010478_pt1 | contig 10517 bp, 7 predicted proteins | sample Ectturendosymbi2_FD_15233 | JGI IMG/M metagenome (IMG submission 15233)
TGCAACCTCTCCGGTGGTGTTGCGTTGATTGTGTGATTCACCACGAACGGGATGTGCGCGAAGAACAACACCATACATATATGTGGCGCAAACAAGCAATAATAGAGTGATCATGGCATGTGAATTCTATTGTTGCTTGCTGCCACAGTGCGAAGCTTCGCGCATATGCCGCTCGGTATTTCCGATCGCAACACAGTCTTATCTTCCAAAGTTTTGAAAAGCACATCATCTTGTTGATCTCTACGACCCACCTTGTAGCGACCTTCCAGCCAGGGTGGCCTCTCCAGCATGCCCAGGTCTGCGTTGTTCCGCAGCCTGTTGCAAGTAAAAGCCATCGACTTCATGATATTCAGTCGTCTATTCAGGGAATGTCGGGAAGTGGCTATTGCGCGTGGATCGCGTACAAGATGCACAACCTGCGCAGGAAGGAGAGGGCAATTGAAAGCATTCTGCAAAGTAGGGATGTCACACCGGGAGCCATACTGATATACCAGTTTAACTTGCATTTAACTTCAAAAAATACGGAAAGGTTCTGAAGTATTTCGTAATCAAAGATTTGAACTTGTGTTAAAGTTGTGAAGAAACGAAGTGACTGGGCCGAAAGTCTTTGTTTCAAGAAACGCACCGACTTTCAGTCAAACTTTCAACTACTGACGGCAGAAACCCTTCCACATGCGCGGAGACGAAACAACTATTTCTTGGCTTGAAGAAACAACAAACCAAACAGAAACAATTTTCAAAAGCTGTTGTACTTTCAAGTCAATGTGGTGCTGAGTGACAAGATCCTCGAGATTGTGGAGGTGGCAAAATCGAATGACTTTTATTGCAACAAGTCTCTTTCGACGACAGAGGTTGTTGACGAGATTTACGTTGACGACACCGCAGTCGTCCCAGCAATCGTGTTCTCTGCAGAAACAAACGGCCGCTCGATACCGGCAGCAACATCGCGATACAAACAAAGTAACAAGTGCTTATTTACTCGTTTATCTTGTTGTCAATCGTAAGGGTTGAGGTACAAATTCGAGCTAAAAATTCCCAATGCCCTTCAGAATACACTGCATGAAAAACGTAGTCACGAAAAACAGACATATTTATGTGTAAAATCACATTCTTGAACGAATTTTAGCAACCACAATTGCAGCGTGGGAAAGATATGTATCATCATTGAGCAAGAAAGTTGGAAATCATCAAAGATTATTTCAGCATGCGCCGAAAAATGACCAAATCCAGTCTATAACGATAAATGTATGTAGTTGGTGCGTGACTATTCATGTACAACGTATAACGAGCAAAAAAACATTTTGCGAAACGGCAGTCACAATGTAAGATTTATGCAGAGCGTACCGAAAATAATGTGACACTTTTGCTTTGATCTGTATTTTTTAGTCTTTGTTCTAACAATTCTTTCTTTTCAGGTGTAAGTAGCTAAAGGCACGAGATTTGTTTGATACGGACATGGTACAAGGCACCATAGTGTACACAGTTGAGCATCGGACAAAATTTCCTCATGGGACCTTGACACCAAGTCACATGTGAAGATGCAAAGACGCTACGCAGTACATTTTGACATAACACCACCCAGTCGCCGTGTGATTGATCAGGTGGAAAAATTCAGAGAACATGAGACTGTGTATCATCTGAATACAACAAGTTTAGGCAAAAACCGAAATGGTCGTCGATGTTCCCAGATCAACGCTGAGGTTAAGAAGTGAAAATCACGGAACTGGAGATGGTGACATAAAGAGCAAAGATAACGACTTGATTTTTTCACGACAATACTCCACGAGATAGGTTATCAAAGTGCAACCAAAATTAAAGACTTAATACGGATGCAAAAGTGTTACATTTTTGAGGTACACCCATACGAAGTTTAGCGCCATCAGTTTTCCACCAATTAAATTTGCTTGAACACACAATTTACGGACACAAATAGCCCGGTACAAAATCTTCAAAAATGGACACGACGCTTAAGCAGATCCCGAGTAAAGTTGTTCTTCTGTACTTGGCTGTAAGAATACGCGAGCACTTGCTTCTATCAATACCTACCTTTTCTTTTGCTGAGCAGAAGTATTAGCTCTTGGGCAGTGTTCCTCAGCACACAACTCTTGAGTGAAAGGGGCGAAACAAAATTTTTTTCTGTTGCAAGTAAAAATGTTCCGAGTCAATCTCGGTCGTGTCTGATGTGGAAGCTCTTGAAAAAAGAAAAGTCAACTTGAAATACAACAGAGATAAAGACTGCCAAGTATAAAGGTATTATCTGTTATGGACGGTCGCAAGAGCCATAACGAGGTGACACTGGCTTTGAGATGTCTATTCTGTTTGAATAAGGTTGTAGGGCTGACGATGCGTTGTGTTAGATGAACTGGATTCCCATTAAAATTTGCTGATTCAAACTCTTTACCTGTGTGGAGACTAGTTACTTGAATATAGATATGTTCCAGTTTGAATGAATCATCGCAAAAAGATAAAAGCAGAGCCAATTCGGCTGATTCCTCGTAAGCTTACAACAAGCTTAGTACTTTTAATAGTAACAACCTGCCTTTCATTTCATTCACCAGCATAGATCAAGTCAACGGATTTAGTGCTGGAATCATATATGACAACTTACATCTGCGTTTATGGTGATCAGCATGCTGTTGTTTCAATTTTGTTTCAGGCTTCTATGATGCCGAGTGTTCCATACAGATGCTTCCTTGTACTCGTTAAGGTACAGCGATGTTATAGTACAGCAGGTTTTTTTAAGGAAAATGTTAGGTACCCGGTATCTCTGATTTTAGGGACCCAATTTTTTCTGATTCTAGGAACCCGATGATAATTTTCTGATTCTAGAGACCCGAATCGTATCCCTAAAACACCTTAAAAAACCCTGTAGAACAGTGTGGTCCAACGACAGACCCGCGGGCCACATGTGGCCCGCGGATAGAATTGTTAAGGCCCGCGAGCTTTCTCAGTATTGCTTGTTGTGCATACGTTACAGCAGGTAATTTTGGTTAGAACAAGCATAATCTCTTTTAATTACAAAAATATAATAAAATATACAATATTAACGGCGTTAGACTACTAGACTGAAGAGAGATTCTGGAAATTAGTCAAAGATAGGCTTCCCAAACTGAAAGATTTTGCAAAGAAACCCACTCGATATTTGAAACACAGTTTCTTCCATGAAGCAAGTCAAATCTAAAAATAGAAGTCGAATTGCACACGAAACACTGGACAATAGTCTCAGACTTGCTACAACTGCGTTTGATATAGGAACGGTAGTGTCGGAGAAACCTCGACAACTGTTAGAAGTGGACCGCAAGTTTTTGCAAAACGGCCTGCAGGTCAAAACAAGTTGGACCACGCTGTTATAGTAGATAAAAAATGCTCATTGCTTGTGTGGAAAAAGAATGTTGTGCCCATTGTAAAAGAGAAGGAAGCATAAAAGGCCACTTCGCCGCAGGCGACATGTATAGAATGCGAACGTTCACGATTAGGTTCCAAGTTTCCTGTCCTAGTTGTTAAAAACCTTAAAACTTACCACCGTTACAACATCAGGGAAAATCAGTTTTTCCTGGCGATTCAGAACGAACTTGTATGCACACTGATTGCATGCAACCAACCAATCAATTGCAGTGATACCAAAACAGAAGAAAACTCATTGTCGTTACTCTATACCACAGATATAATCACCTGCATAAATCTGCATCCAGTTTGGTGTGTTGCACTGTGAGAGGTCTTTGAGAATTTGTTTTTTTATAGCAACATCATCATCACATCTATACAATTGTGAAACCAATATCAATGGTTCAAATACATAAAACACATCTGGATGTTGATTGAGTAATTCACCAAAAAAAGAAGAACCTAGAAAAGGTGAAATACTGCTGAGCATACGTACACAACGACAAGTCTAATTTAGCCAGCACCATACCTTATTTTTGCCTTACTATACATACATACATACAATAAACATTACCTATGACTGAGAGTTTGTCACAACTTACTTCAATAGATGAATCGAAAATCGTAGCATTACAGCGAGAACCCTGAGCGGCATTCCTTATACAACCATTTAATACACCGGTATCTTATGGGCCAAACTGGTATAAGAATGTGTGAAGGCGAGTCGCAATTGAAACTTTTCTTGCTGCGTGAAATTCAAATTGGCCACAAACTACAGCTGTAACTGAAGCTAAATAAACATTTTGCTGGTTATAGGTTGGCTACATTTTAACCTGGCTCTGATTTTCGTGAAATGTATCTGTTAAGGCAGGGGTTGCCAACTGGTGCGTCGCGACGCCCTGATGCGTCGTTTTGACTTTGCAAGAGGGTCGCACGCTCACACCCAGCTCCATCTTGCATCAAAAGAAACTCTGCGGGTTTTAATTCCATTTGCTACTTCGTACTTGCGCGAAGCTGGCTTTTCGCTGTTGCGATGATAAAACAAAGTGTCGCTCGAAGGTAGACATCGAAAGAGATACGCGTTCAGCCGTTTCAAATATAACATCGCATTTTTGTGTCGCAAGAAGCAAGCTAATGAATCGCATTAAATTATATCGGTGGTTACTTTTTGTTCTGTGCGTCGTTTGATTTTATGCATGGGATTAATACGTCGGGAGTTAATACAAGTTGGGAACCTCTGATTTACGACTTTCTAAGCATTTAAAAATTAAAATTTTAAATGCAATCATTTGTTGAGAACGTGTGTTTTGGGTGTGTCACTTGTTGCTTTTCCTATGAAAAACTACCATGCAAATTACACATGCGGGCAACTGAGGCAAAATTCAAATGTGCAGTGTTTCCTGATTTCAAGAAATGTTGGCAGTCCCTCATTCTATTTTGTTGCTATGTGCTAATGACTCCGGAGTTTGCGAAGAATATGTGATTTGCAAAAAATGATGCATCAGAAATACACGTGTAACGAAATTACTGTTTAAAATTATCCGGTTAAAGTGGATACACCACGCTGAATAATTTTGCGCTGATTGCTTTCGTGTAATGTGCTAGTGGTTGATAGTTCATTTTTGTCATTTTTATTTGCTGCAGTACCGGTAACACATGTCTCCTCGTACGTTTCGCTCGTTACTTTAGTTTGAGATTTAAGTTTATTAAAACCTTGTTGAAGACAGGTTTGCTATTCTCGACAATTTAATAAACTTTAATCTAGCTGGCGAAGAGGAAATGGTTAAAGTATTGCGGTTCAGTCGACTAGATACTGATCCAAGTTCGCAAGATGCATCGTCGGGTTGGTTATACCAGAAACAAACATTTTAAGAACCTTGCCAAGTGAGGGACTTGACAAGCAGTAAGGATACTTTCCAGGGGGGGATATAGTGGATTTTTCCAAGTGCGGTCAAAGGTAGTGAAATTGCATTTTATTCACTCGAAACCAAATAAACAACCGCTTTTGCTAAATTTTTAATAAGAAAATGTCAAATTCAACTTTTTCATTAGAAGTTCAAGGTCAAGTTGGATGCGACAGCGGTAATTAGAAAATTAGACGCTCGGTTTAAATGAAATGTTTAATCAGGTGTGCACTCTTGAAGCTGCAGCGCGAATCGCTGAAGACCTGTGTCTCAGTCATCTGAGGTGAAAGTTTGCAGTCTAGACGTGAGAAAAATTAGTCCGTCTACTCCGCCACTGCAACCGAAAAATGTGTCTTTTGTAGCAGTAATCACCCGGGATCGCGTTGTCCTGCGCGAGGAGTTGAATGCCACGACTGCCAGAAGGGGGATTTTATCGAAGTGCGTAGGAGCGTCACATCCGCCGCTGTGGGAGTGTCGAAATCGCTTGAAATATCAGACGTAAAGAGAACCCCTCACGCTACGCTTGGTATGATCATTAACCTTTGAGTGCCTCAGTGATGTATAACGCGCCTTCATCGCTTTCAAAGGCTTCTGCTGTTGTACGCATTTGCTGGCGCGCGGAACGAGCTTTGTTTGATAGCTGCATTTCGGAGAGCTTTATTCATCCTCGTTCGGTTGACTAGATGAAACTTGAAGTTCGGTCATCCTCTTCTAAAACTATATCAATGGCCGATTCTGCATTCTCGACTGAAATTAAGGGACACAGGTGTGTGGACATTATGTATCAAGGTCAGGAATACAGCCGCGTTTAGCTGGGGGTGTTAGATCATCTGCGCTGCGTTCTGTTGGGNATTGACTTCCAAGCACAACATTCTAGCGTCTTTTTCAAATATAGAAGTAACAAAACAACTTTGACTGTTTGTGGATTTGCTACACTTTGGTCGAAGTCACCCACGCCGTTCAAAAACCTCACGGCGGGCTGTCATCCTTCGACTGCACGATCTTAGAAATTCTCACAAAAAGATCGTTTAACATAAAAATGGGATTTCATACAACAAAAAATCAAGCAATTTTATTGCAACAAATCAAGCATTTCAACAATTTATAAAGTTTCGATCTATTTACCAGGGTTGCGGAGTCGGAGGTTTTTGGGTGGNGTCGGATTCCTAACAACACTAGGAGTCGGTGTCGGATTTTTTTGTCCGACTCCGGATGTCCAATTGGATCATTTTTTACATCACACTCTTAAATTGGAAATTCCTGTTGAAATGGTACAATTTATTTTGAAACTTTTGTTGAAACAGATATTTCTTGCCGTGCACATGCACCACGATTTCCATTGATTTTAACAGCCAAATTTCACTCCTACGTCAAGGAGTCGGAAATTTTAGAAAGGCCGGAGTCGGAAATTTTGGAAGGGTAGGAATCGGATATTTTACTTCCGACTTCGCAACCCTGCTATTTACACGTGTCAAATTCATAGCTGTGCATGCCAAAATACTTTCATTGTCAACAGAGCTTGAAAGCACTGTCACCTGCTTAAACGTTGCTTCAGCCCTACTGCTGCTCTGACCATCCTGGACACAATTATGAAAAAGAACTTTGACAAATTCAGCCACTTAAAAATTGTTAGCAGTAGTTTTGGAATTGCAAGAAAAGCGTAAAAAAATAGAAGGCCAGAATTTATGGACACAGCTAAAATTAAAATGAAATTGCAATTTTTGGCTGCAATGCAATTTTAGTAGAAATGAATGAAACAATACAGTTCATAAACAAGTTGCCTTTCATACTACGCAACAGGTTGCACAAGATGTTTGGTGCATCAGTACACAACAGATCACATAGCACATTACATACCTTTCCAAAAGAATATTACATCTAACTGCTATGTAGTATGTTGACAACAGTAAATGACTGAATAAACAAAACAGCCCTATGCTGGAAGCTAAAGAAAATAATATAGCTAATTTTTGTATACCTTAGCCATATTCTAAAATCAACACACAAACCTGAACGAAAGTTTGTGAGCAATATTACTGCTCTTGTCTGCAAAGGAAGAGGTTCTTCTGTTTTTTTCAAATATGATATATATTTTTGAAGTGCAGCCTTATCATTCCGATATACCTCAGGAGCTATGACTTGGTCACCAACAAGATTTCTTTGCTGAAATTAATGCACAAGAAATAAAAAAATTATAATTATGTATCACAACCATATTTATGATTTTAGTCTTTTGAACTGTTATAGCCAATGTAAGGTACTCTATTGAGTAGTTTTCAACCTTTTTTATACTGTGACCCATTGCAGCAATAAACTACAACTTAATGATCCCTACACATGATTTTAGTTGTCGTATTGCAACAAATGTGTTAAGACTGGTTTCTAGTAGGAGTATCTCAAGCTCTTGCCCATCTGAAATTACAACCCCTCCATAAAAGGCTCATGACTCTCACAGGAGTTGTGAACCACATGTTGAACAGCAACACACTGTGTAGCCACCAGATTTTTAAAAATTGTTCTTAGTAGCAGCCACAGAACAGTGAGAATCTTATGGTCTTTGAAAGGAAAAGTCAATCTGATCTACCAGTCCAAGTACAGTAGTGATTTCTTTATTTTAAACAGTGAAATAAAATCTAACTGAGCCCATCAACTTAGCAGCAAGTAACTAAAAACAAATCATTCTATTCACTCAATTGTATGTCACTAAAATGAAAAATGAATAATAATAACACCAAATGAAGTGCAACATAGTTTTTGGCTCTTCCTACAGTATGGCTACAACAATGTTATTCACCAAATTTTTATCATAAATATTGATCTCTGACACTAAGGTAGAGATTTACAACATAAAACGTTAGTGTCAATGTCATGGCAAGCAAAGGTACCAGTGGTGAGGTAGCTGACTATAGCTACACATGATATTATTAACATTCAAAAATTCGGTCATGCATGATTGACTTTGAGCACTATCCTTTTTCTTTACCCCTAAACTGGGGCAAGTGCATAGATTTTTGTGATTTTTTTTCATATTTGGGGAAAAGATACATGAGGCAACCTATTTTCAAAATTTCATCTGTGTCATGGTCATTTCCAGAATTATCAAACCAAAACTTTAGAAGCTTCTGAGTCATGACTCTACAACTCCATCACAATACAAAATGCTAGCTTTTTCATGGTGAAAGTAACCACACATGACACATCACAAATACTCAACTTACAGTATGGTATGTTGTAGCTACAAATTCTCACACCACAAAATATCTTGTTTTCGCCATGACAGATTACAATTTGTATTGTTAATGTTGCTAAGAATAACCATAAATTTTGAAATTCTTCTATTAAATAGTTTGCATATTTTAGTGTAAGAGATAATTGAAGCTACAATGTTGCATCAGCATGCACTGATTTTATATCATCTAGACCAGTGGTTCTCAACCTTTTCAATGAAGAAAGCAACATCCAGACTTGCAACTTGGTTGGTGAGCCACACTAAAGAAATTTTAACACAAGTCAATTGATACATTTTTTTATAGCAGAATAAAGTCTGTTGCACAAAATATTAGAGGTTTTATTGAAAAACTGCTGAGGGCCATGCAAAGGGTACTTGGGAGCCGTTTGCAGCTCTCAGAACCAGGGGCGGATCCAGCCAGTAAGTTTAGAGGAGTGATTTCAGTAATATTTGGTAGTCAAGTCTCATTATGGTGTCACTACTGTAAGAGAGATGAAGACACTGTTCACAACACTGTTGTCACACAAAAATGGGCAGCAAAATGGCCTTATATTGCAAATGCTGTTTTCCGAATTGCACAAAATCATGGTGAAAAAAGTTCCTTTCATAGGTTTTAGGGGGGCGATCACCCCAATGCCCCACTGGATCTGCCCCTGCTCAGAACAGTGGTTGAGAACCACTGATCTAGACCTTTAATGCCAAATTACTGTAGGTCACAATGAATAAAAAATCAAACTAAAAAAACATGAAGTGAGTTTGACAAAGCTATCTTTAATTGTTGAAATAAACGATACTGCATTCTTTTAACTGCACTCATCACATGGTTTCACTTCTTTCAGCATAAGACCACCAACACCTGTGAAATTAACTATCTCATCATGATAACTGTGTGTACATAGGCATGCACTCATCTGCAAATATTATTTGTGTGCTTGCTTTTATCACCTTGTCTTTTCTTTTTACATTAATAAAGACTCAGAAGTTTCAAATGATGTTGAACACATCACAAAATCATCATCATGGCTGTACGATTTGACAAGACAGTTAACCAATGAGCAAATGAACACTGGACAAGAGGACAATGAAACTTATAGAAAGAACAATCATTTGGAAGGCAATAGCTATACATTGAAACAGAGGTAAGTAGTGGGCAGTAATACTAGTCAGTACACTGGTAGCCACTAAAATCAAATCAAACTTGCATCCAGGCCAATATACTGGCAGCGTTCCCTCTGACCACAGCCAGGGACCACTGTCATTCCCTGGGATCACCAGACATATCAACAAGTTTCTTCGCGAAGCTGCTCAAAAAAGGGTCAGTGGACTTGCCATACACACTAGTGGTTTCAATTGTGACTGGTTGAAATTGGTAATTGACCTATGGAGCTCATCATATTTTTGGTGTTTTGCAGCCTCAGCCTTTGTTTCTGTGATGCCTGCCCGTCTGCCACCATCTATAATGGCACCAAGCAAAAATGTCCATGTCCCATACTAGACTTAGACCTCTGTACTAGGGGCCAAAGTCAATCCAATAGGCCTCCTTCTGTCCCCTTTTAAGCCGATGGGCTCCAAGGTATAAGGGCAGCTTTCTGGAAATTAATGACCTTTTCTGAATGACATTGATGGCTGAATGTCTGGGGAAGCAGCCTGTGTTTTAGTATAGGAGAGACCATAGAACCCTAGCTCAAACATTTTTGCTACAGCAGCATTAATGCCTCTGAAGATCTTGGCACCAATTTGGAGGGCAATTCCAATATGCACCACATCACGGCTAGGGATGCCCAAAGTAGAATAATTGCTTATTCTGGAAGTATTCTAAAATTTCCGAATCCAGAATTTCGTATCCTATTCTAGAATTCTCGACAAGATTTTTTTTACTTTTATTTTTATTGAAAATTTCATTGATAAACATCACAGCAGTGAAGAATTGCAATGAAGAACATTGATTTCATCAATATGCTATCCTGTCAGCCTTGTTCTGAGTTTCCTGCTTTTGAGAA
>JGI24022J15233_10010481_pt1 | contig 10516 bp, 9 predicted proteins | sample Ectturendosymbi2_FD_15233 | JGI IMG/M metagenome (IMG submission 15233)
TTTATATTTCAATTTGGGAGGTTGGAGCTTTGTTTGGGGGATGAACCCACCAAATTCCCCTGTGGCAACGGAACTGCCACGTAGTGCACAATATGCACTTACTGAAGGCATTTTGAGGCAGATAGGTGGCACTTGCTGCCATGAACACGAAATCTAGACGCAGGCTTATTGTGGAAGAGATAACTTGATCTGTGCATTACCACGTATTCAGCCTCGAATAGCCAGGCTTTCTAGCAACAAACAAGCTCAGCCTTCATTGATTGTAGGGCACGTTTTGCTATTAAATGTTGTTTTTATTTCTGCTCTGTGCATGTGCAACTGTTGCCGCATTAGAGAAGTTGTGTTGCACAGTGGGTAGGCCACGGACCCTCTGCTTGTTTGTTAATTGGGTTACATGCTTGAAAAGGTGGGAACCCCTGCTCTACGCGGTTCTTTGTCTCAGAATTATAATAAACAAACTGAGAAAGGTTTCCAGATAAATGTCTTTTTGACGGCAGAGCACTATGCAATAATTAAAAATTTTGTTTACTTTTAACTAAGCAAATTTTGACTCATCTATGTAGGACGCTGTTCAAACAACTTTGAAATATGGCTTAATTTAGACAAGTTTACAAATGGGGCATAAACGTTTCCATAGTTACTGAACAGGACAGCGTCACTCCTGGCGATCTGAATGCTGATCAACATCACATCACTACCTGCAGCAGACAAAACGCACGGTTGAAACCTGATCGAAGATTCCGGTGGATAACCACTGGTAATCACTACACAAATATGGGCAACAAGAAGAAGGCCTACGACTGGTATGTGAGACGGTTTTTATACACAAGTATAAATAGGTCACTTTTAGGATACATGTGTTATCATGACGCTCCAATTGTGAACTTGTCTATGTGCGATTACCATATGTCAGTAACAGCGTGTTCAGGGAGCGCATTCTGCCTGTCTGGTTCTTTTTGTGTGCTTCCAAAAAATGATATTGAACTTGATGTTATGAAAATATAAATAAAATACGGTGCAGATGAATTATATCAAAACACGTAGAAAATCAAATGATGTATTTTGCATGAAAATGTTGATTGCTTGGTCTTTGGCAAACCACTATACTCAGTTGTGTTGAAAGCTGTCGTGTTGAACACTGTGTTCACGCCGTCAGAATCATAATCTATTATGTTCATCAATGCATCTTTCATGCTTTTAATACACACTGAATCCTGCAGATGACTCTGATCTGTTAAGTTTAGGTCGCTGTTGCGATCATGGTAACACAGGTATTGTAAAAATAATCGAGACTTGATTCAATTTCCATTGGGCAAGCGTGACAACCTTTTTCAGGGTGGTGGTTGTTATAGAAGCTAAGCCTTTTGAGTGTACTTTCTTGGAACTGGAATGTGCTTAAAATGTTCACAAAATTTTTCCGAAAAGCTTGCAGGGTATTTCTATCTTCCAAGTTAAAACTTGTTGTACAAACCATGTTTCTTTAAATTTTGCATGTTGCTGGCAAACAAGTGTTTCTTTTAAAAAATTGGTGTTAAATTGTGCAAACAAAGTTGAATTCGAAAAATTAAGTAACCCCTAACATCCCCGAAACCTTCAAAATTTACTTTCTTTGTTAAAAGAAGTTTTTTTGAACATATGCCTATTAAGTAGGTTGGAAAAGCGTATTGCGGCAAGTTAGTTTTCGTAACTTATTTGCAATACGCATAGTTTTCGGATATTATCTCCAAAATGCACATTTTGTACAATACATAAATACAGATCCACTACCACCAAGGTATAATTACAAGTCTTACATCTGCGGAAATTTTATCTCCTTTGCAAAACACTTATGTAATAACTCGTTCCATATTTCGGAATACATTTTTTATTTGTTTACTGGCGATTTTGAAAGAACGAAATGATTACTGGTAGTGGGTTTTCTGGCAATACATTTTGTTACTGAAGTTTAATAAAGTGAAATTAATTCGTTGATAATAGCCTACTACTAAATACTGCGATATTATAGACTTTTACTAAATACTGTGACAAAGAGTACTGTATACGAATCATGAGCCAGTTATAATCATGTTAATGATGAAAAATGTGATTTTGTTGAGTTGCTGAAAGAAACTTATTTTTTGTGAAGCATTGTTGTAGCCGGTGAAGTAATGAAACGTAACTCACGCGTGCCTCCTAGTGGGGTTTCGCATTCAGAATTGGTGACGCGTATGGGTTAAACAAAATGAAGGTGGGACGGAATTGAGTGTATGATTCCCGCAGTTAACTTTTATATCGTGCCAATCAGTGTGAAACGGTTTTGCCACTTAGTCTCACTTACATGCGGGAATCACATGAATCACACGAAGAGGAATCTATTCATGAAAACTTCAAATGAGTTTTCAGATATGGAATACGATAAAATTTAAAAAATAAGAAACTCTCTAGAACCGTTGTAGCAAAGTTTCCAAAAGGATTACTTTAAAAAATGGAAAATACTTTTTCAAAAACAAATCGAAACATGGCTATCATTGCCGTAATGATTCACGTTCTAGACATCTCGTTTGCCTGTGACTCAACATCTAGGATCGTAAAACTGACCTCAGAAGCCCTGGTCGCACTAGACTACAGTGAAACCCTTTTTAAGCTTGTTCTTCTTTAAAACAATTTGCAGTCGAACCGTTTGAACAAATTTGCTATTGTACTTGTTTGTAGAAAAATCTTTTTGTTTCAGTTTGTGTTTTCTTGATTTACTTCATCAACATTTTGGAAGCTTTTGGTGTGAAATGCACTGCATCAGCCTCTCTTGCCTCAATAAACTTGTAAAAAATTTAGTAATTTGCCAAGATACACCGTGATGTTTCGCCACGTTTGCTACACACGATGTTTCAAACACTAAATATGAAGATACACAAGACATAAAATTTCTTGTAAAACTGAAGTGAGTGAAATATGTTTCTCAGCTTGGGCATCCCTAGCAAAAATTGTTACAACAGAACCTGGCTTAATCTGATTACGTTCTAACACAATTTGGCCATTGCATTTTTTCTTGGCTGAAAGGGTCAGTGGCCATTTTCCAGTGGAATTTGATTTATGTTGAATAGAGCACGACAAGATGAAATTCCAGCCTACCGCGTGTTTTATTTTTGTAATTGGAATTGTTTTTTTTTGAAAATTTCATGATTGCGTTTGTAATTATCAAACTTGGTAAGATTATGAGGAATACTTGTTCTAGAGGTTTTAGTAAAACAAACAAGCGGTGTATTTTACAATTGCAAGACAGAAATGTTTCTTATCGACTTTCTCACAGATAAAGTCGATTGTGCGGAAGATTGAAGCTCTCATAGAAAATACCGACGTTTTAGGCAGTTTTAACAAAGCAAGTGGTTCAGGAAGGACATAGTGATTTTGCTTGTTGAAAATCAGGATCACCCACTGAAAATGAATTTTGGGAACTGTTGCAGTGATAAAAAGATTAACAAATTGCTGCGCATCTTGCTGACTTGCAAACATTTGCAGCGAGCAGCAGAGTAAGCAATGACGCCAGCAAACGAAAAGAAAGCTGGACTCAATGCGTGCTATTTTAAAACGCACGAAATTTGGGAGGTGCGTTTGCTCTCGAAACCACCGCAACTCTATGCTAAAACACGGGAAATCAGTCACTTCCACAGTAGACTATAAACTACTGCATCAGATTCAACAAATCTTCAACAACCCATACTAGAAAAAAATGCACTTTGATTGGAGAGCATCAACTAACATGGATTGATGACAACGCGTTTATCAGTTTCAAAAAAAGGTAGCATCTTTGATGTCGAATATTGTGGTTTCGAGCAAAGATCATTTCAAACATGAAAAAACGTTCCTATCGAACATGTGATGTGTTTGTAATGCCTACGTAACTTTGATGGAGTGAAAATTGCATTTAATGTGAATTTTTATTACATACAGAGGATAAATCGAAAATGTTTTTAAAATCTACTTTCTGGACATGAACATTCTTTTTCGGGCAAAACGCTTTGGCCGCCACAGTTGTTTACGCCTGTGACAAAAGATTATTACTTTCCAACACAAAAATACTCTTCATATCGAGGTTTAATCAACAAGACTCTTTCGATTGCATTCAACAGCATAGTAAAGCGACATTTTTCAGAGTGCGCTCAGGATATCATGTACAGGTCCTCGTACCTTTGATGTTATGAATGAATGGTGTTTCTGAAATTTGTTGTTTTACTTTTACTTTTTTTGGAAGAAAAATTCTCTCCGCAGGTTGGAATTGCAACTGACAATATGATGAAACAAATTCATTTGCAGGAATGGCTTAAAAATTTCTTAAATTCCAATTACAGACTATGATGAAAGCAGACGTTCGGTTTCAAAATAAATTTGTCAAAGTTTGGTTTCGATAAAATTATACTACTGACTGGTGCAATTGCAAGTCTTTCATCATTACCTTGAGTGTTTGTGCTGAGGTATTTTCTCTATAGGTTGCTAGTGCCGGCTAAGTGGTGCAGTTAGTAGAGCACGCACCACCGAAGCTGGGTTCGAGTCCAGGAAGGCCATACCGTAACACATGAAAACAGTAATCGTGGTCAGCAGTCCAGCTCGGTGTTACTAGGCGGGTGAAACGCGCAAGAAAGCGAAAATGGGAGTTGCAGACAATTCATGACACTCACGAAAAGAGCAAAAAAACGATCACAACTGAAATTACTCATTGGAGATCGACTGGATTTACGCATTGCAGAAATATAAATTCCTGCAGAAGTTTCAAAACTTAGTTCTAACTTAAATTTTGAACATTGACTATGAAAAGTATAGGCGTGTATCTACGTTTCATGTGCGTGTTTGCGTCTATGTGCCAGTGTTGAGACTGCACATTCTGTTACCTCATACTTTGAAATTAAACTGTGATATGGAAACCTCACCTGACAAAGATTTACAAAGTAATTGTATTGCAAACAACTACAGTTGCTGGTAACATTATCCTTCATCTGGGTCGAGACCTGGTATTGCCTTGGCAAACATCTGTTCCTTTTTTTGCTATTGTTTGAGTGCTGGTCAATCTGCGGATGCAAGGGGTTGGCAAGGAAGGTTTTTTCTTATTTGGTGTTGCAATGTGGGTTAGAGTTTCACACGCACGGTTTCGCGAATTTAAGATTTTTTACCAAAACAAGCACTTTTCTCTATGATTATATGATCTGAAGCAAATGTGGTTTAACCCAACCGTACGTTCCAAGCTGGGAATCAGTGCACCTTGTTTGAATAGATGCTTATGCTGTAAGTTAAACTAGAATCAACGCTACCAACTTACAGGACGTTTGAAGTTTGGACAAGGGTGCTGGCTTCGTCTGAAATTCATTGTCGGTATCGTTTTGTGTAGATTCCGGGAAGTGTTCGGCGTGCTTTGTTTGCGAGAATTTCACTGTTCAATCCATACGAAACTATTACAAGGACAACGGTATTGATTGCGCAGTGTTTTTGTGTCCAGGAATGAAGATGTGTGAGCTTGAGACTAGTTTCCTGTGAGTAAATTGTGGTATATTTACTTGCCCCATTCCTGTGGCTTAAAATGATTGAAAAAAAGATATGTGCAAGTTAGAATCATCGCTCAAATGGATCACTTCGATGATGATAAGTATCATACATTCAATTATGACTTTGATGAACATTTGAGTGAATGAGTTTGAAAAATCCTAATCGCCATGAAAAGTCTTGATATTCCTTGGTTTCCAAAGACATTTTGAAAAAAGGAACTTGCAAGATTTTCTTCAAATTTCTACTGCACCAACCAAGTCTCACAGATTAAAAAGAGATTCTGTTAGATGTTTCCTGAAGAACTGTTCTTCAATCTGCAAAAATCAAACGAAATGCCCCATTTTATTTATTTGAACTTTCGTTTCTTGCGCTGTTGTGTTTATATAACCTTTTCGAAGAAAGTTGCTGTTCACATATTCATGTGAAACTTCACTCACATTTGTAACATTTTGTCCCGTTTTTGGACTTCGTCCGAATTTATCTAAAAGCATTTAATATATCAATAAAATGTGTTGATTATGTCTTGGATGTGCTTTCATTTTTGCATCTCTTTCAAAACAAAAATACAAAGATAGCCACAAATAATTGCTTGCCTCGGTTGAATTTGCTCAGTTGGATAGAACACACCCCTGTTGAGATAGGTTTTTAATTCAGTTGGTGGGGACGGTCTGAATCAGTCAAAATAAAATTTATCATTTCCACGCTTGAACCACGTGACGTCGCCAGTGTGTCCCAATTCCAGAAGTGTCGTCTAGGTTCATAATTGCGCACTCATTTCGTTTTGGTTTCTTTGGCAAAGTATCTCAAGAAAACACAACAATAGTTTTTCACACCAATCTTTTTCACCGCATCTTCGATTTCAAAGTTGCTCAAAGGTTTGTTTGGAAGAACAATATTTTCAAGCCGAATCATTTATTCTAAACAAAACATTCCGATTTCCTTCCCAACAGCATCTTAGGCATTAGCTTATCAAATTTCAAGTTTTTATATTCCACATTTTCAAACTTGGCCGCTAATAACTTGACCTGCCTGTTTCAAATACAAACCATCTCCAACCATGCCATGCCTCGAACCTTTAGATGGTTTCAAATACAGCCCTTGACCATCCGTTTCAACTCTTGCGATGTTTGAACCTTTTTTCAAATACAGTCCATTTCCCAATGCCTTGTTTGTCGCTTTTTGAGCCAAAGTCGTTCCGACACCTGACAGTGCTCCAGTCGCCAATTTTGGGAGAACAGTCTGTGCAAAAAATGCCAAAGCCTTTGCGGCTAAACCAGCTAACATCGAAAGGAACCCGCCCTCTGTTTTCATATTGTGAACAACCTGACGTTTACTCATTTTTATTGTGATGCCTTTCCCATACTGAAAGACTTTTGTCATTCTGTTCACTTGAGAATTGGTCAGAGCAAGAACATCACTTCCACACAAAAACTTCGTAGCCGAAACGAATGCTCACGGGGCTTTTTGTATGAACGGTGTGTTTCAATGTTTGCTGTTGATTTTCAGAAATGTTCACATGCACATTAGTATAACTGATTTATATTATGCAATTAAATTTATCTCAAGTGATATCTGGTAGTTAGGTTTTCTCCGTGAAGGTTCAAGTGCTTTTCGTTTTAGTCTTTGATAACTGTTTCCATTTAATTGATTTTATCTAAAATCACTGGAAGATATACAGTACAAGTTTTCTCGTGTTCTCAATGATCTTGTATCCTGGCGAAACGTTTGAGAAGTAGCTGTAAATTGTGTTTTGAGTCTTTCCATTCACATAAGACCCATCAACCACGTCCACATTCACGAGAATTGAATTGATGCTTAAAATGTTGAAAACACTATCCGACTCATGAATGCCCTCTTCGTAAACCTGATTTCGAAATCCAAGAACGCTTGAAATTGAATTTCGTGCTCTGAAATCAAACTGAAAGTCACCTTGAATTTCGAAGACATTTTTCAAAGTGTTGGTGTTTGCCATTATTTTAACAGATTCGTCGTTATGCCCATTTCGTTTCATCGCAATTTTTATTGTTTCCGCAATATCAATGAGATTGTAACCGCCTTCTGAACTTCGACCCATTGTCTTTTTTTGCCAATTCGCCCATCAGCACACTTGGTGAAATTTGTTCCTGTTCTATTTCATTTTGATTTTCAAACAAATTCATAATCACCTTTTTCGGCAATTGTTCTTCGAAACCTTTTTTTCAAAATTTTGCATTCTGGTTGAAACAAACTCTTACCAAAAACTGACAATTGTGAATAGTCCAACCAACCTGGCTGAAGAAGAAGATTCAACAACAAGGTAGTCTTACCACAGCCTGATTTGCCCACAACCAAACCCCGCAGACTCTTTGGTAAAAGGGGGTGATTGTTTTAATTTGCAATGTGTTCATTCTATGAAATAATCCTTGCTTCCATTTATTGAATAAAAGCATTTATTAAAATGGGCAAAATGTATTGTGTTAAATGCCAACGATTTACGGAAACGAAAGACGTCAAACAAAAATTGACCAAGAACAACCGTCAAATGCTTCAAGGCATCTGTGTTGTTTGTGGAACGAAAAAGAGTAAGTTTATAAGCGCTAAAAGAGGAAAAGGTTTTTTGAACGACACAATCAACAGTCTTCCATTTGAGATGCATTTGCCGAATACATTATTTTGATGAAAATAGTTGGCTATCAACAGCCTATTTGTCTCTGTGTCAAGATGCTTTTCGTGGTTGGAACCATTTCGCTTTCATGTGAATTACATTAATTTTCTAAAGCTGCATTCGTTCATGCGAGGCCGGCACAACTGTGTACGCAAAATGATATTTCGATTTAAATGTGCAGTGCTGTGGAAGTTGCATGGTTAGCACAGAATTTTCGACGTAGCAGTACAGGTGTGTGATTGCATCTACAGTGGCGTTTAGGTGTCTCTAGTGAATAATAACGCTAATTCATCTCTAATGATATTCACAAGCCTATGATGGGTTTGATAAGGTTAATCAGAGCAACTTAATCTTCAAAACATTGAAAAATCACCATTCAAGATAGACATTTTTGGTGCCCCCCTACTTTTTCCTTGGGCCCCCAGGGCTCCTCACTTTAATCGGTAGGACCTCCTCGATCTGTACGTTTGTAGACCAAGGGTTTCCAACTTGGGATAAATGTGTCCCGAAGCGTACATTTGGCTAACTGAAGAAATACATTTTTTGTACAGCCGAAACAAATTGACTTTGAGACACGAAACAGAGCATACCTTTGCAGTTATAAAAATCTAAAAGTTTGTTCAGTAAACTACGAAAATCTGCTAAGGTAACTCTTAAAACCTGAATGTATGGGTAACACCAGCCAAAATGGCACGTTACGTTTTAGAAGCAAAAGCGCATTTTTCAACAGTCAAGCAATCATTTTCAAGCTCATCTGATCCCAGAACGCAAACTTGTTATATTTTCAAAAACATTTTTTTTCTGGTAGGTGACCTCTTTCACAATGCTTTGAAAAAAATGCACCATGGTGTTTCACCAAGTTTGTTTGAACACTGTATATGAAGATAGACAAGGAATGACATTTCTTGCAAAACTGAAGTAAATAAAATTTTTTTTTGTACTTGGGAACCACTAGCAAAACTTGTTCTAAAAGAACCTGGTTTAGTCTTATTAGGTTCTAACATAATTGGCCATTGCATTTTTTCTAGACCAAAAGAGTCAGTGACCATTTTCCAGTGGAATTTGATCTATGTTAAATGGAGCTCCACAAGACGAAAATCCAGTTCATAGCATTTTTTTGTAATTGGACTTTTCGTGATTTGACAACTTCACGGATATGTTTGTGATAATCAGAATTGTCATGATTGTGAGGAATACGTATTTTAGAGGTTTTACCAAAAGAAACAAAGAGTATATCTCACAATTGCAAGACAGCAATGTTTTTCGTGAACTTTCTCACAGATAAACTTGATTGTGCGTAAGACTGATGTTCTAATGAAAAACAACGAAGACAGATTTGAACAAAGAAAGGCCTAGTATTTCAACTTGGGGAAAATAAAGATTATTTTCGGAAACTTTTGCGATGATAACAGGATTAACAAGTTGCTGTGCAGCTGTCTTACTTGCAAACATTTGCAGCTAGAAGCAGGGTAAACATAATAATGTCAGCAACTAAAATAAACCTACACTCAATGAGTGCTTTTTCAAAAGGCAGGAAACTGTGGGAGGTGCGCTCGCTCTCGACACCACCACCGCAACTCCATGATATAACACAGGAAATCAATCACTTCCACAGTAGAGTATAAACTACTGTATTACCATCAACAAACCTTCCACAACCCACATTTTTGGCTGAAGAACACTGAAAGCATAGATGGATGCCAACGCGTTCATTAGTTTCCGAACAACATAACCTGTTTGACCCAGAATACTGTGGTTTCGGGGAAAAATCATTCTAAACATGAATAAAACATTTGTGTCGAAATTGTGATGAGTTTGTAATGCCCATTTCTAGTCAACTGTCTTCTGGTATTCATGCAATGCAAATTGCATTGAATGTGCGTCTTCATTATTTACAGAAGATCAACTGAAAATGCTTTGAAAATCTATTTTCTGGACATGAACATACTTTTTCGGACCAAACGCTGTAGCACCCACAGACTTTTAAGCCTATGACAAGAGCTCTGTTACTTTCCAACACCAAAATTTTATCTCTATCCATGTTTAATCGACAGTACAAAACCCTTTTGATGGCATCCAACAGCATAATAAAACAACATCATGTGCAGGTCCTCGTACCTTTGATTTTACGAATGATGTTTCTAAATTTTAATATTTGAGTTAACTTTTTAATAAAAAAGATGCTCTCCGCAGATAGGGATGCAGCAAACAATTTTGATGACTTGAAAATTAGTCAAATCGCTGTTATAGGTTGTGTTGTGAGTATTTCTTCTGTTTCTAAATCAATTTTCCCAAGGCAGGTTTCGGACAAAGGATACTACTGAAGTGAATGCTGCATTTGCAAGTCTTTCATCATTGCCT
>JGI24022J15233_10010489_pt1 | contig 10514 bp, 6 predicted proteins | sample Ectturendosymbi2_FD_15233 | JGI IMG/M metagenome (IMG submission 15233)
TGCTGTGTGAGAGCTTATCTGCAAATTTGACAACATAGTTCATTGAGATAATCAGCAATACAACATAACACTAACAAAACAACCAATGACCTCATAAGAACTACTAACCAATAAAAATTGTTTTACAGTAGATGAAAGTTATGTCTGTAACTTTTTCTTACATAATTTGAAAATTCTTTTCATGTTTACTACCAACAAAGTTATTTTTATTGCCTGTTACAAAACTAACATTGGTGGAATAATATAATTTTTGCATCATACAGTCCATATCCGAAGCATACTCGAATAACACAGTAACACAAAAATGGTTAGTCATAGTGCAGTAGAGAGCAAGTGTTAACTGGTACGCACAGACAACACAGGGAGATGCCAAACACTTAAACAACACAGCAGCTGTAAATGCATTCACTCACCAAATAGTAATCCACCAGTGGAAAGAAAACTGAAGTCATTTCAGCATCAAGTTGTGAAGTAACTGGCTAAAATCGTCAGATAGAGATGCTCGCTAAGGCATGCAAATTGTTTTGATCAAGGTTTCAAATGTTTTTTGCATGTCATATTTTAGTAAAAACAAAAATCATCAGGCAGCACGAAATGCATGGAAGGTTTAGACAATGCTGAAGAAAACAGACACCAATACAATGCACCATCAACTATTGCAATTGATGACCATCATGTGGGAGGGTTAAATAATGCAGGAAAAATGAAGATTTGTTGTACCTTTGAAGTGACTGAATAAAATAATTTTATGTAGTCTCACATTGGCAAATGAATCCATACATAGTTTCTAAACAAGGCATCAAAGGTCCTGACATAATGATTAACATGGTGTGGGCAAACACAATTCTGGGTGTGCAATGCACAATTCAGTAGGCATTATTTAAGCAATTCATAAGTGCTTCATATCATCTGTGCGTATTTGCTCCACAATTGGCAAGCATACATCGGCATGCAATAGGCATGAAGTAGTGCGTTTACTGCAGTTCAGCACTGGGCAAAGGTGCCTATTAGTTTATTTGCTGCACAGTACTGGAATTTCACTTGCCTATGGATATCATTGTGATCCTTCAGTTAGACATTTAATAATCCACAAACTTGACTTGGTCCGAAAACTGTACACATACACCATTGAGGAAAATATTCAAATGAAGCAGGTTGTTTATACTTTTTCAGGCAAAAACATACACCAAAAGTTTTGTTGCAATTAAAAGTGATGTTGTGTTCAGCAGCATAATCATCACAAACATTCTGAAGATGTTGAAGTCCACTAACGCTAAAGCTAGGGCCATACATTTCTGGGTTGAAAACAATTGATTGAGGTAATAAATTCATAATCATGCTTGATAACAAATGTTCTGAAAAATGCTTTTCTGGTTCACTGATGATTTTGAACACCAATCAAAATTGTTATTTGACCAAAAACACTAAGGGGAAACAGATTCTTCTTGTACCAAGATGTATGTACTTTCAACAGCATGGTACCTTTAAATTCTTTCTGCAATAAATATTCAGCAGGTAAACAAATAAAAGCCAACGTTCAAATTGAAAGCCAGCAATAAGGTACCAATCAATGCAAAGTGCCAATATATCTACATTTTCTTTAACTGCACAAGACTATTTTTGTATGTTTTACTTATGAAACTTCCAATTTTTCAAAAGATATGACCTTCTTTCACCTTTATAAATTTATACTTAAAGTGGCAAACAATTTTGTACTGCTTCTGATAGCTAAATTTGAAATATTACAATGCAATAGCTCTAACAGATTCATACTATAGGCAAGGCTTTAGGCTGCATCCTAAACAATGTCATGAAATGCATACAGTTTTGTATTGTCAATGATTGTAATTAGTGCTATCCAAAAAGTTGGTTCAATGATTTCATGCATGTTTGCAACCTCAAAAACCAGTAGAAATAAACTTAATACTTTTCTGGCAATACTGATGGCTAAAGCAATGTTGGCTTAGCTTAGCATATCTGAAAGACTCAATAAATATGGATTTCAAAAAGCCGTAATATCAAGTCTACAGCAGCTTTTATTCAATCCAACTGACAACAATGTTATATATGGTGTCTTTCAGCAAGAAACAACATTATGCTCAAAGGTGAGGATATAATTACCTGTAGTTTCCATCACTGTACACAAGATGAAGCAAGAGATGTATTTAGACAAAATTGACATCACCAACAGGCCATGAAGAATGTGGGTACATGTCAATCCTGGGAAACCTGACCTGCTTGCGGGAAATGTTTTGCAGCAACACTACAACTTTTCACTCCTTGCCCTTTGTCTGTGTTTAACCATAATAGATTGCANGGCATCTAGGCTCTCACAAATTAAACTCCAAAAATTCCAAGAACAGTACAGTACTACAAATCCTTAAATCTGTGGTGGTGCAGCATAAAATCAGAGCGCCTTGATAAATGTTAAATATAGAAGAAAGCATTTTATTTGTGGCCTTTGGAGTTTCAAACATGATTTGCAAAATAAAGTGAAATCATTAATTTAACACATTTTCAAACTTTTCTGAAAATTCTTAAAAAATCCCTAAAAAGAGTCAAAAGTTCCAATCGAGGAACAACATCCCTAAAAGTGAGCACTGCTGGGCATTTCAGATGTCAGCGCTGGCAACAAAAGAGCTTGAAATAAAAAACAAGGGAGATGAATAAGAGCTTTATGATGGCTGATGTATCAAGTCTCAAATGTTAATAATGTTTCTTCAGAAAGACAGCAACTTGAAGGTGTAGCTCATATGCAAAACTTTTTCAATACTGGAAAGTAAGTTTGACAAAAGTTTACAACAGCTTGCGAGATATTAAAGTTTGATTACCACGAAATTTGCATTTTGGCACTGATCACCAAATTGCATTAAAGAAGAATAGAAACGAAATTTTGTAGCAATCTAGTACAAAGTAAAAAACAAATCATAAAACACTAGTATGCTATTGGGTTGGTAGGTGTAAACACCATACAAACATGACACATGAAAACACATAATAAGCAAACAAAATAGAAAAAACAAACCCTGAAATTTAATCTACAAATGGAACAACAGTCACTCACATGACCAGAGGTGGAGGGTAAGCAATGCATGAATAATTGAGAAATATGCAAATGAAGCGAGTTACAAATAAACAGTAGGCAAGAAAAATAAGTGAAAATGGAAATGATCTACAAGAGCAGAAAAAGTCATGCAGCAAGCATGTTGACTAACATCATGTAAGAACTTCGAAGTTTAGAAGTGCATAAGAGAAGCAAAAAGCAGTTTTCCACAACACAGACCAGACCACACAGAAGCAGCACAGTCAAGCACTGAAGAACATGATGAAAACCACTGTTGCCGTTACACAGCAGACCTGAACAAGTTGGGTAGAAATATCAGCCAGTCAGAAATCTCAAATATTGCAACAGATTGCAAGTAGTCTGATAATAAAAAATATGAAGTGACTACAGATACGCCTGGCCTAACGCAATTCAAATAAAAGGGTCAGTTTGTCATTCAAATTGCATGGATCTCAAAGCCTAGGGCTTATGCATTACTTACGGAGCCTACTATGCCAATGGTTTTCGGTTCGACTCTCACCATGCTGACTTTCATTGTTTCTTTCTTTACTTTTTTTCAGGCTTATGTGTTACCTTTAAGGGTTAGTGTTAGCTTAGGGTTAGGTTAGGATTAGATTAAGATTAGCTTGGCCATTAGGTTAGCATTAGGTTACCGTTAGGGTTTACACTTATGGTTTATCATTTACATTTAGTTCATTTCTGCCAAGTCTACTGCACTCTTGTAGTGCGTTACTGTTACGTTACAGGTGGTGTATGAATAGGTTTCTAAATTTCAAGATACACAGGCATATCTATAGCCACTGCCTAAAAATAATCAGTAAATGAAACTGGTAGCCTACATGAAAAACAGAGTTTAGGTTCGTTAAGTAATTACTGCCAGGAAGATCTGAAAATAACATAACAAATTATCATTCATATCATCTTGTCATGATATACATCCCACATGCAGCAATTAGCATACTCACTGTATGAAACAGTACGGAATGGTTTGTATTGCACATAATTTGATGAACAAATATAATTGTAATTTAGGTTACAACTTGCCTAAATAATATGCAATCATAAAAATCCTAGTCTTTATAATAACCCACTGCATCTGATCATCCCCCTTCAAATCAATGCAGTGATACAGTATTGGTATACTGACAACAGAGTAAAAGGAAGCAACTAATTACAGTACTTTGGTCGTTTTGAGTCCTATTTCCGTATATAAGCTGTAAACAAATGTCATATCACAGTGACAGGACATCAGTGCCATCACCCTGTCCTGCGCCTAACTGCGTACGTATCAGGACCTGACGACTTGACACCAACAATCTACATCAGCAGAGTAAAGCCACATTTGTGGCTTTTAATTCCTGGACCACCTCGCCAGCAGGGCCACTGAAAGCCACAATCTCAAGCGTGACTCAGCAAATGAAAAGCCACAATTGACCAAAAGCCACAATGAAATGCGCCATGTAACAGGCTAATTGAAAATTGATTACAAAAGGTCAGATACAAGTTTGTATTCGACTAAAAGCTGCAGTGGGATATGTTCCTTCAGGCAGTTTCGTTGATTTGCATTGAAGTATTTGTTTGGCTTATACAGTACTTCAAATATTTATTAACCTGAAAACTTTGCAATTGGGGGACATTTCCCCCGTTGCCCTCACTGGCTACGCGCTTGGTGGCAACCGTGGTATTCTGATTGCAGGCTACAGACCAGCGCAGGCATTCGCGATTGAGCGAAGTTTATGTGCACACCGATTTGGTAATTCAAATTAATCAACACAATTATCAACAATCATGACAATTCAGTTTACATAGCAAATGTGTATACTGTGTCCACAGATAGTGCAGTGATAATGCTCATTTTTCTTATTTATTCCCTAGTTTCATGCTGGGGAACGTTTCCAACCGTAATGTAACCATGAAATTTGCACAACTACATTATTTTTATCACAAAATTTTTTGGGGAAAAAAGATATTTTGTCCCCTCTGTCCAAACATTGGGGTGTACGTGTCACCCCCATAAACTCGGTCCCTGGTTGCAACACTTGCAGCGAGGTTGGGCTACACTTGTTTAAATGACTGAGAGTGAAAGAGACAAGTAAACTTCAAAGCGAAAAAACTTAGGTATAAATAGCCTGCAATCAAACTTGTTAAAACAACATTGGGCACCATTTTCTAACTTATCGGGTGGCATTTCATAGCATGTTGGGCACCATTTTCGAACTCGTCGCGTGCCATTTTATAGCACGTTGTTTGCCATTTCATAGCATAAAAAGTCATAGATATTGTAAACTTTCATTTGACTCGAGCTTGCAAACCATAATGAGTCGAAGTGACTCGACCTCACAGTTTTTGTAACTCGATTCTGACTCAAGCAAGTCATGACTCGACTCGGACCCAACTCGAAAAAAATTTAGATGATTCTGACTCAAAAGGCTAATGACTCTGACTCGACAAAAATGACTCGGGTGCATCACTGCTCATGTGTTTTTGGTGATCATTCCAAACAGAAGCTGGCTTGCGCTGCGTTGTGAATAACATTTTCTGTTACGCATGACCGACCACTTACCTCTATTGCGGATACAATGAGCCATGAGGTTGATCGCGGTTAGGCTATAAGGTATTGGTAACGAAAGCGTTTAGCTTATATGAAACTGTAACGTAAAAATCTGATGAAATCTGATGTTGAAAAAGGCAACCAAGGACTGCGGAACAGGTGTGCATGACAAGGGCACTTCCCCTCCTGCCCTTTGAAAGGGGGGCAACGGGTTCACAACAAGTGGCAGTGCCCTTGGGAACCGCATCGATCATGAGATGATTCATAGCCTATATAGGTAATTTCAGTGATGCCCGAGGGCGGTAAAATGACGGGGGTATTACCCCCTGCCCTTTAGAAAAGGGGAAAACAGGGGCGGAGGTCCTTTTTCATAACAGAATCACAAGGAATTTCATGGTTTTTCAAGATCAACTTGAAACAAATTTACTGCAGCATTCTAATTCTTAGAGTTCGTGCACCCATTCCCATAAAATTCAGAATGTTTTTAGGCTACCAGTATCTAATCTATAATTTCTGGTACTGTTTTTGAGGTCAACATTGTTGCTGTCCAAAGCAAGCACAATTTGGTAATGATTTTTGTTTTTTACAAGTTTCCATTACCCTCAATTCTCATACTGCCCCCCTTGTTTTGTGTTGTTCTACCAGTGACGTAGCCAGCCCAAAAATTTTTGGGGAGGAATTTTGGGGGGGCCAAAATGTTTGGTATTAGACGAATAACACTATCTTGTTGGGAAAACGCCTCTCGAAGCACAAAATCACTATATTTTCCAAAAATTTGGGGGGGGCATGGCCCCTTTGACCCCCCTGGCTACGCCTATGTGTTCTACCACTGTTCCAACGTCCCTGAAGGCAACAATTTGATGTTAACAAAACTCACGCCAGTGGCAACACTGGTGCTAAATGCAGCCGCACACATGTGCTTGCAATATGTGCATCATTTCGAGCTTCGTCAGTAATTGGCAGTTCAGGTGGATTGATCATGACGGCTCACATCACACAAGCCCATATCTATCTGTTCTGCCCCCAAGGAAGTAGTTATACATGTGGAAGTGAATATGGATATGGCTCTCCTGATGCAATTCAAATAAAANGGTCAGTTTCTCAGGCTCGTAGNGTAACGGTTATGCGTTATGGCTGCTATGCCAATGGTTTTCCGTTCGACTCTCACCTTTCCAACTTTTGTTTTTTTTCTTTACTTTTTTTCAGGCGTACTTTAGGTGTTACATTTAGGGGTTAGTCTTAGGTTAGGGTTAGGTTTTGGCTACGGTTAGGGTTAAGGTTAGGTTTAGGATTTACCTTTTACATTTTAACATTGCTTCTTTTCTACCAAGCCTACTGGTACTGTATTCTCGTTATGTGTTACTGTTACATCACAGGTGGCGTATGAATAAGTTTTCAATTTTCAAGATCCACAGGCGAATCTATAGCCACTGGCTAATAAAAAAGAAAGTTTTCTTGCATTCTTTATGCGTATTCTTAATTCTTGTGTAGTTCAGCAAGTTTCAAACTGTCAAACCTGGGTGTGCACCATTCTAGCCGCATAGCGTCATATCTAAGAAAAGATATTATCTTTGTTGCTTGGTTGCTGTTCGACAGGGCAGATTTGCAGACCCTGATGTTTTTGCAGTTGTGAACTGCCCTGTCATACAGGGTTGGCAGATGGTGCCAAATTAGGCAAATATTGCTAAAAATCACTGTTTTCTAAAAATTTTACCAATTTTTTAGCAGCATTTTTTAATGCCAAAAATTTGCCATTTTTCAAATATCAATTGTGACTATTAATATTAACAAAATTTATCAAATTACTACCAAAACTTTAGAAAGTGCAGCTCAAAAAATATGTCTGAATAAGACTTACTGCATGAGGAATTGTTGTAGTGTTTCATGTGATTAACAACCAATCATTACTGTGAATTTATTTTAAAACTGATCTGCTGTGTTACTGTGTTTTATAGGTCTCGCTGTGCATAGGTTTGCGTGCATTTAAAGTAATGATTCTGTAAATAATGATCAAAACTGAAATATCTTATATTGCTTTCGGTTTTCAACTAGGCTTGAAATATTACTTTCAGTTTTTAACTATGAATCATAAGGAATCATTTGTCAGCCAAAAATCAGCGTCTAGAATCCAAACAGTGTCTCTCAAACTTTTTAATTCCAATCACTTTTTTTCTTTCCCGACTCGCCATTTTCACTCCCCGAGCCTAATGAAGGTAGTAAATCTAAAGAATGTATTAAATAGCTGAACCAAGGCATTAGATACCTAGACTTAACCAACTGTATTATGACATTAATATTACGTTCAGAATTCTTATGAAAATAATCCACACTGTCGCCTGTGTCAAGCAAAATTTCTGACATCTGTGAAATTTCTGACCTATTATTGTTTATCAGTTATTTTACTTTGACTAAAAGAACAAAGTTTGGTGATTACTTTTTGATGTGTGTTGCGTAAATTAAAACTTTTTGGTTAGATGTCAGATACCCACAACATGCTACACTGCTGGAAGAACTATAATCCCTGAAAAATATTGGACTTATTCTTGGACCTTAATTATTTTTGTTTTTCTAACCCTAACCCAACACACTTCCCTAAACACCAAAACCTAAGCCCTAATCATCAATTTTCTCAGCATGTTTGATATGTAGAATATTACTCTGTGCATGCGCACATGGCGTGAGGTCAGGAATTTCGCTTGACACCAGGCATATAGATGATCCAGAATAAAAATTAAATGGATAATTGCTTTAGGCTACTGAAGATAGCTCAATGATCAATTACTGCAGTGGTTGAGCATTTCCGTCCCCTTTGTGTTGTTTTTCTTCCCTACCACTCCCTTTGTTTTTTTCGCACCCTTATCCCACAAAATCATCCCAAAGGGGCGATTGCGCCTACTTCGAGAACCACTGATCTAAACTAAACAGGGATCCATTTTATCTACTGAGCACGCATTTTGATTCTTATAAAACAGACCTTTTCTTGATTGTCAAACTTCAAATATTAAAAGTATGGAAAAAATATGAATTGCAAAAAATTATGAAATCAATATTGCCAAAAAACAGCCATTTTGTAATGAAAAACCAATATTGCCAAAAATATTGCCATTAAATATTTTTTTGCCATAAATTAGACAAACACTTGCCATATTTTCTGTCAAGCATCTGGCAACCCTGCTGTCATAATGTTGAGTGTGTTTTACTGTTTTAATGCACAGTCTTTTATTTTTGCAGTTGTGAACTGTGCTGATGTAGCTCTAAGTGTATTCTACTGGTACAATCACAGTGTAAAAAACGGATGTTCGTCAGCGTGGATATCCTCATTGGATATGTGAAGATGTAACCGGAGTGGAAAAATACCTTGTTACACATTGAATAAACTAAGGGAAAATTAATAGAAATAAAATATTTGTCATTGCAATTTAATGCAATTTTGCCTTGAACACGCAATGTTAAAAAATTACAATGGTTTAAGTTTTTAAGAACAAATAATATCTTTAGTACTGTTGTGGTGTCATTATTCACCGCAAAATATTGATTTTCGCAACTCAGGCTATGTCATTTTATATCTGCAACCAAGACCTGTTATTGACGGATATCCGTTTTTTACAGGGCCCCTGTTCTTCTTCCCTGTTTTAATGCATTATTGGATAATTTTGCAGTTATGAACTGCTCTGTCCTAATGTTGAGTGCTGTGTTTTGCTCTGGTCTCCTAACTTAGAATGCTGATAATTTATGTTCATTACAGCGACACATTGCTTGTACAACGAGTAAGGAGACTGTGCATAAGAATAATATGCATGTTATGATGTTGTGTCAACAAACTTTGCCAAAACGTTGGTTTACAAATGTTAATACGACATCATAATGTGATGTCACAGACAGCATATATCCAGTAACAATGACCACCATACGCCACTGCTCAATATTAGAATTTGGGAAGGGGCATTTATCAAAAATGTCATGTTTTCTATGCCTTACCTTGTTCTCAAAAACTTCAAAAATCAGGATTTATGAGCTAAAATTTTTCAAATTGCAGCAATTTCAATATTTTGCTACATTTTTAATTTAATCTCATTAATGGTGATGCTTTTGTTCCAGCTGCGATGGCTGACGCATGCTCCATGGTTAATTTTGCCTGCATGTTTATGAAAATGCACCTGCTTGTGTTGCTGCAAGATGACTCTATCTTGACTTGGTTTGTTGTGCTTTCTTGCGCAAGTTGTCTGCATGTGTGAGAAGTATAACAGCATTTTGTCAACAACCTACTGAGGCTGATAAAACTGGCCATTTTGGCCAATACTGATATATCAGTAAAACCCAAATATCAGTCTGATATATCAGCCTGGCCAATATATTGGTCTATCTCTAGTAAAGAATGTAAGGTTTGAAATCAATATAAAGCTAATTGAACTTCAAAATAAATATTGAACTAAAACAATCTTGGGCCCAAAACTTCCTAATACTGTTGTAGATCAATGCTTGGTGCCTTCAAGCACATTAGCTATGGGACATGAACTCCCCTAGTCACCCTCATGATGCACTAATTGTACATACTGTTTTTTAACACTTTGAGAGCCGGCTGGTTTTAGGGATTTTTGGCAAAAAAAACACCTAAACGCACGTGGCTTTGCGCATGAATATCTCTGCTCCTGTTCGCTCTAGCGACTCGGCGAAAGTTTCAAAAAACGCATACAGTCTAGTAGATTGCACTCGAAAAAAATTTTTTTCTTGGGGGGTGCGGGTTGGCTGTGAGTGATGTCATAAGTGGAGGACTTTTAGGGCACCTTGGCCCACTTTGCCTGGCCCTGGACGCCAACTGTTAGGTGGTAGTATTTCGCTGAAGTTTTTACTGGAAACTAGGCTACAATCCGAGTCTTTTGATACTTTGGATGACCTGCT